>ENA-ORMX01001020-ORMX01001020.1-human-gut-metagenome-genome-assembly--contig:-NODE-1020-length-19654-cov-3.459258_pt1 | contig 19654 bp, 17 predicted proteins | sample MGYA00242108_ERZ509007 | MGnify/ENA primary metagenome ERZ509007 (study PRJEB26280, sample SAMEA2338745) | human gut metagenome | biome: human gut; feature: human-associated habitat; material: faeces...
AAGGCTTGTACTAAAATACTAGCATACAGTTAAAGGTACAAAAGTTAAAAAGGTAAGAGGTGGTAAAGATGTTTCAAAATATATCAAAAAACACAGAAGAAGTTTTTGATAACGAGGTTGATTTTGCTATGCAAAGCAAAAAAGAAAAGATAATTGGAATATTAAAGCAAAATTTTAGTGTTCCAAACATCATTATTTATGCCCTAGCATTTATGATGTCTTTGCTAGGAGGGCAAAATAGTCCAGTATTTACAAGTGCTGCACCATTTGGTTATGCCATTACGGCAGCGAGCTTTGGAGCAGGCGTTCCTGCACTAATTGTATGCTTAGTAACATTAGTTGGAACTGCAATAAAGTTTGGCGGAAGTGGTCTTTTATTTTACATATTAACACTGCTAATATTTGTAGCGTTAGTGCTAATAAAAAGACCAATTGAGCAAGAAGAAAGCAATGAAAAATTAAAAGTTGGAATGCAAATGACTGTTGCAGTATTCATTGTTCAAATGATTAAACTTTTATTTAAAGGCTTCCTAGTTTATGATTTATTGTATACTTTAATGATAACAATAACTACGGCAATTTTATATAAAGTTTTTGTAAATTCATTAATTGTATTCAAAGAGATAAAAATAAAAAAAGTATTTTCAATAGAAGAGGTAATGGGAGCAAGTTTAATGCTTGCATTAGCCGTAAATTGTTTAGGAAACTTTAGTATATTTGGCTTCTCAATTCGAAACATATTGTGTATTCTAATAGTACTAGTAATGGGCTGGAAGAATGGAGTACTAGTAGGCGGGACTACTGGAATAACAATAGGAACGGTAGTAGGAATATTATCAGGTCAACAACCTGTAATGTTAGCCGCATATGCGATATCTGGAATGATTGCAGGGCTATTAAATAGACTTGGCAGAGTAGGGGTTATAGTTGGATTCATAATAGGAAATGTAGTATTATCATATGTTGCAAATGGAAACACAGTAGAGGTAATAAAATTTCAAGAGATATTAATTGCCTCTCTTGGACTTCTTGCAATTCCAAAATCATATAAAATCGAAATAAGTGATTTAGTTGGAAATACTAAGATGCTTCCAGAAACAACTACAAGAACTTTAGAAGAAAATAAAGAGACTATAAATAAGCTTACAAACATGTCTAACACAATTTCTGCAATGGCAAGAGAGTATGAAAATGCTGCGGCTACAATTGTTACAGACGAAGAGCTAGAAAAGCAAGAAAAGGCTAACCAAGAACTATTTGAAGATGAATTGTATAACAATTTGGAAGGAAAAGAAGAAAATCTATTATATGAAGACATCTATAACAATAACGAAAATATTTTAGATGAAATTTTTGAGCAACTTATGGCAAGAGAAGTTATTACAAGAAAAGATATAGTAAAAATATTTGCAAGCCATAACAATTATATAATGGGATTTAGTGCAGATTCTAAGGAAGATGACTATGTTGCTCAAAACGATATTGATGAAATTGTAAGAGCTATAAACTCTGCATATAGAGTTAGCAAATTAAACTTTATATGGAAAAAGAAACTAGACGAGAACAAAAAAACAATGTCAAGCCAATTAAATGGAGTATCTGAAGCCCTATCAAACTTGGCAAATCAAATTACAAAAGATGAAGATGATATATACAAAACTCAAAAAGAGCAAGTAAAAAAATTGCTAGAGGAAAAAGAAATAGAATTAAAAGACATTACTGTGAAACAAGAAGATAGCGGTAGATACATAATAACGTTATACACAGGTGTGTGCGATTCTGTGGATGGAAAAGAGTGTGGAGTTAAAAAAATTGCACGAATTTTAGCAAAAGTATTTAACGAAAAAATGGTTTTACAAAAACAAAGATGTGGACTAAGAGTAAATGACAACACCTGCATGTATACATTTACATCAGAAGATGAATTTACAATGCAAGTAGGACTTGCAAAAGCAAAGAAGTTTGGTTCTATAATATCTGGTGACACAACATTGCAAACAAGGCTAGAAGATGGCAAATATTTGCTTGCAATAAGCGATGGAATGGGCTCTGGACCAGATGCGAGAAAGAGTAGCAAAATTGCGATAAAAACATTAGAAAGACTGCTACAATCTGGCTTCAACAACGATACAGCTCTAAAATTAGTAAACACAACAATATCTGCCAATACAGACGAGGACATGTATGCAACGTTAGATGTAAGTATACTGGACTTGTACAAAAGCAATATGAAATTTATAAAAAATGGAGCTTGCCCAACATTTGTAAAAAGAGGAGGAAATGTAGAAACACTAAAATCAGTTTCGTTACCAACAGGAATACTAAACAATATAGATTTAGTAGAATATAACTACGACCTTCAAGACGGAGATATAGTTGTAATGTGCAGTGATGGAATACTAGAATCCAACAAAGAATACATAAGCAAGGACTTATGGATGCAAGAAATATTGGAAGAAATTGAGACAGATGATGCACAGAGAATGGCAGATTTAATATTAAAAGAAGCCATAGACAATGACTTCGGAAAAGAAAAAGATGACATGACTGTAATGGTTTATAAAATACTATTTCATCTAATCTATTCAAGAATTCTGGTCTAAAGCTTTGTTTTAATAATTTTCTTACATTTTCTTTTGCTTCTTCAGATATCTCTCCATTTTCTTGAATTCCGTCTAATATATAACTTGAGCCTAAGTTTGAAGTTAATATTATAATTGTATTTTTAAAGTCTACTGTTCTTCCTTGTGAGTCTGTAATTCTACCATCATCAAGTACTTGTAACAAAATATTAAATACATCTGGATGAGCTTTTTCTATTTCATCAAATAAAACTACTGAATATGGTTTTCTTCTTACTGCTTCTGTTAATTGTCCACCTTCTTCATATCCAACATATCCTGGAGGCGCACCAATTAATCTAGATACAGAGTATTTTTCCATATACTCACTCATATCTATTCTTATCATATTATGCTCATCGTCAAATAAGCATTCTGCTAATGCTTTTGCAAGTTCTGTTTTACCAACACCTGTTGGACCTAAGAACATGAATGATCCTATTGGTTTACGTGGATCTCCAATTCCTGCTCTTGAACGCATTATTGCTTCAGATACTTTTTCTACTGCATCATCTTGTCCAATTACTCTCTTATGCAATAATTCTGGTAAATGTAAGATTTTTTCTCTTTCACTTTCCATTAATTTTGTAACTGGTATTCCTGTCCATCTTGAAATAATTTTTGTTATTTCATCTTCTGTTACTTTATTTCTTAATAGACCATCTTCTTTTCCTTTTTCAGATAATTCTTCTTCTGCTTTTAATTCTTTTTGTAATTCTGGAAGTTTACCATATCTTAGTTCTGCTACTTTTCCTAAATCATATACTCTTTCTGCTTGTTCTATTTGTGCATTTACTTGTTCTATTTCTTCACGTAATTTTTGTACTTTAGAAATTGCTTGTTTTTCATTTTCCCATTTTGCTTTCATTCCATCAAATTTTGTTTTTAATTCTGCTTTTTCTTTTTTGATGTCTTCTAATCTCTTTTTAGAAATTTCATCTGTTTCTTTTGAAAGAGCTGTTTCTTCAATTTCTAATTGCATTATTTTTCTTGATACTTCATCAAGTTCTGTTGGCATTGATTGCATTTCTGTTTTTATCATTGCACAAGCTTCATCTATTAAGTCTATTGCTTTATCTGGTAAAAATCTGTCTGAAATATATCTGTGTGATAATGTTGCTGCAGTAATTAATGCATTGTCTGATATTTTAACTCCATGATATACTTCATATCTTTCTTTTAATCCTCTTAATATTGATATTGTATCTTCTACTGTTGGCTCATCTACCATTACTGGTTGGAAACGTCTTTCTAGTGCTTGGTCTTTTTCTATATATTGTCTATATTCATTTAATGTTGTTGCACCAATACAATGTAATTCTCCTCTTGCTAACATTGGTTTTAATAAGTTTCCAGCATCCATTGCACCATCTGTTTTTCCTGCTCCAACAATTGTGTGAATTTCATCAATAAATAAGATGATTTTTCCTTCACTTTTCTTTACTTCTTGTAATACTGCTTTTAATCTTTCCTCAAATTCTCCTCTATATTTTGCACCAGCTACAAGTAGTCCCATATCAAGTGAGAATATTGTACAGTCTTTTAATCCTTCTGGCACATCTCCTCTAACAATTCTTAATGCTAATCCTTCTGCTATTGCTGTTTTACCAACACCTGGTTCACCAATTAAACATGGATTGTTTTTGGTTTTTCTTGATAAAATTCTTATTACATTTCTTATTTCATTATCTCTTCCTATTACTGGATCAAGTTTTTGGTCTCTTGCCATTTGTACTAGGTCTTGACCATATTTCTTTAAAACATCATAGGTTTCTTCTGGATTGTCTGTTGTTACCCTTGTATTTCCTCTAACTTCTGATAATGCTTTTAAAAATGCGTTTTTTGTTATATTGAATGTTCTAAATAATTCTTTTAATTGGCTATTTGCATGATCAAATATTGAAATCATTATATGTTCAACAGATACATATTCGTCTTTCATTTTTTTAGCTATATTTTCACTATCTGCTAATACTAAATCTGTATCTTGTGATACATATATTCCGTCATTCGGTCTTGAACCACCTGTCATTCTTGGCTTGTTATCAACTAATCTTTTTACTTCATTTTCGAAGTTTTCTTCATTTGATGTAATTTTCTTTATTAGCTCTTTTATTAAGCTATTATCTTGCTCTAGTAATGCAAGTAATATGTGTTCTTGTTCTACTTGTACATTCTGATTTGTGCTTGCTAATGTTTGTGCATTTTGTAATGCTTCTATTGATTTTTGCGTAAATTTTTGTATATTCATAAATATCACTCTCCTTTGTGAATAAATGCTTTAACAGCACCTCTTTTAAGATAGTGCTGTCTTTCGCTTTTCATTTACATTTATTATTATACATCATTATTTTAGCAATGTCAATAGCAGAGTGCTAATTTATAAAAAATTTTTTACATCAAATGTACTAAAAACACTTTTGCTAAACTCAAAAAAATAAAAAATCCCAATACATCAGTAGCAGTTGTCAAAAATATTGAAGAAGACAATGCTGGATCAATTTTTAATTTTTGTAAAATTAATGGAATCAATATTCCAGACACACCTGAAATTATCAAATTTGCGACCATTGCTAAAAAAGCAATAATTCCCAAATAATAATTTCCATACATTATTGAAACAATTCCACCTGTTACAATTCCTATAACTGCCCCATCTATAACTCCAAGTAATATTTCTTTTCCAAGTAAATGCCAAGAATCTTTTAAACTAACCTTTCCCATTGCAATATTTCTAATTATAATAGAAATAGTTTGTGTTCCTGCATTTCCACCCATACCTGTAATAATTGACATTATTGATGATAATGCTACAACTTGTGCAATCGTAGATTCGAAAACTTTTATTGTTGCAGATGCTAAAAATGCTGTTAACAAATTTACAAGTAACCATGGAAGTCTTAATTTTATAGATTCCCATAATGTACTATCTAATGTCTCTTCTTTTGCGACACCACCCATTTTTAACAAATCTTCTGTATGTTCTTCAACTATTACATCAACTATATCATCAATTGTTATAATTCCAAGCATCGCTTTTTTCTTATTTAAAACTGGTATTGCAGTTAAGTCATATTTTGAAACTATTAAAGCAACTTCCTCTTGGTCTGTTTCTGGATCAACATATACAAAATGCTCATTTGTTATTTCTTCTAATTTTTCATTTTCTGGGGCAACTAATATATCTCTTAATTGTGCTGTTCCTATTAATTCTTTTTTTCTATTTACAACAAAAATTGTATCAATTAACTCTGTTTTTGGTGCTATTTCTTTTATCTTTTTTATTGCATCTTCTATTGGAAGATTAGCATTAAGAGCTATATATTCTGTTGTCATAATACCACCAGCACAATCATCTTTATACCCTAAGAGTTCTTTAATAACAGCTCTATCTCCACTTTTCATCAAATTGATTAATTCTTTAGATTTTCCAACATTCATTTCTCCTAAAATATCTACAATATCATCTTTTGACATATAACTAAATACTTTTAAGATTTTCTTGTTATCTAAAAACTTTAATATTCTAAGCTGTGTATCTAATTCAGCTTCTTCTAATATTCCAGCTAATTCTTCCTCTGTTGGTTTCTTTAAAAATTCTTCTAATTCGTCATCATCATATTCAGATAGCTTTAAAGCTAGATCAACAGCAGTAATGTCGTCTAGCTCTTCTAAGTTCTCTAAATCATTATTTTCATTTCCTTCAATCATGATTTATTCACCCCATTTATTATATTTTCTTCATCTAACCCATATATTTTTTCAAGTTCGTCAACACTTCCATGTTTTATGAATTCATCAGGATATGCATAACTTTTTATTTTTACTCCTTGTAAATTATTATTTACAATTACTTCTTTTACTGCTGTGGCTAATCCATTTATAATAGTTCCATCTTCTATTGTTATTACATTTTTTGTTTTCTTAATACTTTCAATTATTGTATTATCATCTAATGGTTTCAAAAATCTTGCATTTATAACTTCAACATCCATTTTTTCTTGTAGTCTTTGTCCTATATCCATCGCTCTTGCAACCATTTTTCCAATTGCTATTATAGTTACTCTTTCTCTTTGTGTCTTGTTATTAAATACTTTATCTCCAATCTTTTGTAATATCTTGGTTTTATTTGATTTTTCTTCATCTATAATTTTCTTTAAAACTTCTGCTTTTCCTAATTCAATATTTTCATGTCTTTCGAATTTTACTTTTGAATCTTCTCCTCCACGAGGATATCTAATAATTACTGGCTTGTTTAATTTTACTGCAAATTCTAACATATCTTCTAATTCTTTAAAATCTTTTGGTGCCATTATTGTTAAATTAGGAACAAGCCTAAAAAATGCCATATCTAATGTTCCTTGATGTGTTTCTCCATCTGCTCCAACACATCCAGCTCTATCTACACACATAATTACTGGCAAATTTTGCATTGCAACATCATGTATAACTTGATCATATGCTCTTTGATAAAATGATGAATATATTGGTATTACAGGTATCATTCCTTCTTTTGCCATTCCTGCAGACATTGTTATAGCATGTTGTTCTGCAATTCCTACATCAAAAAATCTTTTTGGAAATTCTTTTTGGAATTCTCTAAGTCCTGTTCCATCTTTCATTGATGCTGTAACAGCAACTATTTTTTCATTTTCTCTTGCTAGTTTTACCAATTTTTCTCCAAATATTTTAGAATAGTCTGCTTTTTTCTCTTTTTTTAATTCTCCTGTTTCTATGTTAAATGGAGATGTTGCATGAAATCTATCTGGACTTTTTTCTGCTATTTTATATCCTTTTCCTTTTTTAGTTAATACATGTATTAAAACTGGTCCTTCTATTTCTTTACTTAGCTTTAATATACTTTCTAATTTTTCAATATTATGTCCATCAACAGGTCCTAAATATGTAAAACCTATATCCTCAAAATACATTCCTCTTATTACTAATTGTTTACATGCTCTTTTAAATCTCTGAATAATTCTTACTAATTTATTTCCTACAATTGGTAATTTATTTAATTTGTTTTTTATTAATCTATTTGTTCGAGTATATAATTTTTTGGTTCTTAGTGTACTTAAAAATTGATTTATCCCACCTATATTTTTGGCAATACTCATTTCATTATCATTTAATATAACTGTTAAATTACAATTACTACATCCTGCATCATTTAAGGCCTCCAGTGCCATTCCTCCTGTTAAGGCACCATCACCAATTACTGCTATACAAGAATTCTTTTTTCCTTGTAAGTCTCTTGCTCTTGCCATTCCTAATACTGCTGAAATTGATGTACTACTATGTCCTGTATTAAAGCAGTCTGCATCTGATTCATTGCTTTTTGGAAAACCTGCAATTCCATTTAGTTTTCTTATATTTTTTAATTCTTCTCTTCTTCCAGTTATAATTTTATGTACATAGCTTTGATGTCCTACATCCCATACTATTTTGTCTTCTGGAACATTAAATACGGAGTGTAGTGCTATTGTTAGTTCTACCACTCCTAAATTTGAGGCTAGATGTCCTCCATTTTCTGAAACTACATCTAATATATATTTTCTTATTTCTTCTGCTAATTGTTTCTTTTCTTTTTCATTTAATTTTTTTAAATCTTGTGGTGAATTGATTTGTTCTAACATGTTATTACCTTCTTTATTGTATAATAAGTATTAATTCCCAAATATTTTACCACAATTTGTCGTTTCTTGCAATACATTAATCTTTATTATCTTCTACTGCATTACTTTCGTTTAGTATTTCTTCTTTTTCTTTTGCTGTAATGAATTCATATCTTACCATTTTATCTAATACTTGATTTTGTCTTTTTTTGGCTAAATCTAAATGTTTTGTTGGACAATATGCTGATGGAGCATTTGGAATTCCAGCCAACATACTTGCTTCATTTCTGTTCATATCTTTTGGTTCTTTTTTATAATATCCTCTTGATGCTTCTGCTACACAATAATATCCATCTCCAAAATAACTTGTATTTAAATATAATTCTAATATTGTATCTTTATTTAAATTTTTTTCTAAATCATATGCCATAAATATTTCAGCTATTTTTCTTAATGCTGATTTTTCTTGTGTGAAATATATATTTTTGGCAAGTTGTTGTGTTATTGTACTTCCACCTTCTCTTAATTCTTTTGCTTTTATATTTGAATATATAGCTCTTGCTAATGCAATTGGATCTATTGCACCATGTTCATAAAATCTCCTATCTTCTACTGCAATTACTGCATCTTTATAAAACTCAGACATATCTTCAAGTTTTGTATAGTTTTCATCTGATTTTATTTCTGCAACCTTATCTGATATACTTATTTTTTCAAGTGCTTGTTTATATAATTCATGTCCTTTATATACAAATCCTGCTACTATAAATATTATGATTAATAGTATAATTATTAATATTCTTTTTATTACTTTCATTTCATCACCCTTTTGTTATATTCGAAAAATAATATCTTTCGACACAAATTTATCTATTTTTATTTTACTACATTTAATGTGACAAAACAATGACATTTATATTAATTTTTTATTAAATAAAAAGGCTTAAATTGTTTTTACACAATCCTCGCCTTTCTTGTACATAGCTCTTATTTTAGAACTATGGTGAGTGTTGTATTAGCCCCATACTTTATAAAATACATGGTCACCTTTTTGAACTTTGCACTTGATATTACTCCGTGCTACGAGTTCAGAAGAACTTGTAAATTCAGGACTATAGAAGTACAATGCTCCGCCAGAAGCATACTTCTCAGAATTAAGTCCTAATCTTTTGGCTTCTTTTCTGAGCCAATTTTCTGTAGGATCTTCTCCATTTAGAGCTCTCCGAGCAGCTTCTTTTGTCATATCAGGCAATTTGGAAAAATCAACTGTTTTTCCACATGCATAGATGTGACCATTTTTAGTGGATGCAAATTGACCTCGTTGCATAATCACTTCCTTTATTGTATTGGGGAAGATTGAGCTTCCAACTCTGTTAAGAATTGTAGCTGCTGCTGCAACTTGCTGTTCCTCTGTTTGATTGCCTGCCTCTGCATAAGTAATCTCACAAAGTAGTTCGTAATCACTTTCGGAATACGAACTGGATACAAAAATAGAATTTTCCTTCTCAATTTCTGATTCAGTCATTGTATCAGCTTTAGTTTGACTCTCTGCAGTTTCTTCTAAGATTTCATTTCCTACTTCTTCATTGTAGGAATCTTCGCTTTCTGCAGGTTCATTTGCTAATTCTGTTTCATATTCAGCATTATAAGAATCCTCTGATTCTTTATTTCCTTGAAGAGCAATCTCTTGCTTGTTTCCAAGAAGTTTTTGTTGAATTTCATCGAGAGAATCTGGAATCACCAGTTCTTCTGTTTGAATTGACTGACTTTGAATTCTAACTTGAGCTCGTTTGGCAGCTTCTCTTGCACTTGCAATTTTTTCATTCACAAAATTACAAGAGTTAACTGAAACCACAACGCCGATAGCACAACAAATTAATGTTGTACCATCAAATCCACTATGTTTGTACCGTTTTCGTTTCTTTTGTTCTTTCAACATATCTACACTCCTAAAAAAATAGTTTGTCACACTTATATTATACTACTTTTTACTATTGCTTTCAAGTATTTTTTTGGAATAAAATGTAAAAATAGCAATCGAAATCCAATTGCTATTTTCACTAATTTTTATATTTTCTTTCCTACATAATAATTTTTCTTTCCTCTTTTTATAATAACATATGTATTGTCTATAAACATGTCTGCTGATATTATTTGATTAATATCTGTTATTTTGTTTCCGTTTAAAGATACTGCTCCACTTGTTATAAACTCTCTTGCTTCTCTTTTACTTGACGCAGCTCCTACTGATATTACAATATCAACTATGCTTATATCTACATTAACTTCTTTCATATCTTGTTCATCAAATAAATCTGCAATATCTTGTTTTGTTAAATCTTCAAATTTATTATTAAATAAGCTTTGTGCTAATTTTTCAGCTCTTTCATATTCTTCTTTTCCATGTAAAAATGTTATTATTTCACGTGCTAATGCTTTATGTGCTTCTCTTAATTCTGGATGTTCATTATTTTTTCTTTCATATTCTTCAATTTCTTCTCTTGAAAGAAATGTATATATTTTTAAATAATTTATTACCATTGAATCTTCAACATTTACAAAGAATTGATATAATTTATAGCTTGATGTTTTTGTTTTATCTAACCATAAAGCATTTCCTTCACTTTTTCCAAATTTCTTTCCTTGTGAATCTGTAACTAATGGCATTGTAAATCCATATACTTCATCACCTGTTGATTTTCTTATTAAATCAATTCCTGCTGTAATATTTCCCCATTGGTCAGATCCAGCACATTGTAAATCTACTCCATTACATTCATGTAAATGTTTGAAGTCTAATGCTTGCAATATCATATATGAAAATTCTGTATATGTAATTCCTGAATCTAGTCTTCTTCTTATAATGTCTTTGTCTAACATATAATTAACATTAAAATATTTTCCATAATCTCTTAAGAAGTCTATAACATTGATATCTTGATACCAGTCATTATTATTTACAACTTCAAATCCAAATATATCTTCAACTTGTTTTTTTAGACATTCAAAATTATGTCTTACTTGTTCTTTACTAATCATTGCTCTTTCTGTTGTTGGTCTTGGATCTCCTATCATTCCTGTTCCTCCACCAACTAATAATATTGGATGATGTCCTGCTTCTTTTAGTCTTTTTGAAATTAAAAAACTTGATAAATGTCCTACATGTAAGCTATCTGCTGTTGGGTCTGTTCCTATATAAAATGTTAAACCACCTTGGTTTAATTTTTCTTCTAATTCTGGGCTTGATATATCTTTTATTAGTCCTCTCCATTTTAAATCTTCTACTAATGTCATCTTATTTCTCCTTTATATTTTTGCTTTTCTATTGTGAAATTATATCACTTTATTAGATAAAATGTCAATATAAATCATAATAAAGCCAAGAGGAGTAAGATATTACTTCTTTCTCCTCTCAGCTTTATTGTATTTACCAATTATACAATTATAGAATTAGTTGGGCTGCTCCTCATACTCCAGAATATAAATATACTGAAGTTTTTCATTACGCAGTGGCAAATTGTATTTTACAATGCCACGATTGTCATAAATTGCTGTGATAATACTTTCAACTCCTGCACATTTTTCAGCATTAAACAAGTCGAAAGGATAAATTGTATATGCAACCTTGTCCAGCAACATAGAGCCATGCGTAATCATCATGCAAATTCCATCATCGGCAGTATAGCCTTCAGTATAGTATTTGCAAAGACCTTTTTTGGAGATTTGGTGCATAACTTCAGATTTGAAAACAAATGCGACTTTACCACCAAATTGTTCAACCAATTCCGAAACTTTTTCTTTGAATGTGTTACAATTCACTGTCAAATTCCGGAATTCAACATTTTCTTTTAATTGCATTTTCATGGATATACCTCCTTACATTTCACTGTAATGTAATGCGATTAAACCAATACTTTTGTACCAGTCACGTAAATTATAACACCTTTTTTTCAAAAAATCTATACTTTTATAGAACTATTAATAATTTTTTATTACAAAAAAGGCTAAAAGTATGAAATTTTTCAATACTTTTAACCTTTTTGCGATTAGATATTAGGATTCACATAAGCCGTTCCTTTAGATTCTTCAGGAAATTCAGGGAACTGATACAGAATTTCATTAAAGTCTTTGTTACTCTTTACCTGATACAGAATTCCCCAATTTTCTTCCATTTCATTCCAAGAAATAACCAAATTGTGCGTAGAACAAAAATGATGTCTTCCATCAGTGTTTCTGTTCAATTTGTTTTTGTGCAAGAATTTCTTAAGGTCATTGAGGTTAAACACAACAACCCATTTTTCTCTTGCATTCAAATTGCACCAATTGGAGATTTGGCGTTCCAATTCGTCAACCTCCAGGTCAAACCAATTAGGAATCCAGCTACTAGCATTCATGGCCATAGTTTTTCTCCTTTTGTTTCAAAGTGTTAATTCAATCATTCCAGTGAAACTTCTTACTGATTTCGGATTATTATACACATCCTTTCCATCCATTACAACTCTAAAAATAACATAATAATCCTTTTCAGGAAAATCAGTATAATAAAGTTGCATATGAATATTTCCATAAGTTCCACAAGCACAATTTATAGTACCGTGAAAACTCATATTTTCAATAATTTCTTGGGGCAATAAAGTACAAATCTCTAACTTACTTTCAGTTACAAATCCATCTAATTCATTTTTATTAATAATGATTTGATGATTGTTGCCTGCAATAAGAGAAGCCATTTTGAGAACACTCTTCAAATTGCCTTCTGCTTTAGATTGTTCCTTACCGTCATTTGTTATTGCACTAATCCTAGCCATCCTTGTGTTCCTCCTTGATGTCTATTTGAAAATGAATAAAACGAACCCAATAAAAAAATGCAACACGTGCTTTAGCACATATCGCATTTTATTATAACACATATTATTAATTTTGTCCATTATTTTTTATTAATTAGAATGCTCTTCTAAATAATTCAATAAAGTCTTCTTTTGATACTTCTCTTGGATTTCCTGGTTTACAAGGATCTTGCATTGCTTTATCTGCTAACATTTCAAAATCTTCTTCTTTGGCTCCAACATCTCTAACTCTTTGTGTAATTCCTACTGATTTTGATAATTCAGATATCATCCATACAAATGTATTTATAACATCTTGGTCATTTAAGTTTGCAGCATCTGGTCTACCAATTTCACATAAAATTTCTCTAAATCTTTGTGCTGTTGCTGGATCTTCTCCATTAAATCTCATAACTGTTGGTAATAAAATAGCATTTGCTAGACCATGTGGAGTATCATAAACAGCACCTAATTGATGTGCCATTGAGTGTACAATTCCTAATCCTACATTTGAGAATCCCATGCCAGCAATATATTGAGCTAATCCCATCATTTCTATTGCTTCTTCATCTTTTTCATTTACTGCTGATGGTAAATATTTGAATATTAATTTTATTGCTTTCATATGGAACATATCTGACATTGTATTATGTGCTTTTGTGATATATCCTTCAACTGCATGTGTTAATGCATCCATTCCTGTAGCTGATGCTAATGATTTTGGCATTGTTGCCATTAAGTCTGAATCAACAATTGCCATAATTGGAATGTCGTGTGGATCTACACATACCATTTTTACTTCTCTTTCTTCATCTGTTATAACATAATTTATTGTTACTTCAGCAGCTGTTCCTGATGTTGTTGGTAATGCTATTACTGGCATACCTCTATTTACTGTGTTTGATGCACCATTTAATGATACAATATCAGCTCTATCTGGGTTTGTCATAACTATAGATATTCCTTTTGCTGTATCTATGCTTGATCCTCCACCAACTGCAACAATTACATCTGCACCTGATTTTTTACAAGCTTCAATTCCATCTGTTACATTTTTTATTGTTGGGTTTGGTTTTACTTCTGAATATACTTCAAAAGGTATTCCTGCTTTTTCTAAAACATCTGTAACTTTATTGATAACTCCACATTCTGCTAATGATTTATCTGTAACTACAAATGCTTTTTTAAATCCTCTGTTTTTTATTTCTGGTGCTAATTCTTCTCTTGCACCTTTTCCAAAATATGATGTTTCATTTAACATAAATCTAACTGACATATTTTTTTACACTCCTTCTTTTGAATCTTATTCCTCTTTTATAAGAGGTTTTTTATTTATATAATCGCCTATTGGCGCAATTATATACTACTGTATATTTAATTTTCTGCATATGTTGCTGGTATTTCAAATAGTTTACTATTTGTTTCTTGAGTTATTTCTATTTTTTGCAATTCTTCTGTTCCATTTTCATATATTGTTTTTATATATACTAAATCTTTGTTTTTGTCAAAATAAAATCTTGTTTTTGTTTTACTTTCATCAATATCTAATGATGTTGCTTCTGAAAACATTGTTGAACCTGTATATTCTTCATATTTCAACTTTCTACCTCTTACTTTTTCTTCACCATTAGTATGTTCTTTTCCAATAACATCTTTTATCCAATCTATTACAATACTATTTTCTATATTTGTACTATTATATATATAATATTCTTCTTTATCATGTAAAATATAATATGTTTTATTATCTTTTATTACTGTTGTTGTACGTTGACCATCAGCATAACTATCTATTGCTGTTTTGTCTCCATCTTTTGCAACTATTGTTTTATTTTTTGAATCTTTCTCTTTAGTGAATTGATATGATTGCATTGAGCTTAGTTTATCATATTCTCCTTGCAATAATTGTTCTTCACTTGTTTTACTATTTTTATTAATTACTACTACAACTATTATAATTGCAATTATTACTAATATAATTGGTATTATTGGTATTCTTATCTTTTTTTTCATTTTACTTCACATTCCTTTTTTATTTATTGAATATTTAGTATTTCTGTGTATTTAGTTTTGACTATTATCAACATATTCTAATGTTCCTGGTATCATTCTATCTATAAAAACAATTCCATCTAAATGGTCAATTTCATGTGCAACTGCTTGTGCTAATAAGTCTTTTGCTTTTAATTTAAACTTCTTTCCTTCTCTATCTAATGCTTCTACTGTAAGTTCCTTTGGTCTTACAACTTTTGCATATTCGTTTGGAAAACTTAAGCAACCTTCTTCTACTTCATGTTCTCCTTTTGTACTTGTTATTTTAGGATTTATAAATACTCTTGCCCCTTCTCCATCTTCTATGTCTATTACAACTACTCTTTTTAAAACACCTACTTGTACAGCTGATAGTCCAACTCCATTGTATTTATACATTGTTTCTATCATGTCATCTATTAATGTTTGTATTTTGTCATCTATTATATCTACTTCTCTTGATTTTTTTCTTAGTATTTCGTCTTTTTCAAGTCTCATTGTTCTTATTGCCACGTTTATATTCTCCCTTCTATACACTATTACCTTAAATATCATATCCCAAATAAGTTTATTTGTCAATTATTTTCGACTAAAAATCTGTTGGTAATTACATCATGTTATTTGGGTTTATTTCTATTGTAACTTTAGTATTTTTATAAGTGCAATTATAGAATTTTTGTAAATATTCATTTAAAATTTCATTTGCGTTTTCTGTCATAATTCCTTTTATTATTATTCTCCATCTAAATCTATTTTGAATTTTGTCTATTGGTGATGGCATTGGTTTTAAAACATTAAATTCTTCTGTATTAAACATTTTTCTAAAATATTGATATGTTTTTTCTGCAATTTGTTTTACTTCATTTTCATTTAAACTGCTAAATCCAATTAAAATTATGTCACTAAATGGTGGATATTTTAATTGCTCCCTTAATGCTATTTCTGTATTGTAAAATTTGTCATAATTTTGTTCTTTTGCACATTGTATTGCAAAATTTTCTGGATTATATGTTTGTATTATTACATTTCCTTCTAATTGTTCTCTTCCAGCTCTTCCTGCAACTTGTGTTAAAATCTGAAATGTTCTTTCATTTGCTCTATAATCATCTATATTTAAACTACTGTCTGCTGCAATTACTCCTACTAATGTAACATTAGGAAAATGATGTCCTTTTACTACCATTTGTGTTCCTATTAAAATATCTATATTTTCATTTCTAAATTTATTTAATATTTCTTCATGTGAATTTTTTTTACTTACTGTGTCTACATCCATTCTTATTGTTGTTGCTTGTGGAAATACTTTATTTATTTCTTGTTCTAATTTTTGTGTTCCTGTTCCAAAATATCTTATTTTTGTACTGTGACATTCTGGGCAAACTGTTACAACATCTTCTTCATATCCACAATAATGACATTTTAGCTTATTTTCAAATCTATGATATGTTAAACTTATATCACAATTTTTGCATTTTACTGTATAGCCACATTCTCTGCACATTATAAATGTTGAATATCCCCTTCTGTTTAAGAATAGTATTGTTTGTCTTTTTTCTTCAAGATTTTTTTGGATTGCATCATGTAATTTATAACTTAACATTGATCTATTTCCATTTGCTAATTCCATTTTTAAATCAACAACATCTACACTTGGTAGTTTTGAATTATTTGCTCTTTTAGTTAATGCTAATAATGTTATTTCACCTTGTTGTGCTTTATAATATGTAGTTAAGTCTGGTGTTGCACTTCCTAATACTAATGGACAATTGTTTTCTTTCGCTATTTTTTTTGCTATTTCTTTTGCATCATATTTTGGAACTGATTCTGATTTATATGAACTATCATGTTCTTCATCTATAATAATTATTCCAATATTATTTAATGGTGCAAATATTGCAGACCTTGCTCCTATTACAATTTTAGCTTTTCCTTCTTTTATTCTATTCCATTCATCATATCTTTCTCCAAGTGATAATTTGCTATGTAATACTGCTATCTCATCTTTTCCAAAACGGCTTATAAATCTGTCTATCATTTGTGGTGTTAATGATATTTCTGGTACTAATATTATTGAAGTTTTATTTTGTTCCATTGCTTTTCCTATTAGTTGTAAATATATTTCTGTTTTTCCAGAACCTGTTACTCCATATATTAAAAATCTTTCATATTGTTCTTGATCCATTTTTTCTGATATTTCGTCAAATGCCATTTGTTGTTCAAGTGTAAGTTTTAAATTTTCTGTTTTTTCTATCTTTTTGCTTGCAAGTGGGTCTCTTTCTATCTTCTTTTCGATTATTTCTACATATTCGTTTTTTTCTAATGTTTTTACAATTGCTCTTGTCCCTCCTGCATATGTTTCAATTTCAGGTATTGTTACTCCTTCATTATCTTTTAAAAATTGTAAAACTTTTTTCTGTTTTTCTGATTTTATTTTTTGCATTTCTATATCAAATTCAATTTCTTCTATGTCTTTTTTTAGATATACTGCATTTATTGTTTTATCTTGAACATTTTTGTTTTCGTCTTTTGCTTTTGTTCCTGGTGTTAACATTTGTTTTATGCAATCAGATACATTACAAAAATATCTTTTTGCCATCCATTGTGCTAATTCAATTTGCTTTTCTGTTAGATTGTGTTTTATTTTTACTATATCTTTTACTTCATATGTTGTGTTTTCTTTTATTCCTACAACATATCCTTCTGCTAAATTTTTTTCTTTTCCATCTACACTTTTTCCAAATGGTACTATTACTGTGCTTCCTATCATTATTAGTTCTTCTAAATCTTTGGGTATGTTATAATCAAATGTTCTATTTAGTCTTTTGGCTGATCTGTTTATTATTATTTCTGCTATCATATGTTTTCTCCTTTTACGATGATTACATTATAACATATTTTTCTTTTTTTTCTACATTTTTGTTATATAAAAGAAAAAAACGTGTTTTTATACACGTTCATCTTCTATTCTTTTTTCATTTTCAATTATTGTCATTATAACTTGTACTGTTTTTTCAAAATCATCATTTTTTATTACATAATCATAAAGTTTAATTTTATCTTCTTCATATTCTAATCTGCCAAGTCTTACTTCAATATCTTGAATATTATCTCCTCTTTCAATTAGACGTCTTTTTAATTCTTCTTTTCCAACTTTTAAAAATATTGTAACAATTCTTGTATCATTTCCTAAAATTTTTAGAAGATTTTCTGTTCCATTTACTTCAATATCTTTTACTATTATTTTTCCTTCTTTAATTTTGTTATTCATAAGTTCTCTTGATGTTCCATAATAGTTTCCATGGTGCAAATCATATTCATAGAAGTCTCCTTTACGGATTTTTTCTTCAAATTCTTCTTTACTAATAAAATGATAATGATCACCTTCTACTTCTCCAGGTCTCATATCTCTTGATGTGAATGATGGAAGTGTTACTGCATTAGGTATTCTTTTTAATAGTTCTTTTTTTATTGTATCTTTTCCAGCTCCTGATACTCCTGATAATATTACTAGCACTTATTCTTCTCCTCTTTCTATTCTATCTTCTTTTTCTTCAGCTGGTTCAACTATTTCTACTTTTCCTTCTGCAATTTCATTTGCAGCTAAAGTTACTGGTGATTCTTCCTTTACCTTTGTTTTTACTTCTGCTCCTTCTGCTATTTGTCTTGCTCTTTTTGATGTTGCTATTACTAATTCATATCTATTTTTTGCTTTTTTTAGTAATTCTGCAACTGTTGGTTTTACCATCATTTTAAATCTACCTCCTAAATATTTATTTTTATTATTCATCTATCTGAACAGGTTGAGTAATATCTTTGTCTACTCTTCCTGCTACAGTTTCTGGCTGTACTGCTGCTAAAATTATATGTCCTGAATCCATTATTAAAACAGCTCTTGTTTTTCTTCCACATGTTGCATCAATTGCTGTTCCTGCATCTTTAGCATCTTGCACCATTCTTTTTATTGGTGCCGAATCTGGACTTACTATTGCTACGATTTTGTTTGCTGCAATTATATTTCCAAAACCTATATTTACTAATTGCATATTTATCTTCCTTTCCAATTATTCTTCAGTCTTATTTTTTCTTTTTGTTTCTTTTTCGTCTTCGTATTTATCTTCAGCCGAATGTGAATCAAAACCTGAATTATATCTTTCAAATGGATATTCTTTTGATGGCTTTGGCTCATAATATGTTGCAGATAGGAAATTTAGGTTTACAGTACCATTATCACTTTTTCCGCCAAGGTTTCTGATTTTATACATAGCTTGTTTGAATTTTAAAGCTTGAATTTTTCCAGGTTGATATTTTATCTTGTTTTCATACTTAATACCTGTAAGTTTAGGATCATATTCTCCTTTAGCTGTATCGTAAGAACTTCCAAATGACCATTCTTTCTTCTCACCAATTTCTTTTGACCACCATTCGTTGTCTTCTGGTGTGTTATTTCCAAATACAAATTTATTAGAACAGTTTGCTGTTATTATTTGTCTATGTTTTTTATTTGTTCCTTTATCTAATTGACCTAAGTTTTGTATCGAGATTATTGTTGAAACTTTATATT
>ENA-ORMX01001023-ORMX01001023.1-human-gut-metagenome-genome-assembly--contig:-NODE-1023-length-19606-cov-2.645031_pt1 | contig 19606 bp, 18 predicted proteins | sample MGYA00242108_ERZ509007 | MGnify/ENA primary metagenome ERZ509007 (study PRJEB26280, sample SAMEA2338745) | human gut metagenome | biome: human gut; feature: human-associated habitat; material: faeces...
TTGAGGAGGTTCTGCACACAGATCTCGGGCGCTCCGTTGCCGGATGCTTTCATGGGATCACCTCGCTTTACTTGAGCTGTGCGTTGTTGGGTTTCTTCGCAGCCTTGTCGCTGCTGGATGCTCCGACGGTGACGGCGCTCAGACGCCGGCCGACGCCGCCAGAGGACGAGACGCCGGCCGCGGACGAGCTTTTGCCCGAGCCGCCTGCGCCGGCCTTCTTGCTGCTGGCCTCCTCGGCGTATTCCGTCAGGTTGATCGTGATCTTGCCCTTCAGGATCCGGCCGAAGTTGTCGAGTGTGGTGTCTGAGAGGCTGACGCCGGTGAGCTGAAGATTGGCCGGGCCGAAGCGCCGGCCGGCCAGATAGAAGGGGGCATACTGCCCGACCAGCGCCGTCCACGACTCGTACTCGCTGCGCACGTCGCAGCCGACCGCGGCGGCCAGATCGAAGTCGAAGCTCATGCTTTGCAGCTTGAGCGCCTTGGTCTTGGTCGCCGGGGATCCGGCTTTGTCGTCGCTGTTTTCCGTGTCGAGCTCGACGCTGGAGGAGACGCCATTCAGGGCGGCGATCCTCTGGCTGGAGACGCCCCACGTCTTGCCGTTCCACGATGCCATGACGGCCATGTCTATCCCTCCTTACTGTGGGCCAGAAGTGCCGCCTCCCATGCTGTCGGTGTGGGTGTGGCCGGTCAGGCTGATGCCCGTGGCGGTCACGTCTGCCGACGGGACGCTGATGCCCTTGTCCTGCATCGTGAGCGCGCCCTTCTTGACGGTGATGTCGCCCGGGACGATGCCGCCCCACTCTCCGTCCATGCGGGAGAGGATGATGCCGGTGCCGTCCTCGAACATAGCATAGGCGACTTCTGTGCCGGGGGTCAGGCTTCCCATCTCTCCGCGCAGATACCACGGGATCGTCAGCGGCCGTGTGACCATGCTGTCGGCGGTGCTTGGGAGCACTCTGGCCGTGGTTTTGTCTCCGTTCCTGTCGGCCTTTCCCTCCACGCTGGAGATCTTGCCCTTCTGGATCATTTGGTTGTTGCTGTTCATCAATATCCCTCCAGTGGCTTGCGGAGGTATAGCTTGCTCCGCGTCTTGACGTAGTCGTGCCGGATCCGGCTGATGAAGGCCGTGCCGTCCCACGACTTAACGCCCTCGGTCGCCAGCGTGACCACAGAGCCCGCCGCATAGTCTCGCAGCAGCGAGCCCGTCCAAAGGGTGCCGACGGTCGCGTTTTTGTTGGCGTCCCGGAGCAGGCCCTTGGCGAAGCGGTCGGCCTCGCTCTGGTCGGTCATGCGGAAGGGCAGGATCCGGCGCAGTACCTTGTCGCCGCCGCTCGGGGCTGTGAAGGTGCCGATCAGGCCGCCGTTGACTGCTTCGGCCGAGCCGTAGGCGTTGGTGCCCTCGTCGCGGTACTCGAAGTCATTGGCCGGGGTGACGGTGATGGTGTCGACGGGCTGCTGGCTTTCCATGTACGCCTCGTCGTAGACGACCAGCTTGCCGTCATACACCAGAAACGCCGCGCCCTCGAGGGTGCAGCGGTTTTGAAAAAATGCGAAGTCTGCGAGGTTGTTCTGCTCGACGTAATCGTAGGTCTGGTCGGTGATCCCGTAGGTCTCGAGCGTCAGGCTGTGGCGGCCGGCGATCTCCTGAGCCAGTTGCAGGAACTTGACCTTTTCCCACGATTTGCTCCGCTTATCCTTCGCAGACTGCGGGACGGAATAGGCCCGCAGGGTGATGATGCCGGACTCGGGGACGACGCTCTCGACGAACATTTTGCCCGTCTTGGCAGCGCCGTCCTCGATGGCGATGGTGTCGCCCTTCTTGGGGTTCCACGAGTCCCACAGCTCGCGGGTGTCGTTGAGTTTGAGAAGCAGCTCGTCGCTCTGCTTTTCGGCGTACATATCGTGATAGCAGCGGTGGACGCTGATGTCCGGGTAGATGTCGACGCCTTCGTATAGGATCTTCACGGCGTCACCTCCTCCACGGCGGCAGGGTCTCCGGCGTCTCCACGGTCTCGACGATCGGGATCCGCACAACCTCGCCGCCCTCGAAGATCAGCACGTCGCTGAGGTCGGGGTTGGCCTCGATGATGGTGCTCGCCATGCGCTCCTCGTTATAGGCGACGAGCGCGATGCTGTCGAAGGTGTCGCCGCCCTGCGCCACATAATCAATAAAGCCGACTGTCTGCTGTGACATAAGCGCCGCCCTCCCTTCTGCTGAGTGCCTCGAGAATGAAGTCGATGAACTCCGGCTCGAGGTCGCGGAGTTTTCGGATCAGTGCGTCCTCGTCAGTGTCGCCCTCGACCTTGATCTGCGGAGAGAAGGACAGGCCACTCAGGTCGTAGACCACAGCAGTGCCGGAGCCGCCGCTGAGCAGCTCGTAGTCGCTTTCGCCGTCAGATGCCCCGAGCATCCGGCCCGCCTCTGCCCAGTAGGACAGGTTTTGCGAACGGTATGCAGGGTTGAAACTGATGACCGCCTCGGTCGGGTAGCGTGGATCCTCGCCGGCGATGGACGGCCCTCTTGTGAAGCCGCCGGTCGCATAGCCAGAGACAGACGCGCTGCCGCCTCCACCTCCGAACAGGCCGGCGATCTTGGAGATGACGCCGGAGCCGAAGCTGACGATCTTCGATACCCAGCCGACAATCGTGCCGAGCACGCTGGCGATGGGTTCCAGAATAGACAGCAGCGGGGTCAGCAGTGGGGTGATGGCGCCGATCAGGCTCAGGATCGGGGGGAGTAGCGCCTGAACGAGCTGCATCAGGGGATCAAGCAGCGGCATGATGACGCTGTTGACGATTTGCAGAGCCACTTCCAGCAGCGGGGTGATGACCGGCAGCAGGCTCGAGATGATGCTCACCAGCACAGGCAGCACGGCGCTGACGATCTGCGTGATGATCGGGAGCACGGTGGCGAGCAGGCTGGCAATAGGCGGCAGGATCGCGGAAACAATCTGCATGAGTGGCGGGAGCAGAGTGCTCATTAGCTGCGTCAGAACGGGCAGAAGGTCGGCCGCGAGCTGAGAGATCAGGGGCAGAACGTCCTCGAGGGCGTCGGCCGCGCCGGTCAGGAACTCGTCGACAAACGGGGCCGCAGCCTCGACCGCCTTGGAGATGGCCGGAGTGATCTGCTCCATCAGCTTTTGCAGGGTCGGCATGAACTTGTTGAGCCCGTCGAACACAGTGTTCGCCATAGGCTTGAGGGCCACTTCGAGCCCCTGCTTCATAACCTGAAGCCGCTCGGCGAAGTCGTAGGTGTCATCGGCTGCGCCGGCGATTGTCTCGCCGTTTTCTTGCAGCTCAGCCGTCAGGTCTGCGACGGCCAGAGAGCCGTCTCGGATCGCTGCGGCCATCGTGGAGCCCGCCCTTGTACCGAAGATCTCCGACGCGATGCTGGCGGCCTCTGCGGCCGTCCCGGCGTTTTTGATCTTTTCGTAGTACATGGCGAGCCCGTCGCTGGCGCTGATGCCCTCCTTGGCAAGTGTGGCGACGCTCTTTTTCATGGCGCCGAGCACTTCGTCGGTGTTTACGCCGGCTTTGTCGAGCTGGCCCATCAGGGCGCTCGCCGTCTCGAAGGAGTAGCCCATCTCCTGAAGCTGCGGGCCGAACTTCTGCATATCTGCCATCAGATCCGTGAAGCCCATACCCGTGCTCTGGCTGACCTTAAAGATGTAGTCCATAGCGCCGCCCATGTCGTCGGCGTCGATGTTCCACTGTTGGAAGGCTTGGCTCGACTCCTCGATCACGCTGCCGAGGTCGTCCCCGAGCATATCGCTCACTTGGATGGCCTGCTTGGAGATCTCCTGAAGCTGCGGGCCGGTGAGGCCGAGGCGGGTGTTGTAGTCTGCGATCGCCTTGCTGGCGTCCTCCATTGTGGTCGGGACGCTCTTGTAGACGGCGTCGAAGTCATCCAGAAGCCCATCCAGCGCGTCGCCGGTGGCGCCGGTTCCGATGCGGATAGCATCAGCAGCGTCATCGAAGGACGCGCCGAGATCCTTCATGTACTTTCCGGCCTCGACGACTGCCTTGCCTGTCGCCACAGCGATGCCGCCCACGGCTGCACCAACGGCCAGCGCCTTCACGTTCAGGCCGCTGATTTTCTTCTGAGCCTGTTCGATGGCTTTGCCGAGTGATGGGTCGATGCTGCCGGCCAGATTGACGACCGCCTGCATCGTTTTTCCGTTTGCCATGTGCGTCACCTCCTTCTGATGTGGGGTTTCTTAAAGCTGGCCGCACGAGTCGGCCGGCTCGCTTGGAGCCGCTTGGCCTCCTCGACGGCCTCCCCGTATTCGGTCAGGAAGTCGGTCAGCCTTCGCTCTCCGAGGTCTCGCGTCGACGTGTGGAAGGCTCTGGCGTAGTCTCGGATTGCGCGTCGGAGCTGTCGGGGGTGTAGGGTTCCTCCGACTTCCCGGAAATAAAATCCCGGCCGATCCTCATAATCTTCATAACGTCGTAGCCGCGGACGCGCTCGAGGTCGGAGATGTCGATCTCGGGGTTGATGGCGATGATGGCAGCGAAGCCGAGGTAGAGGTGCAGGCCGTAGTCCAGCTCGGCCGCGCCGGCCGCGTTGCCGTTCTTGGAGCCGCTGGCGCTCAGCTTTCTGGCGTCAGCTTCAGCAAACGCCTGTGCGGTGATCTCGCTGATGTCATAGGTCAGCTCGTCGTAGCTCTTGCCGTTGATCTGCACGGGGTTGTCGAGCTTGATGGTGTTCTTCATTGGGTGCGTCTCCTTTCGATAAATAGAGGGCGCCGCATAGGCGCGGCGCCCTTCGGGTTACAGCAGGCTGCGGATGTCCTTGGCGTAGTCGACGCCGCCGACGCGCAGGATCGTGTTGAGCTGGTCGATCAGCCAGTATTCAGCGCCGCCGACGTAGAGCTGGTAGCGGCTCACGGCAAACGTGGCCTCGTTCTCGCTGGTGTTGCCGGGATCCACAGAGAGGCCCGGGATGCCCTTAGAGACGCAGCGGAGGAACGCCTTGCAGCCTTCGGTCTTGGTGGAGCCGTCGGCCTGCTTCACGTCCTGAGCCCAGCGGATCTCGATGGTCTTGCTCTCGAGCTTCATCATGTTCCGCAGGCCGAGGTCGATGCCGATCTTGGTGATGGACGCCTCCATAGCCTCGATCTGGCCGAGGATGGGGGCGGTGTAGGTTCCCATAGCCTTGAAGTCAGCGGTCACGGGAGTGACGGCCGGCAGCGAGATGGTCACGTCTTTGGCGACGAGGGTGCCGCCGATGTAGACGGTGTCGGCGAGGATGGGGCCCTTCAGGTCGAGCCACAGGTTTGCCATTACTCGTCACCTCCTTCGTAGTAGACGGAGAAGCCTGCGTCGGTGTAGGCGACGTAGACGCTCGCAGACTTGAGGGGCGGGGTCGGGGTGACGGCGATGTCCCAGCGGAAGTCGCCATTCATCACGTCGGTGGTGCTGTTCTCGCTCTCGAGGAACAGGATCACAGGGGATCCGAGCAGCGCGCCCATGCTGACATAGCCGTCGAGCTTCTCCTGCTCGCGGTTGATGATGCGATCCTTCAGCGCGCGGGTCATGGGGCTGTCAATCTCAGGGCTCCACTCGCGCTGGAAACTGTTGGTGATGTGCATGAGCATCCGCATGGAGACGTCGAAGATCGCGCGGGGATCCACGTCTGCGCCGTAGGTGTAGGCAGCCGTATGGTCGCCCCACAGTACCCATTCGCCGCCCCATGCCACGGCGGTGCTGATGCCGTTCTGCGTCAGCTCCTTGCCGCTCTGCTGGTCGAAGCCGCGGTTTTTCGCGTTGGCGCCGAAATACTGCTTGATGACGGGGATCGCCTTGTTGCCGCAGGTCTCCATCGGGACGCTGTTGTGGCTGAAGTCGGCGCGCATGAGCTCGACCACGGCCAGCGTGCTCAGGTGGAACACGTTGCCGAGGTTGTCCACAGCCTGCGGCCAGTAGACCTTAGAACGCTCGCCGGTGAAGGCGTTGGCCTTCTTCCATGCGATCGCCTTGGTGATCGTGTCGACCGCCTGCGCGGTGCTGTCCACGAGGGGCAGGTCGGCCACGACGAAGGCGTCCCAGTGGCCGTTGATCTTCTTGCAGGTCGTCAGCATGGCGTTGTAGACGGCAGGGCTGTGACTCCAGCCGGGGGCCGCGATCAGATTGCAGACCGCGAACTGCTCGGGATAGAGCAGCGCGATCGCGCTCAGGCCGCTGTACTCGCCGGAGGAGGTGACGCCGCCGATGATGTCGCTGTCTGCGATCTCAGAGTCGTCCACCTCGCTGAAGCTGGCCGTCAGGCTGCCGGCGAGCTGCGCGTCGTCCTTCAGGCTGGTGATGATGACCGTGCCCTTGGTGAAGTTATAGTCCACAGCGTAGTCGGTGCCCTCGACGTAGTTGCCGCTGTCATTCTTTGCGATGGTCAGGGTGTCGAGGATGATCTTGTCGCTGGCGAACTCGGCGCGGCCGCCGGTGAAGGTGAGGGCCTTGGTGGTGGCCGCCTCCTTGCGGTGCTTGCCCGCGGAGGGGTCGAGCACATTGATGACGTAGATCGGGCCGATGTTCCCGAGGGTGTTGTTGAAATGCGCGTACACGGCCTCGCACAGGGTAAAGGTGCCCCAGTCGGACGAGTAGCCGATCTTCTTCTGAGCGTCGACCAGACTGGTGATCTTGATCGGCGCGTTGATGATGCCGGTCTCGCCGAAGCCGCGCACGAGGTTGACGGGTGCCGTGCCGATATAGACCGGCGTGGTGCCCGCCTGCACGGCGCTCTGTGCCACGGTCTCGCCGATGTGGCCGTAGGCGCCGTAGAGGTATTCGTTTGCCATCTGCTTATCCTCCTTTGCATGAAATTAGAGCAGCCAAGCGGTTGCCCTTAAAGCAGGTGTTGGTAGCTTTTCGGGTTGCGGGTCAGTGTCTCCTCGATGGAGAACTCAGCCCATGCAAACCAGTACGGGTAGAAGTCAGGGACGGCGTCTTGCTCCGTGACGGGGCCGAAGGTGATGCCCTTCTCCTTGATGACGCGGAGGTCGCCGAGGTACTCGGCGTTTTCAATCAGCCGGAGAGCTGTGTCCACAAAATTCCATGCGTCACGCCAGCCCTCTCCGTTCTTCACGAAGTAGGAGGCCGCCGCCTCGTTGTATTGCTGGATGTAGGTGCCGCTGCCGTCGCCCTTCGGCTTGAAGATGTCGGGCCCGTGGTAGCCGGGATCCCACGCTGAGAAGCAGAGCCGGATCTTGATGTCTCGGGCACTCTGGAGCAGGTCGTCGTCGCCCTGAACGATCTGCACGCAGACCGACGGGATCGGCGCGGCGATGTTCGGGGGCGTCCTGTCCTTCGATGGTACGAAAAGCGAGAACGCGGCCGGGTTTACCAGCTTGTATGGGTAGGAGGCGTCCGTTGCGTTGTCGTCGGGGAGCTTCAGCTTGACCAGAGGGCAGACCTCGGCGGTCAGCCAGTCCCGGACGGTTTCGATGCTGTTGACGATGGACATGGGGCACCTCCTACATGGTGACAGTCTGGCCGAGGGCCACGGTGGCGATCCCCATGTCCTCACTCCAGTCGTTGACGATGTACTCGCGGCCGTCGACGTTGAGCCCTTCGCCCGCCGGGCGCCGAGCGGGCAGATCCTCGACCGCCGCGTAAAGCAGCAGAGAGGACTCCGCGACGCTCAGCTCTTGCCCCCCTTGGCGTTCCTTCAGGGCGTTGTCGTCCAGCACGGCGGCGATGGCTCTGCCTTCGACGGTGTGCTTCTCACCGAACTCGTCGAGATTGAGAAACGTGCGCCGACGGTCAGCCTCGACCATCGCCTTGAAGCTGAAGGCCATCAGACGGGATCGGCGGCGCCGATCTGAGGGGGCTCCTCGTCGTCGGCACCGTCATCAGGCTGCTCGGCCTTGGTGGCCTCGATGGCAGCGATGACGTCGGCCTTCTTGCGCATAGCAGAGGCGTCCACGCCATAGCGCGTGGCCACTTCCTTCAGCTCGTCGAGCTTCATGTCCTCGTTGTACTCAGGGGCCTCGTCGGCCGCGGTGTTGGTGCTGGCAGGCTCGTCGGCGTCGTCGCCGGGAGCGGGTGCGGGCTGCTCGGCAGTCTCGCCCAGTTCGCCGATGTACTTGGCGACGCCTTCCTTCACCAGACGGGCCTCCAGCTCGTCGTCGAACTTCTGAGGGCCATCTGCTTCAGTGATGGGGATCACCTTGCGGCCGTTATAGTAGCCGAAGGTGCCCTTGATGATCTGGATCATGCTCTGCTCCTTTCTGCTGCGCTCAGTCCGTCAGGACGTCCGCAACGATGAACGGGCTCTTGTTGTTGGGGATCATCAGCGGGCGGCTGGAGATGGTCAGCGTGCGGCTGTTGCCTTCGGCGCTGCTCACATACTTCGGCACGCGGCGGCCGGCGTAGGTGTGGAACTCGCCGTCGCTCTGCTCGACCTGAGAGACGGCGCCGTAGGCGGTGCGGCCAGCGCCGGGAGCGGTGAGGACGCACTTGCCGGACGGGATGTAGAGCTTGTCGTTGCCCTCGTCGTCGGTATAGGTCAGGTCGTAGGAGATGACGCTGATGATGCGGCCGAGGACGTTCAGGTGGGCCACGATGGCAGCGCCGTCAGGCAGCAGCTCAGGCTCCACGTTGCCGATCTCGATGCGGCGGTTGTCGAGGAGCTTCTGCACGGCCGCGTCGTTGATGATGGTGTCAGCCACGTCCGGGGAGCAGACCAGATCAGAAGCGCGGAGGCCGCGCTTGGTCAGCATACGGATCATGGCCTCCAGATCCTTCAGGATCTTGCCGCCGGTGGCGTCCCACTTGGCCGTCGGGGTGTAGGTCGCGGGGTTGCTGGCCTCGGAGTAGAAACGGATCTCCATCTCGTCGGCCTTGTCGACGTCGTCGGCGATGTGCTTCATCACGCAGCCATTGGTCAGCATGGTCTCGGCGGCCATCGCTTCTTCGCGGTTGGTGATGAGCTCGCCCAGCTCGTCAGCGTCGCGCAGGATGAGGGTCTGCTGGCGCTGCTCAGGGGTGAGCTGAGAGTAGAGAGCCTCGCCGAAGCCACGCTTGCGCAGCTCGTCGAGGGTCAGGACGCGACGGGGAGCCACGAAAGGCGGGGTGTAGCGTTCCATATTGTAGCCGGCGCGCAGGACGGTGACGCCGCCCTTGCGAGGGGCCACGAAGGGCGCCAGCTTCTTGCTGCCGTCACGGAACTCGACGAGCACGTCGTCGGTGGCGAAGATGTCGCTCGCGTCGTTGGTGGGGAAGTAGCGGTCACGCAGGAAGGTCGCAGCAGGGGTGAGCTGCTGCACGGCCATGAGCAGCGTGTGGGTGTCGTAGAAGTTAAAAGGCATTTTGTTGTCCTCCTTCTCTTAGTATTCGATGGCGTCGGAGAGCAGGATGCCGGCCTTGCGCAGCTCCTCCTCGTCGGTCGCCTTCAGGGTGTAGCCGCTTGCGACGGCCAGCTTGTTGCGGGCGAAGTGGCCGGTGCGGTAGGCCAGCACGGTCACGTCCGCGGTGGTGCCGACTTCCACGTCCTCGGCGAGGATGCAGTTGGCGGTCAGGGTTTCGTTGGTGGTCGCGGTGGAGCCGAGGATCACCAGCTTGCCGTCGCCGGCGGTGCCGGCAGACAGGGCCAGCACGGTGCCGCGCTTATAGGTGGCTGCGGCGGTGGCCTCCTTGCGGATGGTCACGGTGAACACGTCAGCGACGGGCTCGTTGGCAACGATCAGGCCGTCATAGCCGACGCTGCCGAGGTTTTCGTCCAGTCTCTTGCTCATTACTTCTTACCTCCGTTCTGAGACTTGGTGGAGTTGTAGAGGCCGACGATGGCGTCCACCTTTGCCTTGTCGTCGTTTTCGCTGCCTTCCTCGCCGCCGTTAGGGGCAGCGCCGACGCCGGCAGCGCCGGACTCGTCGTTGTCAGCCTTGGCGTCCTTCAGGTGCTTGGCACCGAGGGCCGCCTGCTTCTGCATAGCCTTGAGCGCGAGCTGCTCAGCGGTGCAGGGGGTCTCGCCGTACTTGGCGTCCCTGACGAGCTGCGCGTCGCCCACACTTGCGGCGATGCTGTCGATGGCCTCGATGCGGGCGCGTTCCTGCGTTCTGGCAGTTTCGGCCGCCTGCTGCTCGATCTGAGCCACGACGTCGGGGTGCTGTGCTCTCATTTCTTCGAGGGTCATGGTCTTGTTGTCCTCCTTCTTGGGGCCGTCGTTCTTGGCGGCCGCGTGTTTATTTCCAGCCGCAGGGGCGGCGTGGATGCTGTTGTCGATGGGGATCGTCCCCGGGATGTGTCTGAAGCCCTTGACGTCGTGCCGGATGCCGGCGACGAGGAGCACCTTCTTGTCGGCGCTCAGGGTGACGTCGGGGCCTTCGTCTGTGAGCAGGGTGTCGGCAAAGCCGTTGTCAATGGCCTCCTGCCCGACCATCCACGTCTCGCGGGTCATCATGCTGCGGAGCTGGTCGACCTCGATGCCGGTCTTGGCGTGGTAGATCTCCGCGATGGCCCGCTCGCTCGCGTCGAAGTCCTTCTGGAGCTTCTTCAGGTCTGCGAGGGTGTAGTAGTCGTAGAGCAGCCCGGCGACGCCGTGGATCATCACCATGCTGCCGGGATAGACCTGCACCTCGTCGCCTGCACAGGCGATGACGCTGGCCGCGCTGGCCGCGATGCCTTCCACGACGACGACCTTGTGGCCGGTCAGTCCCTTGATGGCGTTGTGGATGGCGATGCCGGTGTAGAGGTCGCCGCCGCAGCTATTGATCTTGATGGTGATATTGCTCTTGCCCTTGACGGCCGCGAGATCCTCCATGAAGCTCTCGGGCGCGATGTAGAGGCCGGGCTCGGGCTCGCCCGTCCACCAGTCAACAGGCTGACGGCTCACGACGTCGCCGTAGAGGGTGATCTCGCCCTCGTCGTCGCCGATGCTGGCGACGTTCCAGAACTTGATCGGCGTGCCCGCAGTCTGAGGCCCGGCGCAGAGCCGGGGAGTGTTATGCGTTCTCATGCTTGTCTCCTTCCTTGATGCTTTTGATGGCCTCGGCGACGATCGCCTCCCGCAGAGCTGCGGAGATCGTGCCGCTGGCCGCTGTGCTCTGGTCGACCTGCCCCTGCGCTGCGCGCAGCTTCTCGTTTTCCCGAGTGAGCTGGTCGACGTTGGCGTCCCACTGACCGCCGTTGAGTCGGATGGTCGCCTGCTCTCTGGTCGTGATGCCTTCGCCGATGGCGAGGATCTCGGCCGTGATCTCCTTCGTCGGGTCGAGCTGTCCCTGAGAGGGGCCGATCCACTCGGCGCCGAGGTATGCGGCGCGGATTGCCGGATCTGCGAAGAAGCCCGGGGCGCTGATGCGGCCGCGGGCGACGGCTTCAGAGAGCCAGATCTCATATACCGGCGTGCAGAAGTCATCGACAAACCACTTGCGCCTCATGCGGAACGCCTTCCACGCCTCCATCAGGGCGGCACGGCTGGCGCTGTACGAGCTGTTGAAGCTCTTGAGCAGAAGGTCGGCCGGGATCTCGAGCGCGGCGCCCACCTGTTCACAGATGGCGCGCAGGAAGGTGTTGAAGCCGCTGGCCGGCCGCTTGGGGTCTGCAAAGGTCACGTCCTCGCCGGGCTCCATGATGTTGATCTGGCCGGGGCCCATCTCGTACTCGTTAGGATCTCGGCTCACCTCCGGCAGGCTGCTCCCGACCTCGTTGAACGGGTTGTCGCCGGCGCCTGCCTCGGTCTTGATGAAGGCCGTGAAAAACGACTCGACGACCGCCGCAGTCAGCTCGCTCTCGGTGTAGCGGCGAAGCTGGAGCAGGGGCTCGATGACCTGCGCGAGATAGCTGACGCCGCGGTATTGATCCGGGCGCTCGCTCTCCATGACGTGCAGGATGTTCGGCAGGCCAGTCCGCTCGCCGTATGCCTGAACACGGGCCCACGTTGTCGTCGTGCTGCCGAGCTCGAAGGGGTAGGTGCTGCGGATGTGGTACGCCTCGATCTGGCCGTCGCCGTTCACCTCGACGCCGTCGTAGATGGTGTTGCCGTTGGCCGCCTTGCCGGTGGTCAGCAGCATCGGGGTGATGATGCCGGAGGTCGTTGGCGTGGCGACTCGGTCGGCCTCGATCAGGTGTAGGCGTAGCGAGTAGGGCGTGAGCAGCGTCGGCTCGTACTGCTTCACGACGGCGAACACGTCGCCGCTGACCAGCCACGAGGAGAGTGCGAGCTGCTGCATGGCTGCGAAGTTGTTGACGCCGGTGGCGTCGCACGCCCTTTTGTTCTCAGACCAGAGAGCGAACTCACGCTCGGCCTGAGCCTGCCATGCGTCGGCGGCCTCCTGCGTCATGCCGAGCGCCTCGCGGTCGATCCGACTCTTGAGCTGGAGGCCGATGCCGACGACGTTGGTGCGGTTGGTGCGGATGGCAGAGGTGGCGATCGGGGCCGCCATGTAAAGCATCCGGGCACGCTGCCGCAGGGTGTAGTTGTTGGCGTCGATGTCCTCCTTCGGGCTGCCGCTCATAGCTCTGAAGCCCTTGGTCGCCTTCTTGTGCCAGCTTGCGCCGGCGTCGCCGTAGCCCTTATTCACGGGGCGCGGCTGCTGCCGCCTGGTCTGTGGGCGGCTTCTGCTTTTTCTTTTGCTGATGGTGCTCACCTCCTTCATGGTGAAGATGGCCGAGTCGGGAGAAAAGGAGCGAAAACTCCCGGCGTCGGCCTATGAAAAAAGCCCCTTTCGGGGCTTCTTTCACCAGTCTCGGGGCACTACTCCCACAGCTTTTCGCGGCTTCTCGCCGTTCAGTGCGGCCTCGAGGGCTTCGATGTCTGCCTCGAGCTGTTTGATGGCGGCCCGGATGGATCCGAGGTCGGTGTTGTAGCGGGCCAGATTGCGCGAGCCGATGCCGTAGCTCTGGACGCCTCCGTCCAGCATCTCGGCCTCTCGCTTCAGGTAGAGCTCCAGCCGGTTCCTCTTGATGGAGAGCTGGTACTCGATTTGTTCGCGGGTCTTTCTCATTGTGGTGTGTCCTCCTTACCAGTCGTCGAAGGCGTCGGCCCGGTTGTGCCGTGGCCGCTGCCGTCGCTGCTGCGGGGCCTTCGGCTTTTCCTCCAGCCCTTGCAGGCGGCGCTCGATGGCGTCCATGTCAGGGTTGATGATCTTGAGGCCGGCGTTGGCATAGTCGCGGCAGTCGAGGGCCTCGTTGCGGTTGTGGCCGGGCAGCTTCTCCCACGCCCAGCGGTCGCCGCGGCGTGTGTGCGTGAGCACCAGTTTCTCGGAGAGGAGCCCGTTGAAGAAATTGAGGTCATAACCGGCGTCGGGGTGCCGGTTGAAATGGCAATATTTCGGCCCGGGCTCCTGCACCTTCAGATTAGCCATGATCGTCGCCTTGCCGGCGTCGACGCCGATGGTGTAGAGCCAGCAGGTGATCCGCTTGTTGTCGCGGATCGGCACCTTGCTCGGAGGCGAGACGAAGGGGATGCCGTCGCCGCCCTTGCCCTTGATGGCAAAGACGCGCTTGCCGACGCGGGCCCGGCACGCCTCATAGACCTCTTGGGTGAAGTGGCCGCCGGAGTCGACGCAGGTGATGGAGATCTTCAGACCGCGGCCGTTTTTGAACTTGTAGACGTGGTCGACCACGTCGTCGAGTCGCTGCCAGACCTCCGGGGTGTCTGGCCGGCCCATGATGTAGCCCTTGACGACGCCCCACGTCTCGCCGTACTTCCCGTGGCCGACTACCTCGTATTCGAGGCGGTTGTCCTGAGTGTCGACGCCGCAGGTCAGCACGAGCACGCCGTCAGGCAGCTCCACAGGGGTGCCGTCCGGGCGGGTGCCGTAGTCCTCGCGGCGGGAGAGCATGGTGTCCTCGTCCTCGAGGTCGCCGCGATCTTCCCACAGTTGGCCGAGCAGGGTGTTGTAGACGACCTTGAGGCGCTGCGGGTCATCCTTGGCGTCGAGGAACTTGAGGACGATCTTCTCCCACGGAGTCCACGGGCTCGAGAAGGCATTGAGCCAAAAAGAACGGACGCCCTTCTTGTAGGCGTCCGGGTTGTCGGCGATCCACTTGGCCGGCTGCTTTCGCATGACGTCCTCGGGGATCAGGCAGCCACAGGCCGGGCAGCTCCACGAGACGCCGCTCTTGAGGCTCCACGACTTTTTCCCGCGGATCCTCTTGACCTCCGGGTCGAAGTGGATATTGTCGAACACGATCTCGCTGTACTCCCCACACTCGGGGCAGCGGTGGCACCAGCGTTCCTGCGTGCCTTGGTAAAAACTCGTTTCGATGTTGCTGTTGCCCTTGATGGTCGGGGTGGAGACCTCGACCGCCTTGGCGTTGTAGAATGTGGCCTGACGTGCTTCGGCCAGCGCCCACGGGTCGCCCTCGGTGCCGGCGCTGGTCGCCCAGCGGTCGCGCTCGTCGCCGATGATATAGCGGGCAGGCGTGGAGGCCAGAGCCGAGGCACTGTTGGAGCCGGTCAGTGTGAGCATCCCACCCGGGAACGACTTCTGGAGGATCGTGTTGCCGCTATCCTTGGCCTTGACGTCGTGCACCTTCGCCTTCAGGGGTTTGCTGTCGCGGATCATAGGGGCCACGCGGAGGCGGCTGAACTTCCGGGCGTCGTCGATGGTCGGGTGGACGTAGAGGATGCTGCCGGGGTCTTGGTCGATGATGTAGCCGATGATGTTGAGCTCGAGCTCAGACTTGCCGACCTGAGAGGCGGCCACCATGACTATTTTGTGCACCTTCGGATCCGTAAAGGCCCGCATGGGCTCCTCGAGGTACGGGGTGCGCTTGGTACGCCACGGGCCGGCCTCGGCTGAGCTTTCCGGGGAGAGGCGGCGGTGCTTGTCGGCCCACTCGTCCACGGTCAGGCTCTCAGGCGGGGCGAAGCGTTTGACCGCTCCGGCGATGGCGGTATTGAGCTTCGCGGCGGCTTTTTTAGTCGTCCGCGTCATCGGCGAGCTGCTCGCCCCAGCCTTCCCGATCCCTTACTCGCCGGGCGTACACCTCGGGATCGTATTTATAACCGGCCAGCTCCGTCAGGATCTTGTAGACCTCTGTGCGGATGATCTCAGACGCCTCGGCGGGTGTTGCTGCGCTGGTGACGTCGACGGCCAGACGGCCCGGCAGGGCCACGAGCATCGACCTGATATTGTAGACGAGGTCGGTCATCACAGCCTCGACGTCCTCGCTGCGGTGCATGGTGCCCTCGAGCTCACTGAGCTGGAGGGCGGCGATGTCTGCCTTGCTGCGCTTGAGGTCAGCCTCAGCCTCCAGACGTCGGCCCTCGATCTCGCTGTCCTTCTTCGACGGCTCCCGGCCGTTGGCCTTGGCCGTCAGGTATCGGATGTACCTCTGGATCGTCGGCAGCAGGTCGTAGCGGTTGGCGTTGCCTTCCTTGACCGCGGCGATGACGCCATCCTTGGTGAGCTGCTGCACTCGGCGGGGCGTCATGTCGAACAGGGCCGCGATGGTCTTGCTGTCGACGAGCTTGTTGTTGGTTGGGTTCGGCATGGCGTTCCCTCCTTTGGCAAACAAACTACCTTTATTTTCACTTTTTCCGGGGCTTTTGTCAATAGCACAAAATCCCCACATGTGTGGGGACTTTGCACCAATATTGAGGGGGTCAAACACCATATGGAATGGTGAGAAGATTACTTGACTTTTACCTTGGCCGGGAAGAACTTTTCGAGCGTTCCGGCTGAGGTGGGCTTGGTGGCGTAGGTCACGATGAGAGTGACGGTAATCAGCGAGATCAGGCCGATCTGGATGGGAGCAAGACCAAGAGGAGACCAACCGGTAGCGGAACCGATGAGGAACATACCGGCACCGGCTACCATGCCGGCGCAGACGCCGGGGGCATTGAGGCGTTTCCAGTACAGACCGCCATAGAAGCAAAGCGCGAAGGAGAGACCCAGAATACCCCAGGCGGGATACATCAGAAGGGCCAGCATTTCGGGGGGATTGAGGCCCCAAACGATGGAAATGGCGCCGATGACGAGTACAGTGATGCGGGCAACGGTCATGCGTTGCTTTTCACTGAGGTTCTTATTGAAGGTACGGACTAGAATATCATTTTCCACAGTGGAGGCGCACATCAGCAGCAGACCATCCATGGTGGACATCATAGCGGCTGCCAGCGCTGCCAGCACCAGACCGCCCAGGACAGGAGGCAGCAGACTGTCGATCATCATAAATACGGTCTGATCCGGGGAGGCCAGATCGGGGAACAGAACCTTGCCGCACAGGCCGATGACGATGATGCAGACTTCGATAACACAGACGATACTCATAATCATGGTAAAGCCGCGTTTCTGCTCTTTCGGGCCTTTCAGGGAGTAGAAGCCCTTGATGTAGTTAGGGGCACCCAGCGCACCAAAGAAGTTGTTCATCAGTACAGCGATAAAGGCTGTGGATGTAAGCGCGCTGCCCGTGGTGGGCCAGCTGACGGCACCAATGGGATTGGCGGCGGTGTAGGCTTCGCCCAGGTTGCCGCCTACTGCGATGAGAGCGGTGATGACCAGCGCAGCGATGCCGAACAGCATTAGGCCGCCCTGAACAGCATCGGTGTAAACCACGGCAAAGTATCCGCCAAAGGCAACATAGACGAATACGATGACGCCAAACAGCACTACAGCTGCCTTATAATCAATGCCGGTGACCATATTGAGCAGCAGGCCAGCGGCTTTGAACTGAGAAACCATGAGCGGTACGGTGAAGATGAGCAGGATGAGTCCGGCGATCAGGCGGGCGGTGCGGCTTTCAAAGCGGGCTTCCAGGAAGTCCGGAACAGTCAGCAGATCCAGCTTTTTGGAAAGGCGCATGACCTTGCCGGAAAGCAGCCGCCAGCAGATGTAGGTGGCGATGGTAACGGCACATCCCGCAAAGATGAACCATACGCCGTAGCTGGAGGCCTGACCGGTCCAGCCCACCAGGGCACCGGCGCTGACTAGACTGGACATATACACCAGTGCAGTGATAACGCCGCCCAATCCACGGCCTGCTACATAGTAGTCAGTAACAGTTTTCGATTTCCGATTGGCAATCAGTCCGATGATGAACATCGCGACGAAATAGGCAATCAGAATAATGAGAATCGTCCATTTCATTTTTCAATACCTCTTCTTTTCTTCGTCTTTGTTTTGATAGTGGGGATGCTTAATCATCCTCCGTGATCTTGTTTCTTCCGATCAGCATAAGAACAAAAACGAGGGCCTGTATTCCTACTGCGATCCAAAATCCGGCTGGCATAACAAAACCTCCTTTTACAAAAGCCCCCTTATATGGGGATATTCAGACGAGCTAGAATGTCTGTATTTATGATTATAGCGGGAAAGAAGGTAATAAAAAATGTTCACTTTTGTGCAGTTGATACTCTTTTTTGGCAAATAGAATGAGAATATCAGGCGGATTGACAAGAGGAACTGGCGGATTTAGCACAATGGGTGTTCATTTCTTACCGCAGAGGAGAGAAAATAGTGAAAAAGGTTGGATTTATTAGGGAAAACGGCATTCTTGACAAGATTAGTGGATTCTTTGCAATTTACCGCAAAGGATATTATAATAAACAGAAAGAACAAAGCCCACAGGACTGGCGGAGGACAGCGATGGAAGAAGGAAATGCAAAATCTTTGGTAAGAAGGCTGCCGATAAAAAACCGCATTACGCTGATGGTGATTCTGATATCGGTGGTCCCAATTCTCATTATCAGCGTTTTTTCCTATGCCAAGGCCTTTATTTCGGTCCGGCAGACGGTGCGGGCCTTTGCGGCGCAGACGCTGACTTCGTTGGAACGGTCCCTTACAAACTTGGCGGATTCTTCGAGGCTGTTGGCCGGAGGGCAGGAAAAACTTCCGGAAGAGGTGCTGAAAACAGAACCTACCGGGCTATTCCAGCAGGAGGCACTGCGCTATTTGACCGGGGTGACGGTGCTGTATACAGATGGAACGGTGTGCAGCCTCGCCGGGGAAGAGGTACTGGCGGTTACGGAATCTGGTGGATGGGCGATAACACAAAATGAGGTGGGAGAGCAACGATTGGCTGTGGCATGGTATGCGACAGACGAGGAGGGAAACGCTTATACGGTGCAAGCTTTGTTTATGCCTCAGATGTTTACCCGCTTGCTGGATATTTATAATGAGGAGAGCTGTAACCGCCTGGTGCTGGTGGATGGGGCCGGTGGCCTGTTGACCGATGACGGAACACCGCTGACGGTGCTGGAAGGGGAAGTGATTCGACAGACAGCATTTGAGGTAAGCGGGGAACCGATTTGCCCCCGGGAGGAGCGCAGCAGCTTTTTGTGCTACCTTACGGTGCCGGCATTGGAGGCTACCCTAGTCTTTATAGAGCCCTACACCGAGATGATGAAGCCACTGCAAAGTATCTTCTTTGGGACACTATTTGGAACGATTCTACTGCTGAATTTTTCGGTGATTGTGATTGATTCCATCGACCGGCCGATGAATGCACTGGTGAAGTCCTTTGGCGACGCGGCGCGGGTGAACTTTGCGGTTACGCAATCTGATGAAAGCCGGGATGAGCTGGGTATTTTGAATCAGGCTTTTAATGAGATCTGTGCGGAAATGCGAGAGGCCCTGAATAAGGTGGAAAAGGAACAGGCGGAGAAACGCCGGGCAGAGATCCGGATGCTGCAGGCGCAGATCAACCCGCACTTCCTATTCAATACACTGGATAGCCTGCGCTTTACCTCCATGATGAATAATGTACCGGTCGTTTCCGATGGGTTGGCAGCGCTTTCTCATTTGCTACGCAGCTCTATCCTAAAGGATAATTCCTACACGCCACTGCACAGTGAGCTGCAAACAGTGGAGGATTATTTGACTTTGCAGCGGATCCGCTGCTGCGAGACTATTGTGCTGAAGACGGAGATCAGCGAGGAAGCTGCAAAGGCCAGTGTGATGCGCCTGCTACTGCAGCCCATCGTGGAAAATGCAGTCATCCACGGGATAAAAGAGAATATCCCCCTCACCATCCGGTTGAAAGCATGGGTGGGGGAGGAGACACTGTATATCAGCATCATCGATGACGGCAAGGGATTTGACCAAGAAAAAGCTGGCGAGGATGGTGTGCCAAAAAGCAGCAAGATGAGTGGCATCGGCCTGCACAATGTAAAGGACCGTCTGTACCTGGCCTATAAGGATAACCAAAGTTTTTCCATTAACAGCGTACAGGGCCAGGGAACCGAAGTGCAGATGACGATGCCATATACCGAGTGGAAGGAGGAGAGCGATGTATAAGGCCATTCTGGTGGATGATGAGAAGATTGTCCGGCTGGCGTTGAAGACCATTGTGGACTGGACTGCGCTGGGCTATACCGTGACCGGCAGTTACAGCAGTGTCAAGATGGCTCTGCTGGAGATAGAGGATGATCCGCCGGATCTCATCATTACCGATATCAAAATGCCGGATATGGATGGGTTGCAGTTTATCCAGCAGGTACGGCAGCAAAACCGGGAATGTGAGATTATTGTACTTACCAACCACGAAAATTTCTCCTACGCGGTGGAGGCAATTCGCCTGGGGGTGATGGACTATGTGGTGAAAACCGATATCTCACCGGAATCCCTGACTACACTGCTGCAAAAAGCCGCAGAACGATTGGCTGGGAAAAAAGGCGCAGAGCCGGTGCCGGTCACTCCTATGACAGAAGATGATTTTCGTGAAA
>ENA-ORMX01001036-ORMX01001036.1-human-gut-metagenome-genome-assembly--contig:-NODE-1036-length-19479-cov-32.279603_pt1 | contig 19479 bp, 15 predicted proteins | sample MGYA00242108_ERZ509007 | MGnify/ENA primary metagenome ERZ509007 (study PRJEB26280, sample SAMEA2338745) | human gut metagenome | biome: human gut; feature: human-associated habitat; material: faeces...
ACAAGCAGCTAACACCACCTGTATTGTGTAAAGTTAAGCACTCTGCCACTATATACTCTGATGAGTGGCAAGGATATAGGCTCATATCAAAAGTCTATAAGCACCACGTTGTTGACCACGGACATGGTATCTATGTTAGTGGTGGTGCATATACGAACACGATTGAAGCCTTTTGGGGAAATTATTGCAAACGTGCTATCAATGGCATATACAACTGGGTTAGCCGTAAGCACATGCAACGGTATTTTGATGAGTTCTGTTTCCGCTATAATACCCGCAACGTTTCTATAAACGAACGCTTTGCGGAGGCTATTCTGCATTGCAAGAGTAGATTAACGTACATCAAACTCACAGCATAATGATTGATAGAACGAAACTGCCTGATTTTCTTCAAGACATGCCCGAAGAACGGCTGAAAGAAATAATGGAGGTTGACGAAGGGGCAATGGACTTTGATAAGGCTATGGATAAGATGCTCCATACAAGCAAGAAGAAAGGCAGAAAAAAGGCAAGAACTAAATCCAGCCTTTCCAACTATTAGTAATCAATAGCGTGTCTGCTTAGTCCAATGGACAAACTTATTACCTATCAAAATCAATTCGCCCACTGGGCGTTCATCATAATTGTTGTTACTGTTTTTCTTTGTATGTTCCACGACATTCAATTTTGCAAATTAGACATTTGTTGCTACTGAGCTGGTACCTCAGTGGTGCAAAAGTACAAAGATTAAGCGACAACGAAAAATGCGAGCAATCCGTGAGGACGCTCGCATTTGTTTTTAATCAACTAAAAAGGTAGGGTATGTCGAATTGTTAAATATGCGTAAATCTTTACTTTGCTTGTTTCTTGGCAACAATTTTCTTAGATTTTACAATTTCATCGGCTGTAAAGCCAAGCTGTTTCCAACCATCTATGCCCCATTTCTGATATACCGCAACAATGAAGTTTTCAGAATACTTAGGATATTTAGACAAAGAATGCAGCACTTGTGTTCCTTTTCCTTGTGCTAAATCCGAAAACGAAAGGAATTCACTATTAGCAGAAAAGAATACGGTTTTACCATAGCCTTGCTCGTATAAACAAAAATCAGCAATTTTATCAGCCATAGCCTTTGTTACAAGCGTTGTAGGTTGCTTAACTCTATTCCGTGTCGTTGTTCTCTTCTGTGCTGATACGTTCATGGAAAATACGCATAGCAGCAAAACAATAAATATGTTCTTCATCTTGTTCTTCCTTATTTACGTTTGGTTGTTGATGTTGCTTGACGCTTAAAAATCAGTTGTAACATACCATTGCCTATATCACGTATAAGCATACGCTTGTTGCCAACTCCATAAGTAGATTGTGGTACAACTGCGCCATTTCCTAATGTAACATAGGACAATTTCTTGCTTAGGCATTTGTAGCCCAATTTGTTCATGTCTTTTTCAAGCCTATCTTGATAATAACTACCTATAAGAAAACTTACCTCCTTGATAGTCTTGTTAGAATTTGCTTTGATTGATGCGAACAAGTCTTCATCTATACTTACAACATAGTCAGTAGAATTTTCTCTAATGGCAGGATATAAAGCATTATCACGGAAAACTTGCTTTGCTGCAGCAAAGTTGTTCTTGATTAAACACTTGTTGCCGACATCGACAACGGACAACGCTTGTCCCCAAGCGAATACGCTACACAAGGTAACGATTAAGGATAACAATAATCTCTTCATAATGGCGAATTTTACAAGAGTTCTCCTCAGACAGCCAACTTGGAGATTTTACAATGTTTATTGTTAAAGAAAGTGGGCTGCCCTCCGTATTTCTCTTGTAGTTATCGCCAAACACCTGAATATACAACACGGATAGGCAGCCCACGTATATGAGCTGCTCCGTGCCTTGTATATTCTTAGTTGAGATTTGGCGATTTTACAAGAAGTAAGGCACTCTCTTTTTCCACTAAGATTTTGTCCCGAAAGACTTTGCAAAGGTACGACTTTTTGAGTATAACTTTCTATGTTTCACTGAAAATGTGTACCTTTGTAAACAAAATAAGTTTATTATGGATATAGAGAACGGAACATGGGTACAATTGAAGTCCAACACGAGCAAGGTGTATCGTGTCTGTTGTAGTTCAACATCTAATGAATTTCTTGATTGCGTTTCTCCGCAAAACGAAAGAAAACTATTGTCTGTTGAAGATATAGAAATTATCACAGATGTTGAACGAGTGGCAGATTTAGAACTCAACTACCCATCAACTTCTTTCTAATAGCAGCGGACATACCTTTTATCACAAATCCATAGCGTGGAAAGATAATATCGGCAATCTCGTTAGGCAATCCTCCATATTCTTTTCCATAATGCCAAGGAACTCTCTCATCCATTAAATCTAAGCCATGTGTTTTAGCAATCTTTTTCAGCCGTTCTTCTACAATCTCTAACGTTAGATTTTCTTTCATCGTCATTACTCGTTTATCAGTTTCCAAAAATACTCCTTAAACTCTCTGCGGTTGTGAAATTTACTCCAATCGAACTCAATACCAATAATCTCTTGGAACTTTTCTATGATAGGTAAGTCCTTGATTTGCGACTTCAAATCTATCTCACTTTGAGTATATGCCTTGCCGTCCGTCTTTATTCCCTTACAGATAAGTTCTAATAGATTAGAAAGAACTTGCTCCGCACCTGGTTTTCCAGGCATTTCCCCATTGATAACCTTTCTGTCAATAAGATGTACACCTAATGGCTTTTCGGTGCTTAAAAATGCTTCCGTAAAGATAGGCTTGTAATCTCGTTCTGCTGTGACCTTGATAATGGTGCAATCTTCACCATGGTCTTCGCAGTTGATTGTAATTCGTGTATCTGCCATAATTTTTGAATGTTTTTCTAACAATAACTCTGAGAACTTTTCCAACTGGAGTTTATATAAGAAAAACAAAGAACTACAGACATGAGACAGCAACTTTACGAATATGGAGAAAGACAAGCTCCAAAGGCTCATAAGAGTCAAGAAACTCCAAATAAAAATAGGGAGGCTCATATGTTCCAAGGACAAGTTTGGCAACGAAACTTGGAGCATTGAGCAAATTCCCATAATCAAACGATAAAGTTGTTTGTCTCTGTCTGTTGTTCTCTCTACATAATAGTAAACTTTGTTCAATTTCGTTTCGTGACGGATAATTGAACAAAATTTACATATTTGGCTACCCCGTGTTAGGGGTATTGTCGTATATAGTCACCAAAGAAATAATGTTATAAGTTCTCTTATTCAAAGGAGAGGTGTAATAAGTTCTCTTATTATAGGGAATGGTGTAAATCAAACAAAAGACATCACTCCCCAAATAGAAAAGAGTATACAGAATAAAAAGTTGACAAACCATATTAAGGAAATTTTGTGGGCCTATCAATCATATCTTACCGATAGCGTTAACAAATTAAACAATAACTTATCAAAATTATCAAGTGATAAATGGGAACAGGTGGTAAAGCCTCTTCCTATGAAAACAATCAACACAAATATCTTTAACCCATATTATCGTGGATTCAACTATTATGACAGCGATCTTCTTGACTTAGTGGAAACAGAACAACAACGAACTTGGGGTTTCATTTATTCCTCAAATTATGAAAAGAAAGAAGACTCTTATCCCATAAAACTGGAATATTTATCGTTCTATGGTTATCCTCAATATAAGGTGACATACGATGAATATTCTTATAAAGTCATTCCAAGGTCTGTCTATGACACAAATGGTAACCTCGTCTATGTGGCGTCTTTGACAAGAAAGAATGATGTGCCTTTCGAAGAAATGAGAAGACTGGTGTATTTACGCGATTATCAAAACAACAAATACGGAATCAAATCTAAGAGTAAAAAGACACAAAATTACCTACAACTCCTTCTATGTCGTGACAATGGACTTGAGAAGACTCGAGCAGAAGCACTCTCATATGTCTTTGTTGCTGCTATGGCCTCAGACTTGCCATACATGGCCGATAAAAGAAAAAAGATTGCTTATGAAACTTTGAAGAAAGTCAATGTCTATAACGACTCTGATGGCAAAAAATATATGGAACAACTTGAAAAAGATCATGACTCTGAATTTGGAAGCGTATATATGATAGAAAGATTGTCTAACGTAAGTTTCAGAATTGTATATCTTGACACACAGTTGAAACCTTCTCATTGCGCTATTATTACTTATATGACAGGTGACAAACCATTTACAAGAAATCTCTCTGGACGTCTGGTGTCCATTCCCAACAATCTGCCTCCATTAATAGATTGTTCAGGAGAAGTTTACAAAAAAGTAAAGGAAACCCAGAATTAAGATCACCCGAACAACGGCCTCAGCACCGAGGGCAAGTCGTATTCGGCTCGTGCCACATCGATTGCCACATATCCCATGGTGCGACGCAAATTCACCTCGATGCACGGGTGCAACATGATGCCTTGGGCCGTCTTTACCAGCATCATATCCACACCCAACGGGCCCTCGTAGCGGGCGGCAAGATGTTGTGACAACACCGCGCTGCAGATTTGTTTCAAAATGTCCAAACCATCAAACTGCCGGGCGAGCACCCGTTCGAGCGCAGCTTGTGGAGCAAGGGTGTTGCCCGTATAGCCACCCGTCTCGGTGGTGTCGAACAACGAAAGACCGGCTTAAAGCCAAACGGGTGCGGCCAGACCACGTTGCTTGTGGTTGGCCGCACCCGTTTGTGCGGAGATAGTGTTATAAGTAAGTGTTCTGAATGATGTTGAACACCCCTTTATTTGTTGCGTCCGTGGCAGTCCTTATATTTCTTGCCACTTCCGCATGGACACGGATCGTTGCGTCCGGGTTCCTTTTGCTTTACAATGGGTTGGTTGTGGTGCTCGCGTGTGTCGGCTGATGCGGCTGCAGCAGCTTCGGGGTCGCCAGCCTCGTCGAGTGTCTCGTGCGATGTGGTGAGTCCTTGTTGCGGTGCACTCTCTTCGGGAGCGGCTTCCTGCACCTCCTGCGGAGCCTGTACGGGGATTTGTCCGCGCATGAGGGTGGCCACAGTCTCGTTGTTGATGCGGTTCACCATCTTGTCAAAGAGTTGAACGCTCTCAAGCTTGAACACGAGCAGGGGATCCTTTTGCTCGTATGAGGCATTCTGTACAGACTTTTTCAAATCGTCGAGTTCGCGCAGGTTCTCTTTCCAGGCATCATCAATGTTGTGCAGAACGATGGCCTTTTCAAAGTCCTTGACAACTTCCTTTGACTCTGTGTCGTAAGCCTTTTTGAGGTTGGTGCGAATGTTGTAAACCAGCTTGCCGTCGGTGATGGGCACGAGAATGTTTTCGTACACCTCGCCTTGAGTTTCGTACACCTGTTTGATAACGGGCATTGCCACTTCGGCCATACGGTCGGTCTTGCGCTTGAAGGCAGCCATGGCAGCTTCGAAGGCCTTTTCGTAGAGGTCGTCGCGGTTCATGTTGTCAAAGTCGGCCTCGCTGAAGGGTACCTCCATGGCAAATATTTCGATAAAGCCCTCGCGGCAGCCCTCGTAGTCATTCTTTTCGATGATGTTGATGACGCGGTCCCATATCATGTTGGCAATATCCATGCCCACACGTTCACCCATCAATGCGTGGCGGCGCTTTTCGTAGATAACGGTGCGCTGCTTGTTCATTACGTCATCATACTCGAGCAAGCGCTTACGAATGCCGAAGTTGTTCTCTTCGACCTTGCGCTGTGCACGTTCGATGCTGTTGTTTATCATCTTGGCCTCAATCATCTCGCCGTCCTTAAAGCCGAGCTTGTCCATTACACGGGCAATTCGCTCAGAGGCGAACAGACGCATGAGGTTATCTTCGAGTGAAACGAAGAATACTGAAGAACCCGGGTCACCCTGACGACCGGCACGACCACGCAACTGGCGGTCGACGCGGCGGCTTTCATGACGTTCGGTACCAATAATGGCCAAACCGCCGGCAGCCTTCACCTCGTCGGTAAGTTTAATATCGGTACCACGTCCGGCCATGTTGGTGGCGATGGTTACGGCACCGAGCATGCGCTCTTCTTCAATCTTGTTGCCTTGCTCGTCGGTAAACACCACTTTGCCCATAGTGCTTTGTCCTGCTTTGGCCACGATGTCGGCCTCCTTTTGGTGAAGTTTGGCGTTAAGCACCTGATGGGGTATGCCACGGAGTTGGAGCATACGGCTGAGGAGTTCGCTCACGTCGACGTTGGTCGTACCAACCAGTACAGGACGTCCGGCCAGACGCATCTTTTCAATTTCCTCGATAACCGCCTTGTACTTTTCGCGCTTGGTTTTATAAACGCGGTCGTTCATGTCGATACGCGCGATAGGACGGTTGGTTGGGATTTCCACTACATCGAGTTTGTAGATATTCCAGAACTCGCCTGCTTCGGTGCTTGCAGTACCGGTCATACCAGCCAACTTGTGGTACATACGGAAATAGTTCTGCAGTGTGATGGTGGCAAAAGTTTGTGTGGCGGCTTCAACCTTTACGTGCTCCTTTGCCTCAACAGCCTGGTGCAGGCCATCACTCCAACGGCGGCCTTCCATGATACGGCCTGTTTGTTCGTCGACAATCTTAACCTGGCCGTCCATTACCACATATTCCTCGTTGATGCGGAACATGGTGTAAGCTTTGAGCAACTGCAATATGGTGTGTACGCGCTCGCTCTTGATGGCGTAATCTTGCAGCAGGGCGTCCTTTTTGTTTAAGCGTTCCTCGTCGCTCAATGTCTTGTCTGTCTCGAGCTGTGAAAGTTCGGTAGTGATGTCGGGCAGCACAAAGAGCTGGTCGTCATGCACCTGGTCGGCCAACCATTTGTTACCCTTGTCGGTAAGGTCGACACTGTGCATTTTCTCGTCCACAACAAAGTAAAGAGGTTCAACAGCCTCAGGCATACGGCGGTTGTTGTTCTCCATATAGATTTCCTCTGTCTTGAGCATACCGGCTTTGATACCAGTTTCAGAGAGGAACTTGATGAGCGGATTGTTCTTAGGCAGAGCCTTGTGGCTTCGGAACAGGGCAAGGAAACCTTCTTCTTCCTGTTTTTTGTCACCCGACTTGATGAGTTGTTTGGCTTCGGCCAAATATTGTGTGGCCAGTTTGCGTTGTACCTCAACAAGGTGTTGTACCAAAGGCTGGTATTGCTCAAACAACTGGTCATCGCCCTTGGGCACAGGGCCTGATATAATAAGCGGTGTACGGGCATCGTCAATCAACACAGAGTCCACCTCATCAACGATGGCATAGTTGTGGCGGCGCTGTACAAGGTCTTTGGGGCTCATGGCCATATTGTCGCGCAGGTAGTCGAAACCAAATTCATTGTTCGTACCAAAGGTGATGTCTGCCTGGTAGGCGCGACGACGGCTCTCTGAGTTTGGCTGATGCTTGTCGATGCAGTCAACCGACAGACCATGGAACATGTAGAGCGGGCCCATCCATTCTGAGTCACGCTTGGCCAGGTAGTCGTTCACTGTCACCACGTGCACACCGTTACCGGTAAGGGCATTGAGAAATACGGGTAGAGTACCCACGAGGGTTTTACCTTCACCCGTTGCCATTTCGGCAATTTTGCCTTGGTGCAGTACAACACCACCGAACAGCTGCACATCGTAGTGCACCATGTTCCACTTGGTGTCGTTGCCACCAGCCACCCAATGGTTCTGGTAAATGGCCTTGTCGCCCTCAATGGTTACAAAGTCGTGACTTGCGGCAAGTTCGCGGTCAAAGTCATTGGCAGTCACCTCGATGGTCTCGTTTTCAGCAAAGCGGCGTGCGGTATCCTTTACAATGGCAAACACTTCGGGCAGCGCGTCGTTGAGGGCAACCTCCATGCGGTCGAGCACTTGGGTTTCGAGCTTGTCAATTTGGCCGAAAATTACTTCGCGGTCTTCAATTGGAGTTTCCTCCACTTTGCCTTTCAGCTCTTCAATCTTCTCCTTGATGTCATCGGCAGAGTGTTGAATAGTGTGCTGCAGTTCTTTGGTTTTGGCACGCAGCGCGTCATTGTCGAGAGCTTGAATAGCGGGATAAGCCGCTTTGATTTTCTCCACCCACGGCTGAATGAGTTTCATGTCGCGTGTAGACTTGTTACCGAATAGTTTGCTGAGGAATTTGTTAATATCCATAATGATGGCCCTGATCCTTTCCTCGTGCATGAAGTTGCCTAAAGCCGAGTGGGGATAATACAGGGTATTATTGTGTTGTTTATTATTTCGTTTAATTAAATAGGGATGTATACGAGGGGCACCTCGCCGTTATGATATGTTGTATGTGTGTCAAAACGGCAGTCTTATAGCGGTGCCACGCTGCAGGCATTCGGTGCACGTATGCGTATGGCCTTCGACAGTGTCGGGGCCACATAGTCAATGGTGATGGGTGTGCTGATAGTTTCTGCCTTAAACCCTTCGCCAAGAAATATTATGGGAAAAGGAATATATGACTCACGCACCAGCTGTTTCTCGTGCGTGGAGTTGTTAACATAATGCCAGCCTGGCGCCACCTCAATCAGCACGTCGCCCGAGTAGCGCGGGTTATAGCTGCCGCGCATACGGCTGATGCCAGGAGTCCACGCCCCTTGTAGCAGGCGTGACGAGGTGTACACATCTTTAACCCCTGATAGTTGCAGTAAAAAGTCCTGTGCGCGTTCAAGCATTTCTGCCAGGTTGATTTGCTTCTGCTCAATCAGTTTGTGGTTAAGGTATAATTGTGTGCCAAAACTCGACTCCACATATTGCCCCTGTCCGTAAACGGCCACAAAGTACATATTGAGCAATGCTGCCGCACGTTCCACATCAAAGGTGCCGCTTGGTATGCGGTATTTTGTCAGGTCGGTAGTTTCCTCGTCAGCATATCCGGTCGATGTCAATACAAACAATGCGTTGCCGCGTCCCACTTTATGTTCAACCGACTTAACGAGTTGTGCCAAAGCATTGTCAAGCCGCACATAAGTGTCTTGCAGCTCCATCGGGCTTTCGCTCACTGTTCGATGGTCAATATTGCCGGCATAGAGTGTCAGAGCCAAATAGTCGGTAATGGCATCAGTCCCCATCAGGGTGCTGTTGAGACATTGTGTGGCAGCGTGCACCACCTCCTCATTCACCAGTCCGCTTGTTTTGAATGTGGCAAATCGCCTATCGCCTGTAAACTTGTGGGCAAAGGGCTTTTTCATGCCGCCAGACAAGAAGTAGGAAAAGTTCCCTACCAAATCGTTTGAGGGCCGCCATGTGAGCGACTTGAGCCTGCTGTCAAGACTTTGGCTGTTGAGCACGGTGACCCAGGCCGGAAGCGTCTTTCCGTAGTATGATGTGCTGCACCACTGTCCGGTGCGGTCATCAATCCACAATGCTCCGTCTGCGGCATGTCCGGCACTCAATATGGCCGCATCGCGATAGGGCGCGATGGCATAAACCAACGATTTGCCCTCGGTGGCCACCTTGAGCTCGTCGCCAAGGGTCGATACGCCCAGGAAAGTGGGTGATGACGCATCACTCGTCTGCACCCCCGGGTAGCGCTTGTCGTCAACGCAAAATACGGGGCGCAAAGTCTCACGGTCGAGCCATTTCAAGCCCACCACGCCATGGTTGTAAGGCGTGGTGCCTGTGGCCAAAGTGGCTGCGGCCGAAGCGCGGTCGGGTCTGTATTGCGGATATTCTGCTTGTGAGTAAACACGTCCCTCGTTCAACAAACGCACAAAGCCTTCCTGCCCGTAAAGCGGCATGAAGGCATTCATATAATCGGTGCGCAGTTGGTCTACCAATATGCTCACCACCACACGGGGCACTCCCGTTCCGGCAGCCGATGCTTCGGGCCCCGAAAGCACAGTCATTGCAGTGAGCAACGACATGAGCAGGGGCAGACGCATAACCGAGGCGCGCTGCGGTGCTATGTGGCGAGATTGTTTCATATTCGTATGCTTACGAAGGAAGGTATGTGTTTAATAATGTATATATATAGGAGTATAGTGCAGTCCTCGTTATGATACTTTTTGTTGCTTGATTTTGCTCGTCATGCAAAAGTGTGTTGCAACGCGCACAAGCAGGATTGATGCAATGATATACACCTCATTGGGGAAGTGTTGCAAACTGGCTATACCAACTATGAGCGCCATCACTACCATGGCAATTTGTATGTACATAACCCAGCTGCGGCGCCCGTTGGCTGCGGCTTTCATAAACCAGGGGAATAGCACAAGCGGCACGGGGTTGAAAAGCAATGCCAACCAATTACTGCCAACCGCGGGGTGCGATGAGAACAGCAGTAAGAAGGTTATAATGCAGCCCGTCAGTCCTTGCGCCACAAAGAGTAACACGTCATATTGCCAATGGTACTTTTTGCGCCCAATATCTGCCGCACTGATGGCAATGGTCAGAGCAAGAAGTATGCCAAACGCCCACATCGGTGTGACAGGGAAGTTCTTTTCTGCTAAAACCGGTTGCTCGGGCAGCAGAGTGCGTGATGGGGCTGCAAGATGGCGCACTTTGCCGTCAGTACTTTTTATAGTAGCATCATTGACAAAGCGCTCGGCATACATTGGTGCAAATTGTTGCTTGTTGATGTCGGCGGGTTGGTCGGCCTCGGCACCAAGCAGCAAGTCTTGTCCAAACTTGTTCCACGGACTGGGTTCCGAAAATTCGTGCACCATGTCGCGCAGCGATTTGTTGGCGTCAACTTTTGGCCATACCACTTGTCCGTCAACCGACTGCTCTATCACGCGCAGTGCACGTGTCACGCAGTTGTCATAAAAAAAGTTGTAGCGGTAGGTGGCATTCTCCGGTTCAAGGTTTTTGCTCAAGGCGTCAACCAGCTTTTTAGCTTCGGCCGGTGTCAGGTTCAGCACCTGCTCGTCAATGCCGCGTCCTTCGCGCACGTATGATTCGTAAAACAAGTAGTATGGCACAACTCCCAGCTCGTAGTCTGTTTCGCCCAACATGAAGCGCCACATAAAGTGAGGCTGGTTAAACGAGAATGTGCCATAGTTAAACACCCAGTCGCTTTGGCGTGCTCCGACCTCGCGTACGCGAATGGCCGTATGGCCATATAATTCATACACCAAATTGCCAGGTGTGCAAGTGAGCAAACTCACCACAACCGAGTCCTTTTCGGCAGGTGCGGTGTTGTCTGTGCTGTTTTGTTGCGCAAGTGCCAATAGTGGCAACAGCACCAGGCATATTATAGTCAGGAGTCGTTTCATTTTGTGTCGTGTCTTATTTGGCTCTCCAAAGCCTACTATTGCGCGGCAAAGTTACGAATTTATTGCCGATTGGCTGAAGGGTGGTTCTAAAAATTCTGTTTTTAGAGTTCTGCTATTCTGAAATAGGGATTTGCACGCTCTCGAAAGTGCCTTTTTGAAAGTTTTTTCGGTCACATAGCCCGCTATGCTCCCTCACAAACTTTCAAAAATACACTTCCGATAGCGCACAAATCCCTATTCCAGAATTATTAGAACCACCCTGAAAGCTTTGTGTCAAAAACGTGCCACGGTGTGCTGTGCGGGCACATTTCTCACGCTTTGTGGTCAGCTTCTGCAATGTTTTTAAGCGTAATCAATGCACTCTCAACCGTGGGCACATCGTTGATAATCATGCGGCGGTGACCGCGGTTCTCGTCAAGCTTGCAGCGTTGGTACGAAGCGGTGGCAAAGTTTATGATGCGTTCAAACGTGTCGCTTCGATAGAAGGCACTTTCGGTGTTTGACACAAAGTAGAGCACCATGCGTCGGTTTTTTAGTGTCAGACGTTCAGCGCCAAGTTTGCGTCCAAGGGCGCGCAGCGGTACAATGCGCAGCAGCTCTTCGCCTTCGGGGGGCAGAGGGCCGAATCGGTCCTCCATACGTTGTCTGAATGCAGCCATCTCATCGTCATTACCCGAGAGCGAATCAAGTTCGCGGTATAGCAGCATACGTTCCGTAGCCCCCGGCACATAGGTTTCGGGGAAATAAGCGTGCAAGTCGCATTCGACGGTGCAGTCGTCAACAAACTTCTCACCGCCAAGGTGCCCGGTCTTTTTCAGTTCGTCAGCATACAAGTCGGCAAACTCGTCATTCTTGAGTTCCGTCACGGCTTCGGCCAAAATCTTTTGGTAGGTTTCATAGCCCAAGTCGGCAATGAACCCACTTTGCTCCGACCCGAGCAAATTGCCTGCACCGCGGATGTCAAGATCCTGCATGGCAATGTGTATACCAGACCCCAAGTCCGAGAAGTTCTCGATAGCTTCAAGTCTGCGGCGCGACTCATCGGGCAGCATGGCAAGCGGTGGGGCAATGAGGTAGCAAAAAGCCTTGCGCGACCCACGTCCCACACGTCCGCGCATCTGGTGCAAGTCCGATAGTCCAAAGTGGTGTGCGGCATCAATAATAATGGTGTTGGCATTGGGCACGTCAATACCATTTTCCACAATAGTGGTAGATATGAGCACATCGTAGTCATAATTGACAAAGCCCATAATTACCTTTTCAAGTTGGTCGGGCGGCATTTGTCCGTGTCCGGTGGCAATGCGTGCGTCCGGCACATACTTATGTACCAAGTTTGCCAGACTTTGCAGCGAAGCCACGCGGTTCGTCACAATATACACCTGTCCGTTGCGGCTCATTTCAAAGTTAATGGCTTCGGCTATCACCTCGTGACTGAAGGTGTGAATTTCAGTTTGGATAGGCCGGCGGTTGGGTGGAGGCGTCTGTATCACGCTAAAGTCACGTGCCCCCATGAGCGAGAATTGCAGTGTGCGTGGTATTGGGGTGGCCGACATGGTCAGTGTGTCCACATTCACTTTCAGCTGGCGCAACTTTTCTTTAACCGCCACGCCAAATTTCTGTTCCTCGTCAATAATAAGCAATCCCAAGTCGTGCCATTTTACACTCTTGCCAATCAGTTTGTGCGTCCCGACAACAATGTTGATGTCGCCTTTAGCCAGGTCGGCAAGTATCTTCTTGGTCTGTGCCGTCGAGCGTGCACGAGTGAGGTAGTCCACCCTTACGGGGAAGTCCTTCAGGCGCGATGAAAACGTTTTGTAGTGTTGCAGGGCCAGCACCGTAGTTGGCACGAGCACCGCCACTTGTTTGTTGTCGGCAGCAGCCTTCATGGCAGCGCGCACGGCAATTTCGGTTTTGCCAAATCCCACGTCGCCACACACCAGTCTGTCCATGGGCTTGCTGCTCTCCATGTCCTTCTTCACCTCCTGTGTTACGCGCAGTTGGTCGGGGGTGTCCTCATAGGCAAACCCGGCCTCAAGCTCGTGTTGCATAAACGAGTCGGGGCTAAAAGCGTAGCCTTTCTCATCCTTGCGTTGCGAGTAAAGTTTGATAAGGTCGCGTGCAATGTCCTTAATCTTCTTCTTTGTGCGCTCCTTCAGCTTGTCCCAGGCACCAGTACCCAAGTTGCTGATACGTGGCGGTTCACCGTCTTTGCCCTTATACTTTGACACCTTGTGCAACGAATGAATACTCACATACACGGCATCGTCGTTTTTGTATGTAAGTTTTATCATCTCTTGCATTTCGCCGTCATTGCCAGGCATGCGCACAAGTCCGGCAAAGCGTCCTACGCCATGGTCGATGTGCACCACATAGTCGCCCGGTTCAAACTGCATGAGTTCCTTGAGCGACAGCGCCATTTTGGCATCGCGTGCATGGTCACTCTTCAAGTTGTATTTGTGGAAACGGTCAAAGATTTGGTGGTCTGTAAAGCAGCACACCTTCAAGTCATTGTCCGAAAATCCGCCATGCAGCGTGCGCAGTACCGGTTTGAACAGTTGGCTTGCAGTATTCATCTCCTCAAATATGCTTTGCAATCGCTCAGTCTGCTTGGCACTGTCGGCCAGTATGTAAATGTCATAGCCGTCGGCCTTGAACTGGCTCAGGTTCTGTTTGAGCAAATCAAAGTTCTTGTGATAAAGCGGTTGTGGCGAGGTGTTGAACCGTATCACAGTTTGCGCTTCGCCAAGGGGCTGTGCGCCAATATTGATGCGCTGCAGGTGTGCCACACCGCGCAGAAAAGCCTCACTTGTGGTGAGCAGCGACTCCTTTTTGAGCCGTGCCAGTTGTTCCGCTTCCTCCATCTCAGATGCAGCCTCCAGTTCCTGCTGCGCCTGACGTGCAAAGCCCTCATTGTAAATGCGTTCAATGGCATCGTGCACATATCCCAAATCCCTCACCACCAACACAGTATTGTCGGGCAGATAGTCGGTAAATGGCACAAGCGCCTCGCGAGCATGCTGCTCGGTGTCAGGCACAATGCTCACTTCTTCCTTTTTGTCCTTCGACAGCTGCGTCTGCACTTCAAAGGTGCGTATACTGTCCACCTCGTCGCCAAAAAAGTCAATACGGAAGGGATATTCCGAGGCGTATGAATACACGTCGAGTATTGAGCCACGCACAGCAAACTCTCCAGGCTCATACACATAGTCCTTGCGCGCAAAGCCAATGGCGGCCAGTCGCTTTGTCAGCTCCGTCAGGTCATATTCGCTGCCTGTTTGCAGGTGCAGTGTGTTTTCGGCCATGTCTTTCAGCGGCGCCACCCGTTCAGACAAGGCAGCGGGAAATGTTACCACAAACAGCATGCCCGCCTTGTTGTGCTGTGCCGAAAGGCGGTTGAGCACCTCGGTGCGCAATATTTCGTTAGCTGCATCGCGCTGGGCATATTTCACGGCACGGCGGTAGGTCGATGGATAAAAAAGTGCCATCTCATCGCCCAGCATCTGTGTCAGGTCATGATAGAAGTATCCCGCCTCTTCCTCATCGTTAAGTATAATAAGGAAGGGGCGTTCCGCCTTTTGCTTGCGTTCGCTGAGCGCGGCAAAGGCCACGGCTGCCGCTGAGGCTTGTAAGCCTTGCAAATGCGTAAGGGCAGGTTTGCCGTCGCACACCACCTTTGCCAAGGCGCCTACTTGCGGGTGTCGGGCAAATGTATGTAATAGTTCGTTGAGTTGCATGGAACTGTACAGAGTGTCTTTTAAGCAGGTGTTATCCTCACACAGAAAGCACGTCCTTTGGCGCATCAGCTTTCCGATAGCATGAAAGCAATAGTGAACACCTGCCACGTTATATGCTTGTTGTCGGTTACAAAGTTACTTAATTTATCCGACCCTAATTTTGCTCGCCACATAAAATCATGTAAATTTGCAACCAACAGACGTGCTGTCACCCGCAGTGCGGACTGAAAAACACAGACAAGCCAAACACGCGTGCTTGTCTTTACAAACAAATAACAATACCTTTCAATACAAATAAATGAAGCAAACTAATCGTAAGCCAGCTTACAAACTGAAAACAATGTTTGCGATGGCTGTATTTTGCAGTGCATCGCTCACATCGTTGGCTCAGTTGAGTGAGCAGAAGGTTTATTACATCAAGAGCTCGGCATCGGGCACAGTATTCTCAAATGGTGGAAAGGCCTCCAGTGGCGAATCAATCAAGCTTGAGGACAAATCAGCCCTTTCAAGAGGCCAAAAATGGGTTTTGAAAAGCACTGGCAACGAAAATGAATACCTCATTTGTAGTGCAGCCTTTCCTACTTTGGCCATTGACGCAGCTCCCAACAAGTGGTACAACCCCGTGCAGTGGACCGCCGATGTGAATTCTGAAAACCAACGTTTCCAGATATTGCCGGTTGAGGGTTCCGACAGCATCTATCAGATAGTGTGGTCGGGCAACACCAACCGCCGTTTTATGGAGAAGAGTGGTAACACTCTCAACGTTTCAGACGAAGCAGAAAGCGCAGGGGTAACCACCCAATTTGTGTTTGAAGAAACCACAAAGCAGGCCGAAGTGGCCCGCAATAATTGGGAGGACGAAACCTTCTACGAACAGAACAAACTGCCTGCACACACCACCTTCATGCCTTATGCCAGCACACAGCTGTTGCAGGCCGACACCGAGCGTTATGCCCACCCGTGGGTTGACCCCAAAGGGGCAGAATGGCTCTCACTCAATGGCGTGTGGAATTTGAAGTGGACAACCGACATCGACAACCGTCCGGGCGCCGATTTCTATGCCGACAATGTGGACGCTGCGCAGTGGGACACCATCAGCGTACCCTCATGCCTCGAAATGAAAGGCTATGGCTCACCTTATTATATAAATGTAGAATACCCGTTTGTTGACAACTATCCGTACTTGCAGATGAAGGGCGGCTGCCAAAACTCTGTGGCGTCATACCGCCGCCAGTTTACGTTGCCCGAGGGTTGGACCGACAAGCGTGTGGTGTTGCACTTCGATGGCATTTACAGTGCGGCCTATGTGTGGGTTAACGGCCAGTACGTGGGCTATACGCAGGGCGCCAACAACGATGCCGAGTTCGACCTAAGCAATGTTGTGCGCCAAGGCCACAACAACATAGCTGTGCAAGTGTTCCGCTTTAGCGATGCCTCGTATCTCGAGGACCAGGATATGTGGCGCATGAGTGGCATACATCGCGATGTTTACCTTTATGCCACCCCAAAGACATATATCAGCAACCATATCATTACCGATGACTTTGACGCACCTTACACATCAGCCTCAGTCAAAGTACAGATAAATGCAGCCAACCCGGGCGCACAGGCCGTTAGTAAAAAGGCCCGTGTGCGGTTGATTGCTCCCGATGGCAAACAGTTGGCCGAAACTGTGGCAAACCTCAACTTTGCAGCTGGCGACACCGCCACAGTGGCTTATGCCACACTGCCCGTGGTTGACAATCTGCAGGCCTGGACGTCAGAACACCCTAACCTCTACACCGTCGAGGTGGCACAACTGGCAGCCGATGGCACAACCGAGGAAATGGCCTTTGCCACCAAGCATGGCTTCCGCAAGGTGGAGTGCACAAACGGACAAATATATGTCAATGGTGTGCGCACCTATTTCAGCGGCGTCAACACACAGGACACGCACCCCGTGCGCGGCCGTTCTATCGATGTGCCCACCATGCTGCGCGATGTGACCATGATGAAGCAGGCCAATGTTAACCTCGTGCGCACCTCGCACATGCCGCGCCAGCCCAAGATGTATGCCATGTTCGACCATTACGGACTTTACTGCATGGACGAGGCCGACATTGAATGCCATTTCAACTGGGAGCAGAGCGGCAACACCATTACCGCTGCCGACAGTTGGAAACCACAATTTATCGACCGCTCAATGCGCATGGTAGAACGTGACCGCAACTTCACGTCTGTCATATTCTGGAGTTTGGGCAATGAAAGTGGTGTGGGCCAAAACATGCAGGCTGCTTACGACACCATAAAGGCGGCCGACCCCACACGTCTCGTCCACTACGAGGGCGCAACCCGCGGCGGCGCATCATACACCGATATGCACAGTGTGATGTATCCCACATTGAGCAACGTGCAGCGCGAAGCCAATACCAACGATGGAGGCCGTCCTTACTTTATGTGCGAATATGCCCACTCAATGGGTAACGCCAATGGCAACTTCAGCGAATATTGGAATACTATTCTCTCGTCAACCAACGGCATGGGCGGTTGTGTATGGGACTGGGTTGACCAAAGCATTTATAGCGCAGATGACATCAAGAATGGCACACTCACGCAAAATGGCTATCCTAAGTACCGTCAGGGCAAGGATTACCCCGGCCCCACACAAGGCAACTTTGTAAACAATGGTTTGATACCTGCCAACCGTGCGTGGACTCCTAAATTGGCCGAGGTGAAGAATGTATATGCCCCCGTACAGGTAACGCAATTCAACGCCAAGAAAAAGATATTGGTGCTGACCAACCGCTATCACAGCACCAGCCTCAACGCACTGCGCATGGCCTACGCTGTGCTCAAAAATGGCGAGGTTGTTGAAACCGACACGCTCGACCTGGCCGACACCAAACCCAATACGCAGATGCGCACCACATTGCGCTACACCACCGACACAAGTGATGGCAATGACTACATGCTCGACCTCACTTTCTTGACCAAGGAGGCCAGTCTGTGGGCTGAGGCCAACTATCCCATTAAAAAGGTGCAGTACACTTTGGCCGAGCGCGAGGCTGGTTTGCCCGCGGTGGCAGCCGACAAGGCACAGCCCCTCGCTGTCACGGTTAACCAGTATGGCAACTATCTGATTGAGAACGACAAGGTGCACTACCTCATCGACAAGTCGAGCACCCGTGTGCGCGAGTGGTCGTATGCCGACTATTCGTTGGTAAGCAAAATGGCCAATGCCTATGATTACGACAACTTCCGTTGGGTTGAGAACGATGCAGCATCGGGCAATGATATTGCTACAACAAACGGTATCAGCAGCCGTACATTCACGCAAGTGCCTGCAATCAATGCCGACGGCAATGCTGTGTATACGGTAAGGGAAACCGGCAAGTACTGCGATGTGGTGTATTCGTACACCATCTATCCTAATGGCGTGATGGACATGAAGTGCACCTACACCTCGCACGACAATGACGACTTGCGCCGCATCGGCACCAAGTTTGTTCTGCCGGCAGCTCTCGAGCAAGTGAGCTACTATGGCCGTGGCCCATGGGAGAACTATGTTGACCGCAAGTCAAGCGCATGGATTGGTCGTTACCAGTCAACAGTGACCGACTTCTTCGAGACCACTCCGCGTCCGCAGTCGTGTGGCAACCGTCTCGACCTGCGCGAACTCACACTGACCGACACCGTCAAGCACTTCACGCTCAATGTGCAGACCGATGGCCAGGTAGCCTTCTCGGCCCTCCACTATGACGATGCCGCAATGGCATCTGTGCAGCACCGTTGGAATCTGCCGGCAACCGGCGATGTCGTACTCCACTTCGATTATTATCAGAAGGGACTTGGCAATGGCAGTTGCGGCAGAGGCACTGGCACACTGAGCCAGTATTATTGCCCCGTGGGCACATTCACCCACACCTTGCGTTTCACACCTTCTATTGAGGTCGACGAAACAGCCGTCAAACCAACAACAGCCACCTCGTCAATGCTGACAGTCAGCGTAGTGGGCGACGATGTCGTTTGCAAGGGCAATGTGCCCGCCGGCACCACTCTGAGTGTTTACGACCTTGGTGGCAGCACCGTAGGCGTGGCACACACCTCAGTGCCTGTGCAGCAGCTCACCGCTTCGATTGCCGGCCAACCTCGTGGCGCCTACCTTGTAAAGGTAGGCAACAAGGTGTTTAAGGTGATTAAGTAACAAACTGATGTATAAAACGATGCGAGGCAAGTCTCCATGCAAATGGTGGCTTGCCTCGCAAAGTTTTTTTGTGCTTATATTCGGTTCTTCTCGATTTTGGAGTTAGTGCTCTCCGGTAATACGCCCAAAATGCGAATGGACTCAAGTGCCAAACGCTACCTCTAATGGGGGCGACGCGTCCCGCGTCGGAATTTAAGGAAAAGGTTCACAGATTAGCGTGTAATTAGTGCTGTCTGTGAGCCTTTGATTTTTTATTGCAGTCCGGTAAAACCACTCTGAAATTATAGCACACGGATTGCACCGATTGCACGGATTCTTTCGCTCACGCAACGTGCTTTAGCACCACGGAGATGACGGATTTTACGGATTTTGTGAGC
>ENA-ORMX01001040-ORMX01001040.1-human-gut-metagenome-genome-assembly--contig:-NODE-1040-length-19431-cov-3.168404_pt1 | contig 19431 bp, 15 predicted proteins | sample MGYA00242108_ERZ509007 | MGnify/ENA primary metagenome ERZ509007 (study PRJEB26280, sample SAMEA2338745) | human gut metagenome | biome: human gut; feature: human-associated habitat; material: faeces...
AGACCTTTTAAGATCGCGTAACCCATGTTGCCCATGCCAATAAATCCAAACTTTTTCATGTCGCTAACTTTTTAAGGATAATAAATATAATATAAATAAATATAAATATAAATAAATCTTAAAATATATACGTGAAAAAAGAGCTTCCTTTCACACTGAAACTCTTCACAAGTCTTTATTAAGTACATAGCAGATTATTCTATCCAAAATCCTGCACATACCTGTTCTTTACGCAAGTTCAACTCCGTCATCCATAAGCTCTGCAAATATTCTGCTTATAGCATCAAATTCTGTATCATCTTCCACGAACTCATATGCTGCTTCTGCATCTGATGTATCTTTTAATATATAACACTGTGCATCGCCATCTTCCTCATCATCTGAGTCTGTAACTAATAAATAGTTCACTCCATTGGCTCTTGTTTCCTCGATTATATATAATTCCACGCTGTCATTATCATCTGTCATAAAAGTAAGCTTTTCCATACAATTTCCCTTTTCAATTCTATTAGTTATTATGATATGTAATCCTATTGATATTATTTCTCAATATTCTATAAATGTAATAACCACCACATGACATACATCCCTCTTATAATGCAGGTCATATATAATAATTAACCATTCTTTACTTATTACTCTGGCTGTCAAGATATCCCTGTAATATGAATACTGCAGCTATCTGGTCTATAACTGCCTTTCTGTTCTCTCGTCTTACGCCGCTTTCCATAAGTGCCTTGTCTGCCGAAACTGTTGTAAGTCTTTCATCCCACATAACAACCTCAAGCCCTGTTCTTCTCTCGAGATTATTAGCAAATTCCATGCATGCCTCTGCTCTCTCGCCGATTGTGTTGTTCATATTCTTTGGTAATCCTACAACTATCTTTGTCACATCGTTCTGGCTTATAATCTCTTCTATTCTTGCATATGTCTTTCTAAGCTTGTTATCTTCTTTTCTTGTGATTGTTTCAACAGGCTGTGCTGTTATGCCAAGTGCATCACTAAGAGCCACTCCCACTGTCTTTGTTCCGTAATCTAATCCTATTACTCTCATATGCGTATATTATAACCCTTTTCCTTCGATGAAATACTTTATAACTTCCTCTACAAGCTCATCTCTTTCTACTTTCATAATAAGGCTTCTTGCGTTATTATGGCTTGTAATGTAAGTTGGATCTCCTGACATTATATATCCAACTATCTGGTTAACCGGATTGTATCCTTTCTCTTTAAGTGCAAGGTATACCTGTTCAAGTATTCCTTCTACTGATATTGTCTTTTCTGGCTGTGTTCTAAAAAATTGTGTATTATTGTTTACCATATCTACCACGTCCCTTTCGTATACTCTATTATAATAAACCATATTATCAAATAAAACAAGAGAGGAATTTTGTTTTATTTCGGTTTTGTGAGGTGAATTTTTATTGTTACTATTCTATAGGGTGGGAGGGATTATGTCAAATTGAAAATGTTTGAATTGTGAAATAGTGGCGAACGGACGACACAGTAGTGGCGGGGGATGGGAGGGGTTATGTTCGATGCCAGAAGCTTTAAGCGGATATTTCTAAGTTTTTCCGGCTATGTTCTGCTTTTGGACGCTACCACTCAGACGCGACGTCCTGTCGCGGCTTCGTTTGCGAATACATCCTTGTATTCGCATAGCTGTTTATCGTATGGAAAAACTAAGAACTATCTCGCTTAAACTTCAAGTGCATCTCACACATCCCTTCCCATCCCCCACCACTACTGTGTCTGTCTTTGGCTGTTCTACATTTATTTACTATAAATGAGCAAATTTAAAATATTGTATAATTACGCATACGTTAGAAAAACATATTTTACAATGTTGGTTATAACGGACGAAAATCAATATAAGAGGGGCAGCGTGCCTTTGGCACGGCTTTCCCTCTTATATTGATTTTCTGTGTATTTATATTTATTTTTATAACAAATGTGCGAATTTAAAATGTTGCATAATTTTGTATGTGTTATAAATTCTTATATTTTATTGCCTTTTTTATCTAAATTGTAAGCATATTCAGTTTACAATTTCTTAGTTCAACATTGCACTTCCATTATCCTGCATAAGTGCCATTGTTATGTTAAGGTTTCCATTTCTTATGCGTAACTGGTCTATGAAGTCTTTTTCCTGACTTTCGTCTTTTAATCTCACTTCGTATGTAAGCTCATACATTGTACCCATATTTGTTGTCTTTACCCTGCTCATCTTGTATTCTGATGTGTATTTGTCAAAAAGGTCGTCAAATACTGAGCTGTAGTTGAGGTTTTCTGGTATTGTTATTTTAAGCTGTTTTTTTCCTGTATTTCTGTCGCCAAAGCCTATTGCTGTTGCACCTATAAGCACGATAAGCATAACTGCTACGAATACTGCCGCAAATGTTACATATCCTAGTCCACAGGCAAGTCCTGCTGCCATTGTGAAGAATACTATTGATATGTCTTTGGCACTTCCCGGTGCGCTTCTGAACCTTACAAGTGCAAATGCGCCTGCCATTGAGAAAGCTCTTGCCACATTGCTGCCTACAAGAAGAATAACTACTGCTACTACTGCTGGAAGCATTGCAAGTCCGATTATAAAGTTTTTCTGGCAGCCTTCTTTTTTGCATATGAACATATATACTGCAGCTATCACAAATCCTATTATAAATGCTGCACCTATCGCTATAACTGACTGTGTAAGACTGATTGAACCATCTGATGTTGTTGTAAATATTGTATCAAACATACTTATCACTCCTTTAATCTATTTTTTGTATTTTATTAATTTTCTTGTGTTTTTAACATTTTTAAAATAATTTACTTTGTAAATCTTTCTTTATTTTATACATTTACACTCTTATAAATTTTTATATGCACACCGCGCTGCTCTGGCTGTCTGTGTATATACCTGAGGCTGTTTTACCTTTGTTTTTATATCTGATAACATTTTCATATGGATAAGCAGCTTCGTTAGACAATTCATTTAATTCTGAATACTGCTCATCAAGCATTTCTGTATCTTTATCATAGCCCTCAAGAACGTATCTTTTATATTCTGTTCCATACTTTGAAAATGAAACGGGATATATCTTGAGGTCTGAAAGGCAGCTTGTAAACCACATAGGCACTGAACCGTTTATTTTAATCTCCATAAGGTAGATATTCTGTGGAAGAAGCCTGTTACCGTAGCTTCCACTCTCAAGCCTTACGTCACCTCTTCGTGTTGTGATATTGGTATCAAAGGTAACTCGGAAATCTCCGTCATTTTTCTCAAAAAATGCGTATCTGTCATATGAAAGATATACTTTTGGCTTTAAGTCGTATATGCTCTTAAAGTAATCTATCTCTTTTAACACCTGTCTGTTAAGACACTCTGTTTCCTTAGGAAATGTTCCATTCTCCATATACTGGTATGCATCTTCTAACACGATGGAGGTTCTTCTCTTGTTTACAATTCCATTGTATTTTTTCTTAATTTCAAGAAAAACTTTATCACTTGTGTCAGGCGTACCATAGCTTCTCATTCTGAGCTTTTCCTTGTACACCGGCTTTTCTATTGAGTTTCTTATAAGCCTGTTGTCATCTGTGTCATAATAAATGTTGCTTATACTATAAAACTGACCATTCTTATTATATTTATCCGGCTCCATATAATCAGATATACGGTCTAATAATCTTTTGAATGTAACTTCATCAAGCATATATTTCTTCTCATACCTGTTAAATACTTCGATTGCCATACAATGACCTCCAATCATTCCTGCATTTTTAATCTGCGAGTTATTTCACAACGCGTTTTCCTGTGAACAATTGTATAATAATTGGAAATTGTGACCAAATGATGTAAAAAGTAAGTAAAAAATGTGATATTACGATAATATAAAACAGGCAGGAAAAACATACCGTACAATGTGTTTTTCCTGCCTGCTGCAAGTCATAATTTATCTATATTCAATTCTATTTACTGGTTAATAATATGTACATCCATCTGGTTAAATGGTATTTCTATGCCATTCTTATCAAACTCTGCCTTGTATTCTTCAAGCAGTGTAAACCTTGTATCCCAGTAATCTTCTGTCTTTACCCACACTCTTGTTTCAAGTGTAACGCATGACTCATCAAGGCTCTTAACGATAACCTTAATATCCCTGTCCTTTATTACTGCCGGATTATTGTTTACTATTGTGTTAAGAAGTGTCTTTGCAAGCTTGAGGTCTGATGAATAACCTATTGACATCTCAATATCAAGTCGTCTGAAATCCTCTGCACCAACATTTACAATGTTAGAGTTGGATAAAGTACCATTAGGCAGCATAACAACCTTATTATCAACTGTTGTAAGCTTTGTATACAGTATTTCTATTGTTCTGACTGTTCCTTCATAATTGCCGACTACGATATAATCACCTACTTTGAACGGCTTGAATATAAGTATAAGCACGCCACCTGCAAAGTTTGAAAGTGAGCCCTGAAGTGACATACCTACAGCAAGTGCCGCAGAACCAAACACTGTTATAAGTGATGTTGTCTGTATTCCCAGTTCATCAATAACCATAAGGATAAGTACAGCATACAATGCAAACTTTATGATTGACATAGTAAAGTTTACAACGCCTACATCTATGCTTCCTCTGTCAAATACTTTCTTTAAAAGCTTAAGGCTTAATGAAATAAGCTTCTTTCCTATAAACCATATTAATAATGCAAATACAATCTTCCATATACCTGAAAGTCCCCAATGGGTAATCTGTTCAACTATTGAGTTAATCTCAGCCATATTTATACATTCCTTTCCTCTTTTTTAATATGTTTTTATTTTTTAAGCTCAAGAAGCTTCTTTTGCATTTCTTCATCTATTCTTATGCTTTCCTTAACTGCCTCTTTCGCTCTCTTTTCAGCCTCATCCCTTGCGCGCTGTGCAAGCTTTAAGCTCTCCTTTGCTGCTTTTTCTGCTTCTGCTGCCTTTTTAGCTTCCTCATCTGCCTTAATAGCAAGCTCTTTTGCCATCTCAGCTTTCTTTTCAGCCTCTGCCTTTGCAGCCTTCGCTTCATTTTTAATCATAAGCTCTTTTATCTCTACATCGCTGTATGGCTCATATCTGTATACAACTATAGATGATGAAGGAATACTTATAGTAAGCTTGTACTTTCCATTATCATCCGCCTGTATTGATGAACTTATGACATCCCTGCTTTCCTTTTCAGCATTTTCACTGTATTCTGCACTGTTACTGTCAAGTACAAGGTTATACCTTCCCATATCAGGAACATGCAGCACATAAGCTTCTCTTAAGACAGGAGTAAAGTTGACCGCTATAAGCAGTCTGCTTCCATCGTTACTTACACGCTCATATGCAAGCACTGTCTCGGCAGCATTATAATTATCCACCCAGACAAATCCATCTTCCTTATCATCAAGCTCATATAATGCCGGCTCCGACTTATACAGTTCATTAAGCTTTGCAACATACTTAAGCATCTGTGTGTAATCTTTATCTGCAAGACGCTCCCACGCTTCTTTAACGCTCTCCTCACCTGTCATAAGTGCTCCTGTGTCGTTGCCAAGTGATATACACTTTGCACCGGGATATGTGTACATATATCCAAGTGCTGCCCTTATGTCCTCAAGTCGGCTCTTCCTGCTATTGCCAGAAGCTATCTCATACATAGATGAACCAGAAAGCGCATCATATGATAGTGAAGACATAAAACGCTCCTTGTAATGATAGAACATTTCATAAGTAAGCCTGTTGTATACACCCTTTCTAAACAGTGGGTCCTGCTTTATGAATTCATAGAATTCCTCCGAAAGCCCATCATTAAGCTTGTAGTCAAAGCCAAGTGACTCCTCATCAACATCTGTCACTCCCGGCCATCTGCTTGTTTCATCGGCTATGCTTATGGCACATGCCTTGTGCAAATGTATATATTCATTCATCTGCTTTATGAAATCTATTGCATCAAGATTTTCATTGCCGCCATACATATTAGGTGTCCACTCACCCGGATTTTTTCCATAATCAAGATAAAGCATAGTAGCTGTATCTGTAAGTCTTATTCCGTCAATGTCATATTCATCCAGCCACATTGACAGATTAGATATAAGAAAGCTTCTTACTTCGCCTTTGTCATATGCAAATGTTGTAACTTCCCTGTAAGGCTTTTTATCAAGTCTTGGCTTTAAATATCCATAACAGCTGCCGCCATCAAAGTTGACAATTCCACGCATATCACTTCCAAAGTAAGCACCATTCCACTCAAGAATAACGCCTATTCCTGCCTTATGAAGACTGTTTACCAGCTGCTTAAAGTCCTCTGCACTTCCGTACTTTGTAAGTGGAACATAGTAGCTGGCTGCCGCATAGCTGTAACCTTTATGGCTGAACACTCCATCATCAGACATAATCTGGATGTGTGTATATCCTGCAGCCTTTACATATTCGATAAGCTTGTCGGCTATTGTGCCATAGGCTGCATCTGTGCCTATAATGTCTGCTATATCCTTAAGCTTAACCTCAAGCACTGATACCGCACCTTTATTTACAGACTTTGCAAATGTTTTCTTCTTTGCTGCACCTGTATTTGTACTCTTAGCTGCCTGACTCTTATCAGTTACATCTGACTTAGTAACTACAGAGTGTGCATCTGCATATCTTGTGGCTTCCATCGCATAAGGGTCAGCCTTTATCGCAGTTTCCCTGCCGTGGAACTTCATTTCATACATATACTCAGTTCCTGCGCATAATCCCGGTATAAAAAGCTCATATATACCATTTTCAGTTATACGCTCCATCTGGTATATACGTCCGTCCCAGTTATTAAAATCGCCAACAACACTTACACGGAGTGCATATGGTGCCCATGTCCTGAAAAGTGTACCACTTACACCATCCTTTTCACACTCATGACCGCCAAAAAGTCTGTAAGCCTTATCTTCTGTACCCTCAATAAACTTATTAAACAAAGTGTCAGTATCCTCATAATCCTCCATTGAATATGGGTCAGTACATCTGATTGTATGTCCCTGCTTATCTTCTATATTGAGAACATACTTAACACTCTTTTTAAGCGGAATAAGTGCAGCAAAAAATCCGGCATCGTCAACCTTTTCCATCTGTACGTTTTTCTTTCTCTCACTTACAGACACGCTTATCTGTACCGCATCTGGTCTGAACACCTGAATAAGGAACCCCTCCTTTACACGATGTCCTCCCAGTATTCTTTTAGGATGGCTGCTTTCAGAGTACACTATCTCCTCTATAGACGGCCAGTCCATCAACTTATATAACCTGTTATCCATCTGCATTCCCCTTCCTTGCGGCAGTTCCGCTATTCACTGCATTATTATGTCAGGAATTTATCTTATTCATACCTGTCCATCCACTGCTTGAAAAGACTTGTCCACGCATATACCTCCGGCTGGTAATGCTTACCGCCCTTTGTAGCAGTTTCCTTAGTACCAAGTCCTAACCCATGACATCCGTCCGGAAATACATGATACTCAAACTTAACTCCATTTTTCCTTAATGCCTCCACGAATAAAAGTGAATTCTCAAGAGGCACTGAATTATCATCAAATGTATGCCATACGAAGCTTTCCGGCGTATCCTTTGACACCTTATTCTCGACAGATATATCTTCTATATACTTATCATAGTTATCACCGAGCAGCTTGACAAATGAACCTCTGTGCGCATTTTTTCCTGCTGTTATGACAGGATAGCCAAGTAAAAGTCCATCAGGTCTTACATATTCCTTCTCGCAGCCAAGATATTCTTTTGCAAATGTTGCAACCATATCACCACTCCACATAGTTCCAAGACATGCGGCAAGATGACCTCCTGCAGAAAATCCTGCCAGTATAATTCTTTCCGGATTAACATCCCATTCCTTAGCGTTATCTCTTACCCATTTTACTGTATAAGCAGCCTCATATATCTGTGTAGGATATACGAAAGGTGCAAGACTATATCTTAACACTACTGCATTGTAACCAAGTTCAAGCATTTTGATGGCTATTGCCTCGCCCTCTCTTGGCGAATGATGGTCATAGCCGCCACCCGGACATATTATGACCAGAGGTCTGTTAAATGAATCCTGATAATCCGGATACATTTCCTTGATATATGTTGTTATTGTAGCTTTTTTATCAGGTGTCTTTAACCCTAACTTCTCATATGGAAGTTCAATATCATAAACTTTATGTAACATTGTTACTCCTTATATTTACCAATTAATTTTTATAAAAGCTGTGTCCCGCCGCCTATTCTTCAATCTTATGGATAAATAATCCACTTCTTAACTTAGGCTCAAACCATGTTGACTTAGGTGGCATAAGTCTTTTCGCATCTGCCACTGCAAAAAGCTCTGCTATTGATGTCGCATACATTGAAAATGCAAGAACACAGTCTGTATGACATCTTTTTTCAAGTTCTTCAAGTCCCCTTATTCCGCCAACAAAGTCAATCCTCTTGTCTGTCTTAGGGTCATGTATTCCAAGCACTGGCTCTAAAAGGTTATCCTGAAGTATGGCAACATCAAGTCCGTCAACAGGGTCATCTGAGAGTATATCCTGCTTTGCAGTAAGCTTATACCACTTATCATCAAGATACATTCCAAAGTCAGCTTTCTTTGCTGGTGATACAGCTTCTGCGCTTTCTTCTATATCAAACTTTTCTGATATTATCTTCATAAATTCTTCGCTGCTGTATCCATTCAGGTCTTTTACAACTCTGTTGTAAGGCATAATCATAAGCTCTTCGTCTGGAAATAATACTGATAAAAAGTAATTAAACTCCTCATCTCCTGTATAATCCGGATGTTCTGCCCTTCTCTTTAAGCCAACCTTGACAGCAGATGCAGCCCTGTGATGTCCGTCTGCTATGTATATATCATTTATTCCTGCAAATGCATTTTTAATGTTATCAACTGCTTCTTTATCAGCAATCTTGTATACCTGATGTCTTATTCCATCTGGTGATGTAAAGCTGTACAGCGGCTCTTCCTTCTTAGCTTTTGCCACTTCTTCCCTTATGACATCGTTGGCTCTGTAAGCAAGAAAGATAGGTCCTGTCTGCGCTGAACATCTGTCAACATGGTTAATTCTGTCTGCTTCCTTATCCGCTCTTGTATTCTCGTGCTTTTTAATAACATTATTCTGATAGTCATCGATAGAAGCACAGGCAACTATACCTGTCTGGACTCTTCCATTCATAGTAAGTTCATACACATAGTATGACTTATCTGTATCTGTAATGAAAGTTCCATCTGCTATCCTCTCATCAAGAAGCTGTCTTGCCTTGTCATACACTTCATCTGCATATGTATCGACCGATGAGTCAAACTGTGTTTCAGCTCTGTCTATGGCAAGAAATGAAAGCGGCTCACGCGCTACTTCCCTGCAAGCCTCCTCCCTGTTGTATACATCATAAGGAAGAGCCGCCACTTTGTCAGCCACAGCTTTATCCGGTCTTATACATTCAAATGCTTTAATAGTTGCCATAACTTCGTCCATCCTTTCTTTAATCTTATGTCATACTGTATTATAATATCTTACACTCACGAATACACATTTTAATATTAAATGTCCCACCATGCATATCTATGAAAGATTGCTGCTTTCATGGTCTATCTTACAGTATGGCTTGTATGTAACAGTTCATGTGATTTCTCTGATAATGGCTCTTTGAAATAATCCCTGTAGCACTGGAGTACCTCTGGATTTTCGTGTGAAAATCTTACATTATTCACTTTATCAAGTCCATAAAGCACCTTACATCTTTCTGCCACTTTATCGTAATCATCCTTTATAGGCTGTCCACCGCCATTGATACAGCCGCCCGGACACGCCATAACTTCAACAAAGTCATACTTTACTTTTCCTGCTGCTATCGCATCCATAAGCTTTCTTGCATTGGAAAGACTGCTTGCAACTGCAACCTTAAGTATATTGCCATTGATAGTAAACTTTGCCTCCTTCCAGCCATCAAGACCTCTTACACACTGGAATGCATCCGGTTCAGGATTAGTCTTATTGACAAGGTAGTAAGCACTTCTTAATGCTGCCTCCATAACTCCGCCTGTAGCACCAAATATAACACCTGCGCCGCTTCCTACACCAAGAGGATTGTCAAACTCTTCTTCTGTAAGCTCTTCCGCCTTTATAAAGAATGACTTTAACATTCTCTCAACCTCTCTTGTAGTGAGTACCGCATCAACATCGCCTCTGCCATCCCATGTAATCTCATCTTTCTTTGCAAGACAAGGCATAAGTGATACACAGAATATTCTTTCAGGGTCAACACCAAGCTTTTCTGCATAATAAGACTTTGTGACCGCACCAAACATCTGCTGTGGTGACTTGGCTGTTGAAAGTCTGTCTGCATACTGTGGATATTCTTTCTTTATAAAGTTTACCCAGCCAGGACAGCATGATGTAAACATAGGAAGTCCTGATTCTTTAATCTCAGGAAGTCTGTGAAGCAGCTCACTTCCTTCCTCCATAATAGTAAGATCTGCAGAAAATGTTGTGTCAAATATGTAATCAAAGCCAACTTTTCTTAATGCTGATACAAGTCTTTTAGCTGTTGCAAATTCTTTGCTTAATCCAAAACCTTCACCCCACGCTGCTCTTACAGCAGGGGCTATCTGTACTACTGTTATGATATCTTCTTTCTCAACTGCATCAAGAACGATACCAACATCATCTCTTTCCCTTAATGCACCTACAGGACAGTTGACAACGCACTGACCGCAAAGTGTACACTTAGTTTCCTGTATAGTCTTATTCTTTGCCACATTTACAGTAGTTCTTGAACCTGTGTTAACAACATCCCATATATGCATACCCTGTATGTTATCGCATATCTGTACACATCTCATACACTTAATACACTTGTCATTGGCCCTTAGAAGTGGAAAATTCTTATCCCACTTATTCTTTTCAAGTATTGAGTCATATGGCATTTCTGATATATTAAGCTCATTGGCGAGCGACTGTAATGTACAGTTACCGCTTCTTACACATGATGCACATTCATAGTCGTGCTGTGAAAGTATAAGCTTGACATTAGTCTTTCTTGTAGTACGCACTTTTCTTGTGTTAGTACGTATAACCATTCCTTCCTGTACCACGTTGTTGCAGGCTGTAACACATCTGTCCTGTCCTTCAACCTCAACAACGCATACACGGCACGCACCTATCTCATTAACCTCTTTAAGATAACACAGAGTAGGCACATCAACTCCAACTTTACGTGCAGCCGCAAGGATAGTTGTTCCGTCTTCCACGGTAATATCTATTCCGTTTATTGTTGCATTTACCATTGTTCTTCTCTGCCTCCTCTAAATGCTCCAAATCCGAAGTGATCACATCTTAAGCAGCGTCCAGCCTCCTGACACGCCTCCTCACATGTGAAACCATACTCAATAGGTTCAAAGTCGTTCTTTCTTTCAGCTGCTTCTCTTAAAGCAACTTCAACTCTTCCGCACGCAACCTTATCTTCGTTGCTTGCATAAGGTATCTCAACATCACATGTAATCTCATGATTAAAGCCAAGATACTCATCTATATTAGCTGCTGCAACCTTACCTGCCGCAATAGCCTTTATAACTGTCGCCGGACCTGTTACGCAGTCGCCGCCTGCAAATACGCCCTCAGACATCTCACCCTCCTGTGGTGTAATATTACCTGTATTAAGCGCTGAGATAACACCTCTCTGAACCTTTATTCCGTGTTCCTCAAAGCTCTTTGTTTCTATACCCTGTCCGATAGCAACTACTATAAGGTCGCTCTCTAAGAGTACCTCATCCTTTGATGCTGCCTTAGGTGCTGGTCTTCCGTGTGAAACCTTTGATATCATCTGTGGCTTTACAACAAGTCCTATGGCATTGCCCTCTTCATCCTTCTTGATACGCACTGGTGACATAAGTTCAAGAACATCGCAGCCCTCTGCCTCAGCACCTACAACCTCCTCCTCAAGTGCCGTCATATCTGCCTTACGTCTTCTGTATACAATACTTACCTTGCTTGCTCCAAGTCTTATAGATGAACGCGCCACGTCCATAGCTACGTTACCACCACCGATAACTATAACTCTCTTTCCTGTATAATCCGGCATATCGCCGTCACCGATGGCACGAAGCATTTCAACAGCAGATGTTATTCCGCTCTTGGCATCCTCACCTTCTATACCCATCTTTTTATCTGCATGCGCACCGATAGATATATATGTAGCATCATATTCCTCAGTTATATCATCAAATGATATATCCTTTCCTACACTTACATTTTTCTTTACTTCTATTCCCGTTGAAAGAATGGAGTCTATTTCTTCATCAAGCTTTTTACGTGGAAATCTGTAGTTAGGAATACCATATCTTAACATACCGCCAAGCTGCTTCCTCTGTTCAAATATAGTAACCTTATGACCCATAAGTGCAAGATAATAAGCCGCACTAAGTCCACCCGGTCCACCACCAATAATAGCGACTTTCTTTCCTGTATCCGGCTCACATTCTGGAACTGGCACAATACCTGCATTATCAACTGCCATTTTCTTAAGTCCACGTATATTGACAGGAGCATCGATTATGGTTCTCTTACATCTGTTTTCACAAGGATGCTCACATATATATGCACATGTTGTTGGCATAGGATTATCTCTTCTTATAAGTCTTACTGCATCTGCATATCTTCCCTGCTGTACAAGTGCTATGTAGCCCGGTATATCAACTCCGGCAGGGCATGACTTAACACACGATACAGGCTGGTTACTGTTACATGAACAGAAACCATTATGTATATGTGACTCAAAATCATCTATACAGCCGTCAACTGACTTAAGCGCAAGCTTAGCAGCCTCATATCCTATGGCGCAGTCTGCTGAATAGTATATTCCCTCTGCTGTGAGCTTTATATTTTCAACTGTTTCTTCCGTTGCTTCTCCATCAAGCACGTTATCAAAAAGTCTTGCAAGCTGTCTTAATCCGACACGGCATGGCACACACTTACCACATGACTGTGCAAGACACATTTTTATAAATGATCTTGTAAGGTCAACTGGACATAATCCCGGTGGAGATGCCACTATTCGTCTTTCAAGATCCTGATACATCGACTCCATTGTTACCTGAGCCTTATCCTTAGTTAATATAGTTAATCTACTCACTAAAAACAGACCTCTCTTTCCTGAATTTAACATGTTATTGTCTGTAACGTCCTAATATTCTGAATATGAATAATATTCTCATAATCAAATCATCTGTTCCTGCTGCATTAAAAACACAGAACAATAACCTTAAAAGTTAAACAAAATATTAATATAACCAAACTATTATAGTGTAACATTACCGTTAATAATTGACAACAAAGGTTATTTCTTTAACAAACTAACGCAAATATCAGAATTCACACGCAAATCATTAATATGCCGTATCACTCTGCAAACTTTCACAACGCAGTCCCTTATTATCCAAATAATACACGATATCGACATAAATACACCATACAATTAACTTAATCTAATATTATACTGACACGCTAGATTATGCAAGTGGAAACGGTTATAAGTTTAGTATTCATATGCTTAGAAACTTTAAAAAGGACAGTCGATTTTCTCGGCTGTCCCTTGCAGTTTTGCTTTAATTACTTTTTGAATTTATATTTTCCTTTTCCATAACCAGATACTGGTTCAATAATATCTGCCTGAACCAGATTTGAAAGGAACTTAGACGCTTCATTGTGATTTTGCCTTCAATATTCTGAATAGCAGCATCAACCAGATATTTAGAGGGTTTAAGTCCATCCACTGCCTGTAGTCCGATTGCCGTACTCCAGACATAGCTCTTATGTGCTTTATCCGGTTCAGACTCTCTCAAATATTCTTTAAACGGGTCTTTTTCCATATTCCCCACCTCGCTTCATAGTTTTTACCATAATTTTTATATATCACTCATCAATAAAAATATTAAACCTATATACGAAAATCCAAATTCCACATTCATATTTGTTATCCATCTTTCTAACAAATAATATTTTTTACTGCCATTAATATAATATTATATATTAATCTTTCGTACCTTTCAACATTTCACCACGATTACGACCTTTTAACTATAAATGAGCAAATAAAGAAAAACGGTTCTTTGTCAAGAGTGGTGAAAGATTTAGAACCAAAAACATACGAAAATAAGTATCAAAAAGACAGGTGCGGATCTAATTCCACACCTGCCAAAATATAATTATATAACATTTATCATTCTTAATTATCCAGAATAAATTGTCACTACTATAATACTGTGATTACTTAACAACTCTTACCTTGATAACGCCGTCAATAGCTGAAAGCTTAGCTGCCACATCATCTGTGATAGCTGAACCTGTATCAAGAACAGAGTAAGCATAATCTCCTCTTGACTTGTTATCCATAGACTCAATGTTAATACCTGCATCACCCATAACACTTGTAAGCTTGCTTATGATTGCTGGTACATTCTTATGACATACTGTAACCCTTCCTGCTGATGTACATACACCACAGTCACAGTTTGGATAGTTTACAGAATTGACAATATTACCATTCTCAATGAAGTTTCTTAATTCCTTAACTGCCATAACAGCACAGTTATCCTCAGCTTCTTCAGTTGAAGCACCAAGATGTGGAAGTACGATAACGCCCTCCTGACCTGCTGTTGTTGTGTTAGGGAAATCAGTAACATACTTAGCAACCTTGCCAGACTTGATAGCATCAAGAATAGCTGGCTCATCAACAAGTACATCTCTTGCACAGTTAACAATAACTGTACCCTTCTTCATTATATCAAATGCTGCCTTATTAATCATACCCTTAGTGCTGTCAAGTGCTGGTACATGAATAGTAATATAATCACATTCCTTATATATATCCTCAACATTTACAATGTGCTTAACTTCGCTTGAAAGGTTCCATGCTGCATTAACTGAAAGGTATGGGTCATATCCGTATACTTCCATGCCAAGGCTTATAGCTGCATTAGCAACTAACTGTCCGATAGCACCAAGTCCGATAACACCAAGCTTCTTACCCTTGATTTCCTTACCTGCAAATGCTTTCTTAGCCTTTTCTGCTGACTTTGCAATATCTGCATCATCCTTATTATCTTCAACCCACTTGATACCGCCAAGAATATCTCTTGAAGCTAAAAGTAATGCTGCAAGAACGTGTTCCTTAACTGCATTGGCATTAGCTCCCGGTGTATTAAATACTACGATACCCTTATCAGCACATTTATCAAGAGGAATATTATTAACACCTGCGCCTGCTCTTGCGATGGCAAGAAGGTCATCTGATAATTCCATATCATGCATCTTGGCACTTCTTACAAGTACTGCCTGTGCATCTTCATATGCTGCATTTGTATTATAATCGCTTGAAAAAAGGTCAAGACCTACAGAAGCGATATTATTAAGACAATTAACGTTAATCATTATGCATTCTCCTTCTCGAACTTCTTCATAAATTCAACTAACTTCTCTACGCCTTCGATTGGCATAGCGTTATATATAGAAGCTCTCATACCGCCAACTGTTCTGTGACCCTTAAGGTTAACGAAACCAGCTGCTTCTGCTTCCTTAACAAACTTAGCATCAAGTTCTTTATCACCTGTTACGAAAGGAACATTCATAAGTGAACGGTCTTCCTTAACAACTGTTCCCTTGAACATCTTTGACGCATCAAGGAAATCATAAAGAATTTTAGCCTTCTTTTCATTGTGTTCCTTCATTGCTGAAAGCCCACCCATCTTCTTAATCCACTTAAATACCTTGCCGCAGATATAAATGTTGTAGCAAGGAGGTGTATTGTAAAGAGAGTCTGCATCTGCCTGTGTCTTCCACTTTAACATTGTTGGTGTTCCAGGAAGTACATCGTCTGTTATAAGGTCTTCTCTTATAATTGCAATAACAACACCAGCAGGTCCGATATTCTTCTGAACTCCGCCGTATACTACGCCATACTTTGTAACATCGATTGGTTCTGATAAGAAGCATGATGAAACATCTGATACAAGGATATGTCCCTTTGTGTTAGGGAGTGTCTTATACTTAGTACCATAGATAGTATTGTTCTCGCAAATGTATACATAGTCCGCATCTTCTGGAATATCAAGGTCTGAACAATCTGGAATATATGAATATGTCTTATCCTCAGAGGAAGCGACAGCAACAGCCTCACCATATATTTTAGCTTCGTTAAATGCTTTCTTAGCCCACTGACCAGTGATAATATAAGCTGCTTTCTTGTTCTTCATAAGGTTCATAGGAACTTCTGCGAAGAACTGCGATGCTCCACCCTGAAGGAATAATACCTTATAATTATCAGGTATATTCATAAGCTCTCTTAAGTCTTTTTCAGCTTCCTTGATGATGTTATCATAAACCTTGGAACGATGGCTCATCTCCATAACCGACTGACCAGAACCCTGGTAATCTAACATTTCATCTGCTGCTTCCCTTAATACTTCTTCAGGTAACACTGCTGGACCTGCACTAAAGTTATAAACTCTTGCCACTTTTTCTTCCTCCTAATCCATTTGAATTCTTTAAAATAATAATAATAATAAACTTTTAATCTTAAGTACAACATATGTAAACATCCCAACTATACAACATATGGCTGTGTCTATTATATTATGATAAACTCAATAGATAACATAATATTGATATCTTAATATTGATAACATAATATTCATTCATCATATATCTGTATAAATGTTATATCTTAATATCTGCTGTAAGTGTATATTACTCAGTCACTTTTCAGAACGACCTATATTTTTGTCAATTTTTGTTGTAAATTCTCCTAAGTATTAAAAATTTATTAAACTATATTTTATGCTTGTATATTTGCTATGTCAAGTTAATATTTTAACATATTAAAGTTATATGTGTATTTTTTTTAATACCTTAAAGTAATTAGCACACAATTAAGTGTTTTTCTTTACATCTATCTTATTAATTGCAACTGTGGAAGAGAGATTTTTCACTCACATCCTATTCATTGAACATATTAAAAAAAGAATTCCAAACCAGCATAACCAATGCCAGTCTGGAATTCCTATTAATTAATCTTAACCAATCTCTTACTTGCCTTCTGCCTGCTTTTTGTTAAGGTCTTCTCTGTCGAAAGCCTCTGATATAGGCGCACCTGGTGCAACCATAGGGAATACCTTATCATCCTTGCATATATCACACTCAATAACACATGGTATATTAAGCTCAATAGCTTCCTTAAGTGCATTTTCAAAGCTTTCTATATCAGCTACTCTGTACGCCTTAGCGCCCATACCTTCTGATACCTTGACAAAGTCAACCTGATCATCAAGAACAGTTGCTGAATAACGCTTTCCATAGAATAAATCCTGCCACTGTCTTACCATACCAAGTACGTGGTTGTTAAATACTATCTCAATAATAGGGATATTGTATCTTGTTGCTGTTGCTATTTCGTTCATATTCATACGGAAACAGCCATCACCAGCTATATTGATAACAACCTTATCCTTACAGCCAACCTTGGCACCTATGCAGGCACCAAGTCCATAACCCATAGTACCAAGTCCACCAGAACTTAAGAACTGTCTAGGACGTCTATAGTGATAATACTGAGCCGCCCACATCTGGTTCTGACCTACTTCAGTTGTGATAATAGCCTGAGAATCAGTGAAGTTATCAATCTGTTCAATTACATATGGACCAGTTAATCTAGACTGATCATAAGTTAAAGGATAACAATCCTTTAATGTACGTACTTCCTTCATCCAAGCAGGATGGTTCTGTTGTGTTAAAGTTAAATTAATAGCTTCAATAACATCTTTTGCATCTCCGACAATACCTAAATCAACAGGCACATTCTTATCGATTTCTGCATCATCGACATCAATATGAATAATCTTCGCATTCTTCGCAAATGTATCCACATTACCAGTAATACGGTCACTGAAACGTACACCAATCGCAATCAATAAATCACATTCTGATACACCGATATTACTTGCTTTAGTCCCGTGCATTCCTAGCATCCCTGCATAACGTGGATTAGTGCCATCATAAGCCCCTTTACCCATTAATGTATCAGTAACTGGTGCATCGATTTTTTCTACAAATTCTTTTAAAGGTGCACTAGCCTGAGAGGCAATACACCCACCACCAACAAATACGAATGGCTTTTCTGATGCTTCAATCATTTCTACAGCTTTCTTAATAGAAGTTGTAGGGAATGTATAATTACGGCTGCCAATGACATCTGGTACCTTTTTAGTATATTCACAAGAACCTACAGTCGCATTCTTAGTCATATCGACTAATACTGGACCTGGACGACCTTCTTTCGCAATCTGGAATGCTTTACGAATAGTTGGAGCCAATTCTTCTGGTGATTTACAAATAAAGTTATGTTTAGTAATAGGGATAGTCACACCCTTGATATCAATTTCCTGGAAGGCATCTTTACCTAAGGCATTAACACCTACGTTGGCAGTTAAAGCAACTAAAGGAATAGAATCCATCATGGCTGTCGCAATACCTGTGACAAGGTTAGTGGCACCTGGTCCACTTGTTGCCATACAGACACCCACTTTACCAGTGGCACGTGCATAACCATCAGCTGCATGAGATGCACCCTGTTCATGAGATGTAAGGACATGATGAATCTTATCCTGATATTTATATAAACTATCATAGACTTCTAGGATTGCCCCTCCTGGATAGCCAAAGATAGTATCAACGCCCTGTTCAAGAAGGCTTTCTACTACAATGTCCGATCCTTTCATTAACATTTTTGGATTCTCCTCCTTTACTTATCATTTGGCTGTAATACAGCTCCAGTATTGGCACTTGTTACCTGAGCAGCATAACGTCTTAAGTAACCTGTAGTGATACGAGGTTCTCTTGGCTGCCATTTAGCACGACGTGCTTCTAATGTAGCATCATCTACAGCTACATTAATTTTATTATTTGGAATATCAATAGAGATCATATCTCCTTCTTCAATTAAAGCGATAGGTCCTCCTACTGCTGCTTCAGGAGATACATGTCCAATAGACGCCCCTCTAGTTGCTCCTGAGAAACGACCATCTGTAATTAATGCAACATCTTTATCAAGTCCCATACCAGCGATTTCACTTGTAGGAGATAACATTTCTCTCATACCAGGACCACCTTTAGGACCTTCATAACGAATAACAACAACATCACCCTTAACAATCTTACCAGCACGAATTGCCTTGATTGCATCATCTTCACTATCAAATACTCTCGCTGGTCCAGTATGTGTCATCATTTCAGGTGCGACTGCCGCTGCCTTAACAACACAGCTATCAGGTGCAATATTACCCTTTAATACCGCAATACCACCTGTTTTCATATAAGGGTTATCAACAGGACGGATGATTTCTG
>ENA-ORMX01001051-ORMX01001051.1-human-gut-metagenome-genome-assembly--contig:-NODE-1051-length-19268-cov-3.960183_pt1 | contig 19268 bp, 16 predicted proteins | sample MGYA00242108_ERZ509007 | MGnify/ENA primary metagenome ERZ509007 (study PRJEB26280, sample SAMEA2338745) | human gut metagenome | biome: human gut; feature: human-associated habitat; material: faeces...
CACCACCGTTGCGGGCCACTGCATCCTGCCCGCCGTCCCCGCCGCCCTCGCGTCAGCCCCGGCCCAGCCCCTCTACGCCGCTTTCTGCGACCTCCCGCCCCCGCCGGGCGGCTGGGAGATGCTGGCAGGGGAGGAAGTGATGTGCTCAATCTAAACTGAGGTAAAGTCTCGCCGCCGGGGCATCCTTGCGTCAGTTTTGCTTTTACAATGTCTAGGAGGTATCTTTTTGATGCACCTTTTCTCATTTCTCCGCCGCCTTCTTCTCCTCCTCTCCTGCCCCTCCTCGGCACATTATGTCGCCGGGGCGCCCAGTCTGCCGCCGCCGCTGACGCCGGAGGAGGAAAAGACCCTGCTCGCCCGGATGATGGCAGGGGACCGTGCCGCGCGGGATGACCTCATCACTCACAATCTGCGGCTGGTGGTCTACCTCGCCAAAAAGTACGAGAACACCGGCGTCCCCGCCGAGGACATGATCTCCATCGGCACCATCGGGCTCATCAAGGCGGTCAACACCTTCACGCCGGAGCGGAACATCAAACTGGCCACCTACGCCAGCCGCTGCATCGGCAACGAAATTCTGATGTACTTACGCAAAAGTTCCAACCGCCGCCAAGAGGCCAGCATCGACGAGCCCCTCAACGTGGACGGCGACGGCAACGAGCTTCTCCTCTCCGATATCCTCGGCAGCGACGAAGATCTGGTCAGCCAGCGGCTCGAACAGAACGCCGAGCGGGCCACGCTCCGCCAGTCGGTCGCGCTGCTCTCCCCACGGGAGCGGCAGATCATGGAACTGCGCTTCGGCCTTGTGGACGGCGTGGAGCGCACCCAGAAAGAAGCCGCCGACGCCCTTGGCATCAGCCAGAGCTATATCTCCCGCCTTGAAAAAAGGATCATTCGGGAGCTGAAGAAAAAGCTGGAGGAATAACTCCCCCAGTCTGCTTCGCATCCAGCCCCCTCACGGAGGGGGCCTAAGGCTCCCTCTCAGAGGGAGCTGGCATCGCGCAGCGATGTCTGAGGGAGTTTTTCCCACGCATCTTTCCCTCTCCCCCGCCCCATACTTCCGGTAACGTCAAAACGAAACCGGAGGGGCGCGGATGTACAACAAAGTGGAACTCTGCGGGATGGATACGGCCCAGCTTCCCATCCTGACCGAAGCGCAGAAACGGGAGCTGCTGACCAAGGCCCACGCGGGCGACGCCGCCGCGCGGCAGGAGATGATCGAGGGCAACCTGCGGCTGGTGCTCAGCGTGGTGCAGCGGTTCACCCAGCGGGGCGAGAACCTCGACGACCTGTTTCAGGTGGGCTGCATCGGGCTCATCAAGGCCATCGACAACTTCGACCCCGCCCAGAACGTGCGGTTCTCCACCTACGGCGTGCCGATGATCATCGGCGAGATCCGGCGTTTTCTGCGGGATAACAACACCCTGCGGGTCAGCCGCTCGCTGCGGGACACGGCCTACAAGGCCATGCAGGCGCGGGAAACGCTGGAAAAGCAATTGGGCCGGGAGCCAACCGTGGACGAGATCGCCCGGCAGACGGGCCTTGCCCGCCCGGAGGTGACGGCAGCGCTGGAATCGGTGGTGGAGCCCCTCAGCCTCGAAGAGCCTCTCTACACCGACGGCGGCGACGCGATGTACGTCATCGACCAAGTGCGCGACCCGGACGGCGAGGACAGTTGGATCAGCGGCCTCGAATTCCGCGAGACGGTGGCCGCCCTCACCCCGCGCGAAAAGCGGATCATGGAACTGCGCTACCTCAAGGGCGAGACTCAGATGGAAGTGGCGCGGGAGATCGGCATCAGCCAGGCGCAGGTCTCCCGGCTGGAAAAGGCCGCGCTGGAACAGTTCCGCACCCACCACTAGCAGCAAAAGCGGCGCACACCTTATTTATAAAGGAATGCGCCGCTGCTTTTATTTTTTGCTATATTTCCGGCGGGTGGCCGCCCCGCCCCGCAGGTGCCGCTCAGCCTTGTTCCGGGCCAGCACGGCCTGTACCCGCCGGAACAGGGCGGGGTCCACCTTCCGCAGCCGGGCCGAAACGTCCTTGTGCACGGTGGATTTGCTGCACCCGAAGGCCCGCGCCGCCGCCCGCACCGTCGCGCTGTGCTCCGCAATGTATTCTCCCAGCAGCGCGGCCCGCTGCTCCGGTTCCACTTTCATGTCCCGTCCCCTCCTCCGCAAGACTCCTTGGTAAAAAATATGAAGCGGAGTGCGCCAATATGCCCACCGGGGCTTGACTTTTGGCCGCGGGCGGCTATACTGAAAAGCGGACATGAAAACAGGGGCGCCGAAAGGCTGAGATCCGCACCGTGCGGAGTACCCTTGAACCTGATCCGGGTAATGCCGGCGTAGGTAGTTTGCGAAACGTTCCCATCTTTCACAAACGAAGCCTCTGCGTCTGCTGTTGCGGACGCTTTTTGTTTTTGTGTACTATTTTCAGAGGAGCGAATCCAAAATGTCGAAAACTTATTCCAAGACCCGCATTCTGGTGGAGTGCGCGCTGATGATCGCCATCGGCACCGTTCTGTCCAACATCAAGATCTTCACGATGCCCAACGGCGGCAGCGTCACCCTGCTGAGTATGCTGCCCTTCGTGCTGGTATCCTTCCGCCACGGCGTGAAGTGGGGCCTGTTCACCGGCTTCGTCAACGGCTGCCTCCAGATGCTGCTGGGCTTCTGGGCACCCCCGACGCCCACCTTCCTGTACTTCCTCGGTGAGATCCTGCTGGACTACATCGTGGCCTTCATGGCGCTGGGCACCGCCGAGCTGTTCGCCCGCCCCTTCAAGAACCGGATGGTCGGCGTGGCCTTCGGCACCTTCATGGCCGGTTTCCTGCGCTTCATGTGCAGCTTCCTGTCCGGCGTGCTGGTTTGGGGCAACCTGAACGAAGGCCTGAGCGCTTGGACCTACAGCTTGGTCTACAACGCCAGCTACATGCTGCCGGAGACCCTCCTGACGCTGGTGGCCGCCGTCCTGCTCATCAAGGTGGCACCCCAGATCTTCGACCGCCAGTACGCTGCGAACTGATCTTTTGAATTTTCCACGCACCATCGCGCCCCGGCAGCTTTACCGCCTGCCGGGGCGCTTTTTTGCGCAGAAATTTGCAAAATGGTGTTGACAACTCCTCTCCCGGCTGGTATAATAACTCACGTCGCAAGACACTGAACCGAATATGTGGGGGATTAGCTCAGCTGGGAGAGCGCTTGCATGGCATGCAAGAGGTCAGCGGTTCGATCCCGCTATTCTCCACCAAAAAACCACTGCACGAACGTTGTGCAGTGGTTTTCTTTTTTCTCCCTCATGTGAACAACACCCCCATCCGCGCTTTTTTGCAGAAAAACCGCGATCTTTAACGTTCTCCACCGGATCTTTCCTGCTCCGGCACCAGCTTGCAGACCAGCTTCACCATCACCGGCGTCAGCGGCAGCCAGACCAGCGTGCACGCCGCATTGAACAGGGTGTGGGCGTTGGCGATCTGCCGCGCAATGATCTCCAGCTCCGGCCCCTTGGGGGAAACAGCCTCCACGAGCTTTGTCATCCACGGCAGGGCCAGCAGACAGACCACGCTCCCCGACAAATTGAAGCAGCAGTGGGCAGCGGCGGTGCGCTTGGCATCCTGCGGCTGGCCGAGCGCCGCAAGGATGGCGGTGATGGTGGTGCCGATGTTGTCCCCCAGCAGGATGGGCAGGGCCCCCGCCAGCCCCAGCACGCTGTGGATGCCGTCCGGCCCGGCCTGTTGGGCTGCCCGCTGGAGCACCGCGATGGTGGCCGAACTGCTCTGCACCGCCAGCGTCATCCCTGTGCCCAGCGCAAGGCCCAGCAGCGGGGCCCGGCGCACCTCGGCCATCCACCGCAGAAACACCGGGCTGACCGCCAGCGGAGCCATGGCACCGGACATGACTTCGATGCCGTCGAACAGCAGCCCGAAGCTGAACACCGCCAGCCCCAGCTGCCGGGTCGGCTCCCGCCGGGCCAGCGACCAGACCAGCACCCCGATGAATAGCAGGGGGAACACCCAGTCCTCCAGCCGGAAGGCCACCAGCTGCGCCGTCATGGTGGTGCCCACATTGGCCCCGAACACCACGGCCACCGCCTGTGGCAGCCCCATCAGCCCGGCGCTGACGAAGCCGATGACCATTACCGTGGTGGCCGAGCTGCTCTGTAAAATGCTGGTGACAGCCATCCCCGCCAGCGCCCCGGTCAGGGGCGTGCGGGTGACCCGGCGCAGGAAGCCCCGCAGCCGCTCCCCCGCCGCTTGCTGCAAAGCCCGGCTCATGGTCGTCATGCCGTACAAAAACAGCGCCAGCCCACCGGCCAGCCCAAACAAACTGCGGACCCAATCTTCCATGTGCGATCCCCTTTCCCAGTCGGATAACACAAAAATACTCGCCTTCCAGCGGGAAAGCGAGTACATTTTGGGTCTGATTTACGGATCGGTGCGGACGCAGCGCAGCGCATACCGCGCCTGACCGCCGGTGGTGCAGGTGAAGAGGGTCAAGTCCCAGTCGTCGCCGGAGGACTTGACGGTCATCTTCTCGATCTGGGTCGGCTGCAGGACCTCCCCCGCGCTGACCTCGTAGTGCCACGTTTTGCCGTCCATGTCCACGAACAGCACCTCGGTGCCGACGGCCAAGTGCTTGATGGGGCTGAAATGGCGGGCGTAGTTGTGGCCCGCCACCACCAGATCGTCGGCGGCAAGGGAGCCGGCATACCGCCCCGGCGCGATCTTCAGGCCGGGATAGCTCCACTGCTTCATCACCGGCAGCGCCAGCCCGATGGACGGGATGGAGACATAGCCGATGTAATCGTAGCCGTCAATAAAGGTGACGGTCATACCGTCCGCTTCTTCCTCGGCGGGTTCTTCGGCGGTGGCCGACGCCGCTTCGCTCTCGCCGGGCAGGATGGTCTTGGGCTGCTCAAGGGTCTCTTCCAACTGGTTCAGCACGGCATCCGCCGCCTTCTCGGCGCGGGCATTGTCCCACTGGTTGTAGCCGAAGAGGCCCGCAGCCCCCAGCAGCGCCAGCACGCCCAGCGCAATGAAGAGGGTACCCAGCTTACTTTTCATCCTTGCGGGTCCCCTTCTTGAGCTTGATTCCCGCCGCCACCAGCACCACGCCGGTCACTGCCAGCACCGGGATCGGCCAATTCAACTGGCCGGTCTGGGGCAGACCGTGGGCGCCCATGACATGGCCGTTGGGGTTGTCCGGGCTGGGGGCTTCCGGGTTCAGATAGATCTTCTCACCGTTGGCACCGAGGACCCAGCCGTCCGGGTTGTCCGGGCCGGGAGCCACCGGGGTATTCGGGTTCTCCTCCTCCGGCTTGTCGGGGGTATCGGGGGTGTCCGGAGTGTCCGGGGTGTCGGGCGTGTCGGGGGGTTCGGGGGTCTTCTTGGCCGCAGTGCCGACCTTGGGCAGGGCGTCCACATCGTAGACGTAGCTGCCGTTCTCCTGAATAGGGACTGACACAAGGAACGGGTTGATGACGTTGTAATTCTCCGCCGCCGTGGTCTGAACGACCAGATACAGGCCCACCTCAAGGTCGCCGAACTCGGCTGCGCCGAAGTCGCTGATCTCCACGGTAGTGGACTCGGCAGTGGCGGCGATCTTCTCGGCAAGCCGGCCCGCCAGCTCCCCCTCCGACAGATCCCCCAGCTCCACGCCGCAGTCCTCGAAGCCGTTGGTGTACACAAAGCTCAGGTTGGCGTTGTCCTTTTGGACCTTAGCCACGCGGTACAGGGTCAGCGTGCCGCCGCCCACCGCCTCGGATGTTTCGCTGTCGTAGAGCGACACCTTGATGGAACCGGTGCGGCTCAGATCGACCACTTCGAGGGCAAAGGCCGGAGCCGCGCACCACACCAACAGGGTCAGCGCCGCAAGCACAGCGGCCAGCCGTTTACGGATGCTCTTCATGATGGTTCTCCTCTCGCTGATTTTTGCGTTTGCGCAGATGCGGCACGGCCAGCATGACCACCAGCATCACCAGCAGCATGGGCACAGCCAGTGCCGGGGCCACGATAATGGGCTCGATGCGGAGCGCGTCCGCCGTTACGCGGATGTGTTTCTGGTTTTCCGCGTTCTCGATCCGCTTGCCGCGCACCAGAAGGCGGTGGGTGTTGATGCCGTAGGGGGTGCAGGTCATCAGGGTGACGTAGTCCTTGCCCTCCACCGGCTGCAAAAGATCGGTCTCGGTGGGCAGGACGATGGAGATCTGATCGACCTCATAGGTCAGCACCCGGTCCAGCACCGTGATGGTGAAGGTGTCGCCCACTTCCAGCTCATCCAGATTGGTAAAGAGCTTGGCGCTGGGCAGCCCGCGGTGGGCCGAGATGACGGCGTGGGTGCCCGCGCCGCCCACCGGAAGGCTGCTGCCCTCCAGATGGCCCGCCGCCACCTGCAAAACGCCGTCGCTGGTACCGTGGTAGACGGGCAGCTCCACGCCGATCTTGGGGATGGTGATGTACCCCATGATGCCGGTACCGGAGACGTCGAGGGTGTCGGTGTAGCCGCTCACCTCTTCGGGCCGGTAAAAGGCATCGGGCGTTTCGGCCAGCCGCCGGTTGTAGTCGTTGGCGGCGTCAAAATAGGCCTGATAGTCCACGTCCGACAGGTTTTCAACCTCTTCCGAGTAGCTCGCCACAGCGCGCGACTGGTTTTTCTGGTTGATGTAATCACTGACGGTCGGATATAACATCACGGATAGACCCACGAGAAAGATCAATATTAAAATGATGGTGCTGCGATTCTTTTTCATGGGCTACTCCCTAATGTTATAAGGATATGTTCGGGGCAGATGCCCTCTTATTTCGGGGGAGCGGCCGGCTCCCGGTTGGTTTTACTTGTTTTCCATCCGCTTCTTCGCGATGAGCAGCACGGCCGCTGCAACCATCAGCCCGCCGCCGATCAGATAGAAGATCGTGGTGCCGATGCCGCCGGTCGTGGGCAAAGTCGTACCTGCGTTGTTCAGGACCTTGATTGTACCGGTGCTGTCCGTGCCATAAGAAACCTGACCCTTGTTGGTGTCTGCTGCTCCCTTAATTGTGAACGAAATTGCAGAATCCAACTTGTTATAGCCCTTGGGTGCCTCAACCTCTTCCAGAGCGTAAGTACCAGAGTCAAGACCCTCAAACTTGATTTCACCACTTGCCGGGGTTTCAACTACTTGTACCAGACCCGTAGCATCCCAGCCCGCAAATTTGTAAACATTTTTGGCACTGTCATATTTGAAGGAAGCAACCTTATTATCTCCGCTCTTAACTTGGAACTTTGCACCGGCCAGCGGAACTTCTCTATTGCCACTGTCCTTCGTGTACTTCTTTACGTCAAAGCTCCAGACATAGGTAGTGGTCGGGTTGCATGTTGCCTCGCCGTTTGTACCATACTTCAGGATTGCACTGTTCGTATTGCCAGCATTGCCGACAACTGCTTTTTCGTTGATCTTTGCCCAGTAAGTAATAACAACTTTGTCGTTGGTTCTCAGGACGCCATCATTAAACTTCACTTCAAAGGTGCATTTATCCGTCATACCCTCAGTAACGACCTGATAGTTGCTGGATTCAAGCGTGCCATCGTTGCGCGTAATGCTCAGAGGATGCGCGCCCTCATTGACAAAGGTCAGGCCAGCAGACATCGTATCATGAGCAACATAATTTTCCGGCGTACCATCAACAACATTGATCGTAAGCTGGAACTCGACATAATCGCCAATGGCCGCATCGTTTGTCTCACCAAAGTCACTGCCTTCCTTGACTTTCTTGTCAATGGTCGGTTTGCCGTTCTTTTCGTTGATGGTGACATTCGGGTTCGTAGTGCCCAACGAGCACACAACAGGGCTCACACCAGTCCAGCCTTCGGGGACGACCAGATAGTAACCCAAATCTACTTCTTGCTCAACTTTGCTTCCGGTTGCTTTCACACTATAATCAACCGTCTTGCCGCTAACTGCTCCTGCCGCTTCTTCTGCAAACTTCTTTGCAAATGCACCATTATCTTCTTCTTTACTTAAAACAGTAACCGTGTCATCTGCGTTGACCTTAAAGTAAGTTTTCCACTGGCTGTCGTTTAGAAAAGTTTTCCATTCGGTGTTCGCTTTGTAGACAACACCAGTATAGGGACTATCGCTCGTATGGGACTCAATCTCCATAATGCGATAGAACTTATAAGTCACGCCACTGACCGCATTATTGATCGTGATCTTGCCCTTTTCAGGCGTCGCCGCACCAGTGCCTTCATCCGCAAACGCCGGAACTGCCATCGCCAGCACGAGGGCCAGCGCGGCAAACAATGCCATGAATCTCTTCATGTGTTTCATTTTCATCGTCTCCTTGTAAAATAAGTCCTTTTTCAAGTTGTTTTTTCTTGCTTCCAAGCAATCCCAAAAAGCTGTGCTTCTTGTGGTGATCCGTGCTCCGCCCGCAGGGGCGGGGAGGGTCACTCGCCCCTCCTTTCCTGTCTGCGTTTCCTGCGGTATCCACCCACCAGCGCGGCACCCATCAGCACCGCACCGGCGGTGGTGTACGGAGCCGTACCGGTGGAACCGGTCGCCGGGAGTTCGTAGCCGGGGGCATTCTTGCGGTTGGTCACAGTGATGGTGGCACCGGGCAGGGCCGCATTGCCCTCGCCCGTGCCGCTGACCACTTCGTAGCCACCCACAGAAACTTCCTCGACATAGTACTCCTTCTCCGGTTCAAGCCCGGTAAAGGTATGCTTCCAGTTGCCATCGGCATCCGGTGTTACCTCCACACGGACCTTTTCCTGCTTTGTACCCTTTTCATAAAGAACCAGCGTAATCTTATCCGGCAGATTCTCCGTCAGCGGCTTTTCATCCGAATCCTGCCACTTCTTCACGACATCCAGCGTCGTTTCGGTGCGCTTCTTCGTGTTGGTGACCGTCACGGTAGAACCGGTGGGTGCGGCGTTCAAGTCGGTGTGGCTGTACGTCACCTTAAAGCCCGCAACCTGCGGGTCTTCAACGACGTAATACTGTGCGTCTTCCTCCAAACCGGTGAACTGACCCTTCCAGTAGTTGCCAGCGTTCAATTTTAAGGTTTTACCCTCGACCTTCTCGCCAACACCAGAATCGTTCATCTTATAAAGCTGAACCGTGATGCTCTCCGGCAGGTCTGCATCTTTCAGTGCGGTCTTACCGTCTTCAGCAAGCCACTTCTTTTCGACCTTCAGCCAGCCGGACTTTTGCATGTTCTTGATGACCACAGTATCGCCGCTGGTAAAGCCGGTATGCGTTTCGCTGCCATTCTGGTCGGTATAGGAAACATTGTAGCCATCCGGTACGCTTTCCTCTTCCACGGCGTAGGTATAGTTGTCGTCCAAGGGGGCATCGGGGTCAACCGTCTTCGAAGTATCCGGGTAGATATACGTCCAGTTGTTACCCGACGAGAGGGTGATTTCCTTCGACCAACTCGTATCTTCCAGACCGGTCGCCTTATCCGTGCGGGTCAGTTTAACGGTAATGGGCTCATGGTTGACATTTGTCTCCTGCTTACCGTTTGCATCCTGCCACACTTTACGGATGGTGATTTGCTTGGCAGTATTTTCAACGTACATCTGTTTCGTCTGGTTGGCTGCAACGAAGGTGATCTGCGATTCTGCAACGCCGGAATTCTGCACAACGTTGGTGATTGCTGCGTCATCCTTTGTCTGATTTGCATCCAGCATCAGGAAATAGTGGGGCGTGCTGTCGCCGATGTAACCGTTGGGAGCCGTGGTCTCTTCGAGCTTGTAGAGCACGCCTCGTTCAACCTGTACAACACCTGCATCCACACTCTCCGCGTACCGGAACAAGATCTGGCCGTTTGTATCCGTCGTGCAGTCGTTCTTGACCGCACTCCAACCGCTGCCGTCCCTCTTGGACAGTTTGAACGTTGCACCCGGCAAGGTGTTATTGTACTTGTTCCGTTCCACCTTGAGCAATTGCAGGGTGTTGGTGTTTTTCTGTGAAGCAGTGCCGCCGCCTTCCGCATAATGATACTGATAGCCGCTCTTGATTTCGCCGTGCCCGAACATGTCCACCTTGTTGCTGATTTCGAACTGCTGCTCTCCCAGACTACTGCCTACGAGGAAGCGGTACTCATACGTCAGCTTATAGTAGCAGCCATCCGGGACGGTGAACGTCATCTTATAGACTTTGTTCGTTCCGTCAATCTGCATCGGCTCAAGGGTAAAGCGCCGCAGGTCGGTGGTCGTTGCATCCACCCAATTCCAATCGACATATTTTTCCAGCTTGACGCTCTTCCGGATAATCTCGGCATCGATCTCGGCGGGGATCGTCATGGTATCGTGCAGCTCCAGCTCGCTGCCCGGCGTGGACAGCCACTGCTTGCCGTCCTTGTTGATCTCAACGGTATAGGTTGCGGCATTCTTATCACTGCTTGGTTGGGCAGTCTTCCACAAGCCGAAATTCGTGCGTTGTACCGTAACATCGGCTGTCTTTGCATCCTCTTCTTTATCCCACTTTGCAGTGTTTGTATAAGTATCTTGGGTAAAATCGATGTCGTCCCATCTGTCATCGTCCACTCGGACGCCGAAAATGATGGCAATATTGTACCCTTCCGGATTATTTTTCTGCGCCTCTGTTAGGTTCTTCAAAGTGAAGGTCAACGTCTGTTCCTGATTCTTTTGATACGGAGTGTAGCTCACCGTAAGATAGCCCTTACCTTGGCGGCTATCATTGTCCGTATTGCTCCGACCACTCAACGGGAACAAATCCGACGTTTCATTCACGCCGCTTTTTGTACTCTTCGAAAATCCAACATAGTACGAACACTTCCAGCCCGTGTCATTGGACGCAACAAAGTTTTCATACTTGAGTCCCTTCGGCAAGGTGTCGGTTACCGTTACGGTGTCATCTGTTACATTTTTCAAAATCAGTTTGAACCAGATGATTTTTCCATACTCGACTGTTGCATTCTCCGAGAAACCGTGATCCGCATTATCGCAAGCATACTTTTTCAGTTCTGCCTTGCCCGCCGCCGGTTTGGTGTAGCTGGACGTTGCCTCTTTGTGATCGCCTCCGTATGCGATCTGATTGGTCACCGTAAGCGTTTCGCCAGCGTTCAGCGAACTCACATCTTCCACATAGGAAGAATAAGATTCCGCATTCAACTGGGTAATCACAAGGTCTTTATCCGTGGCGTTCGTCCAGTCAACCGTAATTTTGAAGGACGTCACTTCATCGGTATCCTCCGTTGCCACTTCTCTGTTAGCCTTATAATATTCAATGTTGATCTTTACGCCACCGAATTCCGATTTTGTAAGGTCGCTGTACGAAGCCTTGCCGGAATTTTCCCCACTGACCCAGTAAAACTTTATGCTATCTTTTAGTTCCTGTTCCAATGTGCTCTTGACGGCATAGTGCTTCAGCCCGGTTGCTTCCGCGCCACCAATGGTCGGCTTTTGGAATGTATCCGTTACGGTGAACGAACTCTTTTTGCCCACCGATGCGTCCGTGCGGACTGCAATATTCCACTTTTTTTCCTGCATTTTACCGGGGCTGACCGTTTCCAGCTTGCCGCTGGAGTCCTTCAGCAGCTTCTTCTCTCGCACCGCGTTTTGCGCGGTGGCCTCGGCATGGGATTTCTTCTCTCCTTTCTTTACATCCACCTCATTTTTAACATCCTTGATTCCGTCCGTTCCATCCGGCATGGTGGTATAATAAATAAACTGATATTTTGTTCCCGTCGAACCTTCGGGGAATGTATAGGTAAAGCCTGTATGCCCATCCTTTATCGTACCATACTGCTGTCCACCCTTGACCTTAAAATCCTCGAATGTCCATCCATTCCATTCTTGAATTTTAATCTTGTCTCCCGCACGGATGGTGATTCCGTTGGTTTTAAGGTCATCGTCAACTACATAACCCTTCAAATCGCGGCCATTGGGGTTATTGATCGTAACCGTCCACGTGATTTTGCCATACATCTGATCATTTCCCACAATTTTACCGGTCTTCTCAACCGTAATGTCTACCTTGCTGAGCGATTTCTCTACAGTATCGGGCCACGTATTCTCTCCCGACGTTGCCGTTGCGGTATTTTTGACACTACCCCAGTCATTATTATATTCACCCGAATGGCTAACCTCATAAAGATACGTCAGCTCGTAATACTCATCCTGACCAAGCGCAGCAAGCTTCTCGATCTTAAAGCTCTTGCCATCGCTTGCAAATGTAAGCTTGCCCGTCAGATCAACCTCGGTTCCGTCTTTTTTCGTCAGCTTGAAAGAGTCTGTATCATAGCTGCCGGTCAAATTGTAAAGGTTCTTGATCACATCATCGATCGTGACCGGCTGTCCGGCGGTGCCGTTCTGCGACGATACTTTGACCGTATACTTGAAATAGGTCTTGTCGCCTTTCTCTACCACTTCCGCCGCAGCCGATTTTTCCGTTTTGATATCGCTCTTCTTTTTCAGGGTGAAGTGCGCATCGTCCGAGAACTTGATATCCTCGCTGGCATCGGTACCGCCTGCAACGATCTTGCCACTGACATTGATGGTCGCCTTGAAAGTCTTCGTATAATCAAAACCTTGCACCTTGTCAAATGTAATAATTGCCAGACCCTCTGTATTCACGTTCAGGTGGCCGATCACCTCGGTTGTGCTTCCCTCTTTATAAATCGGCTTATCCGTCAACGGCTCGGCCAGTTTATAGGGCAACCGATAGTAAGCCTTGTTGCCGTTCTGGCCATCATGAAAGATGTTCTCCGGCACCGATTCCATGTTCAAGACAAGACGAACCTCGTCGCCCTCCTGAATCTCTGAACCAGCAGGAATTCTTTCCCAATTTTTTCCATCCGGCTTATTTTCGAGCGTGAAGGTCAGGCCCAAATCATTCTGATTTTTCTCATCGTTCAGGTCGAGTGCACCAGTTATATTAAAAATATCTTCGCTCGCATACACCGCCGCCGCATCCTTTTCGTCTGCCGGCTGCACTGCGATCTCATCGTCATGGCTGCCGTCGCGGTCGTCGGCCTCGCCCACGTAGTTGTCGTAAGCCTGATCCACGAGGATGGTGCTGGTGACATCGGTGAAGGGAACGGTCACTTCCGCGACAGCGCCCTCGACGGCACCAGAAATAACGGTCAGCGAATCGTCGCCTACCGTCTCCACGATGCCGATGGTCTCGTCGTCGGCAGTTCCGTTTTTATTATAGGTGACCACATCGCCGGGGATGGCTTCGTAAGCCGCATCTTCGCCCTCGGTGAGGTAGGCAAAGCCCATGGCATCCATATCGGCGCGCAGCGCCTCCAAGCCCAAGCGCTGCGGGATCTCCGTCTTAGGGATGCCCGCATAATGCTGGCAGAATGCGATGAACGCGACGTCCCAATCGGCGTAGGGGTTCCCGTAGAACGCACCGTAGCGGGTGTAATGGTGGACGTCGATGATGTCGCCCAGTGCCTCGTCGGTCTGGAAGTTCTTTTCGCTTTCCTTGTAGCCAAGCTGCTCCTTTGCCACGGCCAGCAGGGCCTCGTTCCAGTTATCGCTCAGGCCGACGCTGTATTTTTGCCAGTCGTCGTCGGTCTCCACGTCGGCGCTATAGTCCGCAAGGCACGCCAGCGTGTGCGTGTGTTCGGGGATGGTGCAGGTCAGCACCTTCTCATAGCACGCCTCGGTGTGGTGATGGAGCACCGGCTCGGAAACGGCCTCGCTGCTGCTGTCGTCCTCCGCCACAGACGTGGCGGTGTTGGTATCTTCCAGCGCCGCAATGCCGTCATCATCTGCCGCCGTACCGTCCGAGAGCACTTGGCCCTCTTCGTAGCCGCAGACCAGCTTTTCCTCGGTCTCCGTCTCAGTGGTGAAGCAGTCGTCCGTGTGGGTGTGCTCCTCAAAGCCGCAGAGGAAGTCACCTGTATCGGGATCGACCGGGCAGGTTTCATCGTGGGTATGTTCTTCTTGGCCGCAGGTCAGTTCCTCGTGCTCAACAAGCACGGTCTCGTAGCAGTCCGCCGTGTGGTGGTGCACCTCCGGTTCGATCTCCTCCGGCTCCGGCTCTTCCGGCTCGGCTTCCGGTTCTTCCGTGGTCGGCTCCGAGTCCACGGAAAAGGCGGAGTCCGGGTCTTCCGGCTCGCCTTCCTCGTAACCGCAGACCAGCTCCTCGGTATAACAGTCGTCGGTGTGGACGTGCTCCTCCATGCCGCAGCAATATTCGTTGTCGGTGGTCAGCGCCGTGCCCACCTGATGCAGCCGCCAGCTGACCGAGAGTGATGTCAGCATCGCAAGCACCAGCAGCATCGCCGTATAGCGCCGCGCTCTCACGCGCTGCGCCCGCAGCTTCTGCATGATCTCATTGAACTGATTCCCCATCATGGCACCTCCTTAGTGCACCCATGAAAGACGTGACAAGGGCCATACCCTCAAGAACACCTTGCCGACGATCTGGCTTTTGTCCACGCAGCCGATGACGGTGCTTCGGCTGTCGATGGAAGTTGAACGATGGTCGCCCATCACGAAATAGCGATTTTCCGGCACCTGATACGGGAACTTGAGGTCGCACTCGCCCAGCGCGAGTTCATCGACGTAAGGCTCCTCCAGAGCCTCCCCGTTCACCGTAACAACGCCGCTCCGGTCGATGGAGATCACATCCCCCGGCCCGCCGATGATCCGCTTGAGCAGAAGTTTATTCTGCCAATAAAAACCGCACAGATCGCCGGTTTTCATATCATCGGTCTTGAGCAGCAGCAGGACATCCCCGCTCTGCAAGGTCGGGTTCATGCTGTCGCCCGACACCTGCAGCACCGGCAGGAGGATGGTCGCCAGCAGCACCGCCGCCGCCGCCACCACGACCAGCGCGTAGACCGTGCTTTTCAGCACCCGCACGTAGCGGTTCCGGTATTCCAGACGCTGCCGTTCCTTGTCCACTTCCTCCATGGAGGGGATCGTGGCCAGTTTCACGTGTCGTCCCTTCATTCTGCGTCCGCACCTCCGTTATCCGCAGACTGCGGTGGTTCACTGGGCAGGGGCGGATTCATTGCCTTCACCGATTCCAGATACGCATCGGCAGCGGCCTGAGCCGCTTCGAACACCTGATGCAGCGCCAGTGACGCTTCCGCGATGGAACCGGCATGTTCCAGCCGCAGGGTGCGGTCGTCCAGCTGCTTCTGGAGCGCCGCGTTCTGCTGTTCCAGCTCTTCTTCGTGCTGCTTGAGCGCGTAGATGATCTCGATCAATTCGGTGCGGCTCATCCGCCGCAGTTCACGTTCCGCCATGTAGTTTATCTCCCTAACGGATGATTGTCATAATTACCCAATACTATGGTTGATTATAGCATCGCTCTTCTATTTTCGCAACCGGTTTCGCAAAATATATCACTGATTTTCGGCGTCTGAAAGCCCGATTTTCGCCACTTTCGGCGCAAAAAAGCGCATCCGCTTTTTTGCGGATGCGCTTTTCAGACATTTCAGGAAATTTCGTTTAGTTTTTGCCGGTCAGCTTGAAGTTGTTCAGAGCCTCAATGGTGGTGACGATGACCTTGACGTTGTTGACGATGGAGCTGCCAGCGGAGAAGACGCGGGCGACGTAGTTGAACAGGGCACCGACATTCATGAAGATCAGCCAGCCCTGCGTGTCGGTGATGGAGCCGCCGTTCAGGTAGACCATCTCGTTCTCGTCGATCGCGGCGTAAACGGCGGGCAGTTTGATTTCATTGTTCATCATAATAAGGAATCCTCGCTTTCAAAATTTTAAGATAACTTCAGGCAAAAGCTGACCGTTTCAGCCGTGCAGCGCTACCAGCGTGAATACAAGAACGGTCGTGCCAACGATCAGGATTTCGCCCATATGTTCTTCGATCTTAAAGGTCTTGGCGGGTTTCGTCTCCTCTGGCTGTGCAGCCGCGGCGGAAGAAGAGCTGCCGTCCGCGACCGTCCAGTGAGCGTAGAGCGTCTGACCTTCCTCTTTGAAGTTGTACTTGCTCACCTTGATCGCGGTGCCGCCTACGATATCCTCATACCAGCCATCAAAGGTGTAGCCCTCCATGGTAGGCGTCGGCAGGCTGGACGCGCGGTAAACGTCGTTGTACTTGTAAACGTACACCTGCGTCGGCACACCGATACCGCCCTGCGGTTCCAGATAGATGGTGTGATATTTTTCTGCGGCAAACGCCAGCGGGGTCATGCAGCAGAACACCGCCAGCGTTACGACCCCCAGCATCAGCCTCTTCAGAAATTTCTTCATGTTGCGGCCTCACTTTCCAAACGTTCCGTGAACGCCATACCCTTCCCGGATATGACGTCTCCATATAGGTTATACGATAAACGGCCCGTTTTGTCAATTGCTTCCTGTGAAATTTCGCAATTGTTTTGTCGTTTGTGGAAAAAGGGTCCGGTTTCAGGATTCGGTCTCAAAAAATTCCTTGACCAGTTTGACCACCGTGCCGGAAAGCAGCAGCAGCGCGATGAGGTTCGGGATGCTCATCAGGCCGTTGAAGGTATCGGCGATGTTCCACAGCAAGCCGAGGTCCACCGTCGCGCCCAGAATGGCCACGAAGGAGTAGACCACGAGGAAGGGCCGCACGACCTTATCCGTCTTGCAGAGGAACTCGATGCAGCGGGAGCCGTACAGGCCCCAGCCGATGATGGTGGAGAATGCGAAGCAGCACAGCGCCACCGCCGTAAAGATGGACGACCAGCCGCCGTAGGTGGAGGTGAAGCCGGCGATGGTCAGCTCGGCACCGGCGGCAGAGCCGTAGTTCACCGGCACCCCACTGCACAGGATGACCAGCGCGGTCAGGGTGCAGATGACGATGGTATCGGCAAAGACTTCGAAGATACCGAACATCCCCTGCTTGACCGGCTTGCGGGTGTCGGCACAGGCGTGGGCGATGGAGCCGGTGCCCAGACCGGCCTCATTGGAGAAGATGCCACGGGAAACGCCCTTCTGCATACTGAGGAAAACGCTGCCGATGGCACCGCCCGTGAAGGCCCGTGGGTCAAACGCGCCGCCCACGATGGAGGCCAGCACCGCCGGGAAGCGCCGGATGTTCAGGATGACAACGCCCAGCGCCAGCACCACATAGAACAGTGCCATAAAGGGCACCAGCTTTTCGGTGACACTGCCGATCCGCTTGATGCCGCCCAGCAGCACCATGGCTACCAGCATGGCCACCAGCACGCCCGCCACAAGGTTGACGGTGGAGAGCATACTCTTGCTGAAGTCGCCGTAGGCGGTCAGGGCCGAGTCGATGGCCGTGACGATGGTGTTCACCTGCGTGGCGTTGCCGGTGCCGAAGACGGTCAGCACGCCGAACAGCGAATAGAGCGCCGCCAGCCAATGCCAGTTTTTGCTCAGGCCATTTTTAATGTAGTACATCGGACCGCCGACCCACTCGCCGGTGGCGCTGCGCTCCCGGAAACGGACGGCCAGCGTCACTTCCGAAAACTTGGTGCACATGCCCAGCAGCGCCGAGCACCACATCCAGAACACCGCACCCGGCCCGCCGATGGCGATGGCACCCGCCACGCCCGCGATGTTGCCGGTGCCCACCGTCGCCGCCAGCGCCGTGCAAACCGCCTGAAACGGCGTCATGGCGCCGTCCGTAGCGTCCTTCTTGCGAAACATGCGTCCGATCGTTGTTTTGATGGCATAGGGGAACTTGCGGATCTGCAAAAAGCGGGTCCGCACACTGAGCAGCAGCCCCACGCCGATGATGCTGATCATGGCTGGGATGCCCCAGATAAAATGGTTGACCGCATCGTTCACGGCCGTAATGGTTTCGATCATGGTTCTTTCCACACCTCTGAAAAATCAACTTCCGCCGCCGGGTGTTTCCCGGCAAACATAGTTGTTATTTTATCGCATCTTTGCAGTTCTGTCAATTTTTCAAGGCGCAGAAGAGATTTTTTCATCTTTTCCGATTCAAACGTCACAAATCAGTGAAACTGTGGTATCCCCGCAGGGTTTTCGGTCAAATTCCGCCTGCCATGTGACCGTTTCCGGCCGCACCGGTGCAAAATAGCAGGCAGAGGTTGCCGCAGCGGCTCCCTCCGTTTTTTCGGCACTTCCGCGCACCGTGCAGAACACGGCAGTCGGCCCATCGGCCCCACCGATGACCGCAATGGCCGCATCCCCTTCCATCTGCGGTTCCAGCCTGTATTTCCGGGCAAGTGCCGCCTGTTCCGGCGGCAGCTTCCGTGGTTTGCGGCGCGGATGGTCTCCCTCGGCGCAGTCGGTCAGGTAGAAGTGTTCCGCTTTCGGCGTCAGACGGTACGTCATCATGCAAAAACAATTTGGACGTTCCCAGCCGTCGCAATCCGGGAGCTCCAGCGTTTCCGACCGGACATCCAGCACCGTCAATTGATAGGCGGCATTCTCGTTTCCCGGTTCGTGGATTGTCACCGACTCCCCCGCAGCCGGTGTCGGGAACTGTTCGGCCAGATGCTGCTCCAGTTCCGCTTCCAATTCCAGTTCCAGCGTTCGGAATCGTTTGGGACGGCTCTTCCGGCTCTTTGTTGCCCATGGGTAGCTGTTCCGCCAGAACCGCCAGACCTTCGTTTCGTCCAGCCCATAATAGTGCACCAGCGCCGCTGCCTCATCGCTTCCAGCGTCAGTTCCCGGAAGATACCCCATTCCGCAGCCATCGCTGGGGTGCAGACGCACCCCGTTCAGCCTCAGAGAGGCACAAAATCCAATATCCAGCGGATTCTCCTGCTCCATCTGGCGTTCTTCCGCTCTGGTCAACGTGCGGGTGCATTCGCCGTTTTCGGTCAGGCCCCATTTTTTCATATAGGCCCGCAGTTCTCCCTGCGGCACCTCTATCGCAAAGTCCACGACCAATCCCTGCCGGCACCGGTAGAGGGCCGGGATCAGCCACCGGTGGCCATTCCATTCAAATTCCCTGTCCAGATGCAGTTCCTCGCCTTGGTCGGTTCCCTTCTGCGTCCCCCAGTAATTTTTTCCAAAACAGACCTCCCAGCAGCGGTGTTGGTGTTTCATGACCCTTGTCCCCTTCCATTTTTCTTCATTCTAGCACGGTTTTCTCCGCCCCACAATCTTCCCAGTAAATTTTTTCCGAATCCTTGCCGCCCGCCTCTACACATCCGCTGCGGTTTGTGCTATGATAGGGCTGAAAAATCGGTTTGGCACTGCCAACCACAAGAAGGTGTCGTTCATGTCTGATCTGCTTGAAACGCTGCGGCAGGAAGGCGTCGATCCCGCGCTGCTCTCCGCCGTGGAGGAATACCGTACCGCGCACCCGCTGGCTGAGGGGCTGCGCCCCCGCATCCCGGCGTCCGCCTTTACCTATTACGGAAAAGAGGTCTGGGA
>ENA-ORMX01001053-ORMX01001053.1-human-gut-metagenome-genome-assembly--contig:-NODE-1053-length-19252-cov-2.516591_pt1 | contig 19252 bp, 8 predicted proteins | sample MGYA00242108_ERZ509007 | MGnify/ENA primary metagenome ERZ509007 (study PRJEB26280, sample SAMEA2338745) | human gut metagenome | biome: human gut; feature: human-associated habitat; material: faeces...
ATCTTTCACTTTGGCTACCGAACGTTGTATGTCGCACTCTTCCTTGAAGCCGATGTCGAAGTTGAGCTGGGCATCGCTGGCAAAGTATTGGAAGCGGATTTCTATATCGTATGGCTTGCCGGCTTCTGCATGCATGGCGTAAGCTTGTCCCCTGCCCCCATGTTTGTTGGTGAATTTCTTTACTTCTTCACCATTTATCAATAATTGTGTAGCTCCACAACTATAGAAGTTGAAAATAACCTCTCCTGTTTCCTGGGGGGTGAACACACTTTGATAGACGGCCGAGAAATCGGTCAGGTTCACACCGGGAGCAAATACGGTAGCTCCGGAAGTGCAAAGACGGAACGGTGTGGTAAGTTGTGCGGTGGCTACCGCATTTCCTTCATATTCCTTGTTGTTCCAATAGCGGGCGGAGAATCCTGGACCTTCTTTAGAAGTACACTGGCTGAAAACGCTTCTGATTAATGAGCGCTCCACCCAGCTGCAACCTTGTTCATAGATCAGCTTGTCGTTCTCTCCCATGGCTGAGCGGATACCTTCCAATAAGGTGATCGTATGTTTGGGAGTACCGTTATAATTACCCCATTGCATCACAGAATCATTTGCGTTAGGTCCCATGACGGCGATGGTTTGTCCACCGCGTTTCAGTGGCAGGATATTATTTTTGTTCAGTAACAGCGTCATTGATTTGCGTGCTATATCTAGTGACAGGGAATCATGTTCTGCCGAGCAAACCACTGAATAAGGAATTTTAGTCCATTCCACTTTGTCAGGATCATCCATTTCCCCCAATTCAAAGCGTGCTTTTAATAATCGTTTTACGGATACATCAATGTCCTTTTCACTGATTAATCCTTTTTTAGCGCTTTCTACCAATGCTTTATAACTGGAACCACATTCCAGATCCGTACCGCTTAATACTGCGGCGGCAGAGGCCGATTCAGCATCCGGATGTGTTTTGTGTCCTTTTTCCCGATAGAAATCGTCAATAGCGCCACAATCTGAAAGTACAATGCCGTCATATCCCCAGTCTTGACGGAGAATTTGCATCAGCAGGCGGTCACTTCCGCAACACGGATCACCTTCCAAACGGTTATAGGCACACATTACCTCCTTTACTTTTGCTTCTTTTACTAATGCTTCGAAAGGTACAAGATAAGTTTCATGCAAGTCACGCGGTTTGATATTTTCCGCATTGAACTCATGACGATTCCATTCCGGCCCTGAATGGACGGCAAAGTGTTTGGCACAAGCGTGTATTTTATCGTATTTTTGATTAGCATCCATGCATTGCAATCCTTTCACCACATTTACCCCCATGACACTTGTCAGATAAGGATCTTCCCCGTACGTTTCAATACCTCTCCCCCATCTGGGATCGCGATAAATATTGACGGTGGGTGTCCACATGGTCAGGCCTTGATACCGTTCGTAGCTTCCCGCCGCCGAGTATGCGGCATTTTTGGCCCGGGCTTCATCCGAAACTGCGGTATAGATGGTATGTATGGCATCGGGCTCAAAAGAGGCCGCCATACCTATAGGCTGAGGAAAGACGGTGGCCAGTCCGCTCCGTGCCACTCCGTGCAAGGCTTCGTTCCACCAATTATAAGGTTTAATGCCTAATCTTTCGACAGGTTTGGAGTTGTCCATCATTAAGGCAACTTTTTCTTCTAGAGTAAGTTGTTGCAATAAACCCTCTGCCCGTTCTTCGGGAGATAAACTGCTGTCTTTATAAGCCGGTTGATTGTTACAGCCGCTTAGCATCACAAGGGAAGCAAATAAATATAGAATTTTGTTTCTCATAGTAAAATGGTAAAAATGATTAGTTACACGGCAAAAATAGAATAATTATGAAAAAAGTCCGTGTATTTTTTGATTAAAAAGGTGGAAGATATTGTTTTTTATACAAAAAGGTGGGATAGATATAAAAAGTTTCCGGCCGGATACATCGTACCGACCGGAAACGTATGAGATACAGCAAATAATGACTATTTATATTCTGCCCAATCTATCAGGCGCATATCCCCTTTCTTGGCCAGCGTATCATGCATAGCCAATGCAGCCGGAATACAATGAGGAGTTTGTCCTTTGGAAGACATTTTTACATAATCCCAAAGAATGTTCTTATAATCCGGATGTGCACAATTTTCGATGATAGCCTTGGCGCGTTCTACCGGGCTCTTGCCGCGTAAGTCGGCAACACCTTGTTCAGTAATAAGGATATTGACATCGTGTTCACTGTGATCTTCGTGAGAAACCATAGGAACGATGGCACTGATTTTTCCTTCTTTTGCCACAGACGGGCAAGTAAAGATGGAAATATAGGCATTGCGGGTAAAGTCACCTGAGCCACCAATACCATTCATCATTTTGGTGCCGCTGATGTGAGTAGAATTTACATTACCGTAAATATCTGCTTCGATGGCTGTATTGATAGATATAACACCAAGACGACGGATAATTTCCGGGTTGTTTGAGATTTCAGACGGACGCATGACCAGTTTGTCACGGAAGAAGTCGATATCATCATAAATACCTTGCAGACATTCGTTGGTGACAGTCAATGAACAGGTACTTCCAAATTTTACACGTCCCTGGCGAATCAGGTCCACCACTGCGTCTTGTAATACTTCCGTATACATTTCGAAGGCGGGAATTGTTTTGTCTCGTCCCAAAGCACCCAATACGGCATTAGCAATGTTACCTACTCCACTCTGTAATGGCAGGAAGCTTGCAGGAATAATACCCCGTTTCATGTCAGCTGCCAGGAAGTCGGCAACATTTTGTCCAATCTGGTCGGTGATAGGATCCGGTGCGGTAAATGAACGGGCCTGGTCAGGGGTGTTTACTTCCACTACGCCGATGATTTTTTTCGGGTCTACCTGTACATAAGGCAGACCGATACGGTCGCTGGGTTTGTAAATAGGAATTTCACGACGGTAAGGCGGGTCAAGCGGTTCATAAACATCGTGCAGGCCCATACCGTTTTTACTGTGGGCAGCGTTCAATTCGATGATCACTTTATCTGCCAGACGTGCAATAGTCGGTGCAATTCCACCGGCAGCTGTCAGATAAACTTTGCCGTCGGGAGTGATTTCACACGCTTCCAGAATAGCGACATCTACTTTACCCATGAACCCGTAACGTACCTCCTGTGCCATTTGTGACAGATGGATATCGTTGTATGCTATTTCGCCGTTATTTACGGCTTTTCGGAAATCGGGGTTGGTTGTGTAAGGAGCACGGTAACGGATTGCCTTGACCCTGGATAAGATGCCGTCTGTAGCATCTCCTGTAGAAGCACCGGTAAAGATACTAATTTGAAAAGGGTTACCTTTGGCATGTTCTTCTTCTGCTATTTTTGCGACTTCGGGTGTTACGGCTTTCGGTGTTCCTGCCGGAGTAAAGCCGCTGAGTCCAATGTTGTAGCCATGCTTGATATAGCTGGCTGCTTCGGCTGCGGAAATAATATTAAATCCCATGATATTCAATGTGTTATTCTTATTAGTATAGTTGTTATTAATATTTGCGATTAAAAATCTCTGAATAAATAAAAGCACGTCGTGCCTCTTCTTTAGTACTCAGTCTTATAGGAGTCCGGTCTTCCCTTTTGTTCTCTTTCCGGGGTGAATCTGTTGGTTTCTTGACCATCGGCTGATGCTGCATGCGGGGAGTCTGAGGTTTGCGGACTGTTTGAACGGAAGAAACAGGAAGGTCCTCTCCTATGTTCTCCTGCTCTATTTCAGGAAACATATCTGCAAGCACTTTCTTTGGAGAAGGTGTTTTCTTCTCTTTGCCTGTTTTTGAGATTTGTTGCACGATGGCTGCAACAATGATTATTATAAATATGATAACCTGAATGATATCCATACTTTCCTTATTATATAATGAATGCTCAAAGTTAGAAAAATATTTCATAACTAACTCTATAAAAGGGCATAAAAAAAGGAAGAGAACTTCACAGTTGTCTTCCCCTATTTTTTTAACCTAAACCTTAACTATGAAAAAATCTAATGTTTTTCGGAAGCAAATATGCGAATTATAATAATACGTTGGTAACGTTAACGGTTTTTTTTGTTCACTGGTTATAATTATTTAACAGTTAAATGCATAAATCTCTTATAATATTCAATTTTCGGCTCTTTTATTCGTTTAATTTGTCGGTAACTCCGTATCTTTGCCTACGAAACCATAAAACAGAGAAAATATGAAAGAAACAACAGGAGCAGACTTTAAATCTGCAACTGCTGATGACAACAAGAAGTTGTTTATCGAGACTTACGGCTGCCAGATGAATGTGGCCGACAGTGAAGTGATTGCATCCGTCATGCAGATGGCGGGATATTCGGTGGCCGACACCCTGGAGGAAGCCGATGCAGTGTTTATGAACACCTGCTCCATCCGCGACAATGCGGAGCAGAAGATTCTGAACCGTCTGGAGTTCTTCCACTCGCTCAAGAAGAAGAAACGCGGCCTGATAGTGGGTGTGCTGGGCTGTATGGCAGAGCGTGTGAAGGACGACTTAATCACCAACCATCATGTGGACCTGGTGGTGGGGCCGGATGCCTACCTTACTCTGCCCGAACTGATTGCCTCGGTAGAGGCCGGTGAGAAAGCCATCAACGTGGAGCTTTCCACCACAGAGACCTATCGGGATGTCATCCCCTCGCGTATCTGCGGAAACCACATCTCCGGCTTCGTCTCCATCATGCGTGGGTGCAATAATTTCTGTACTTACTGCATCGTTCCCTACACCCGTGGCCGTGAGCGTAGCCGTGATGTGGAAAGCATCCTCAATGAAGTGGCCGACCTCGTGGCAAAGGGTTATAAGGAAGTCACCCTGCTGGGACAGAACGTCAATTCCTACCGCTTCGAGAAGCCGGACGGAGAGACGATTACTTTTCCAATGCTGCTGCGCACCGTGGCAGAGGCAGCGCCGGGCGTACGTATCCGTTTCACTACCTCGCACCCTAAAGACATGAGCGACGAAACTCTCCAGGTCATTGCCGACATGCCCAACGTATGTAAGCACATCCACCTGCCGGTACAGAGTGGGAGCAGCCGCATCCTGAAGCTGATGAACCGCAAGTACGACCGCGAGTGGTATATGGACCGCGTGGCAGCCATCCGCCGCATCATCCCCGATTGTGGCTTATCTACGGATATATTCTCCGGTTTCCATAGTGAGACGGAGGAGGACCACCAGCTTTCCCTCTCGCTGATGGAGGAGTGCGGATACGATTCCGCCTTTATGTTCAAGTACAGCGAACGCCCCGGTACGCATGCTTCCAAGTACCTGCCGGACGATGTGCCCGAGGAGGTGAAGATTCGCCGTCTGAATGAAATCATCGCCTTACAAAACCGTCTCTCTGCCGAGGCGAATGCCCGTTGCGTGGGCAAGACGTACGAGGTGCTGGTGGAAGGTGTTTCCAAACGTAGTCGTGACCAGTTGTTCGGCCGTACGGAACAAAACCGTGTGGTGGTGTTTGACCGTGGCACGCACCGTGTGGGCGATTTTGTGATGGTGAAGGTTACCGAATCCAGTTCGGCTACGCTGAAAGGAGAAGAGGTAGCCGGCTGACGGGATAGAAAAGTCTCGATGACATCAGTATGATGACACCGGTATATAGAATAAAAGCACGAGCCGTGAGGCTCGTGCTTTTCATATTATAAACTTTAAATTTTGAATGCATGAAACAAGTAAATCTTAGAATCTATCGAACGATTCTGACCCTATTGTTGGGACTGTTCTTGTCGGCAGGTGCTTATGCACAGCAGATTTCTGTGAAAGGAACAGTAAAGGATCAGACTGGCGAACCTGTGATTGGTGCCAATGTGTTAGTAAAGGGGACGACTAATGGAGTGATTACGGACGTTGACGGAAACTTTAATGTTTCGGCCGATAAAAACGGCGTATTGGTAATCAGTTTTGTCGGCTATGTGACTCAGGAAGTACCAGTGGCAGAAAAACAAATGGTAATTGTGCTTAAAGAGGATACAGAACTTCTGGATGAGGTTGTTGTATTAGGGTATGGTGCGAATACACGTAAGCAGGACTTGTCTGCTTCAGTGGGTGTAGTAAGTAATACTGAAGAATTGGCTGCTCGCCCGGTAACTTCTACCGAAGGCATGCTGCAGGGACAGCTGGCAGGTGTTACCATTACGGCCGATGGTGGCGACCCAACTTCTTCTCCTAACATTGTGATTCGTGGTCAAGGCTCACAAGATGGAGACAATGTACTTTGGGTTGTGGACGGTGTTCCCGGTGCACCTATCTCATCCATGAATGATATTGAAAGTATCGTTGTTTTGAAGGATGCTGCTTCTGCTGCTATCTATGGCGCACAGTCTGGTGCAGGTGGTGTTGTGTTGGTAACTACCAAAAAAGCGAAACAAGGTGCTCCTTCGTTGACTTATGACGGCACTTTTGGTATTCGTCAGGCTACCAATTTGATAGAACCACTGAATGCGGAGCAGCAGATTGAGATGCGTAAGATATCTCATCAAAATGCAGGACTTTCGCTTCCAGTCGGTTGGGATGTTACCAAAAATCCATGGATAGGTACGACTCGTACTGATTGGATGGATGAGATTTTCCGCACTGCCTTCTACCAACGTCATAACGTAGCGTTGAATGTAGGTTCTGATAATTTTTCAAATCGTATATCTTTTGCTTACGATAATGATGAAGGTGTTTTGATTAATACTTTCAAGAAGAATCTTACATTACGTTATAATGGTAAAATGCAGCTGAACAAGTGGGTGAGCGTCAGTGAGGATTTTGTATGGCAGAACACTACCCAACGTTCCAAAGCTACGGATAACGATGCTTATACAGGACCTATCCTTTCGGCTATCTACATGCCGGCAAGTGCCACTGTCTATAATCCGTTGGACGGAAGTTATGGTGGTGTGACTACGGAAGATCCTGCCTATATTGAAAAATATGGTTCGAATTTCTCTGATATCCACGGGGATGCTGTAAATCCGGTACGTCTATTGGAAGCAGAGAATTTGTATGACAAGATAAGTGACATATGGAGCACTACCAGCTTGGAGATAGCTAATGTACTTCCTGGATTGAAGTTTACGAGTCGTTTTACTTATAATATGAAGACTAATCATTACAAGAAGTTCAATCCTATTCGTGATGAAGTAGGTAAACCGGCTTTGTCGAATAATCTTCAAGAAACTACTTACCGTAGAGATGCTTGGAAGACGGAAAATACCCTGACTTATGATAAGACATTCGGTGAACATACGGTTGGTGCCTTGTTCTCGACTACGGCAGATCATTCTGAAACGCGTGGACTGGAAGTGACGGGTAAGGATTTTGCGGATGAATCGGAATTTTTACAATACATGGCGTATGCAGGATCAGTGACAGCATCTGACTATTTGACTGGACCTGATGCCAATGTGTCGTTGATTGCCCGTTTGGCTTATTCTTATAATGACCGTTATTTTGCTACTGCATCTTGGCGTCGTGATTATGCTGGACGTTTGCCTAAGGAAAATAACTATGGTGATTTCCCTGCAGTGACCCTTGGATGGAAAATATCTAATGAAAAATTCTTTAAGAAGAGTGATTTTATCAGTTTGCTGAAATTGCGTGCTTCTTGGGGGCGTGTAGGTAATTTGAGCTCTATAGGGCTTAATTATAAGTCTGCTTTGTTGAAGAAAAGCTCGTGGACAGAACAAGCACAATATGGTCCTGAGGCAAATAATATCTGGAATACTTTGATTTACAACGGCTCTGCGTTAAATCCTGATTTGACCTGGGAAACTTCAGAACAGACTGACTTGGGCTTGGATGTTGAGATGTTTAAAAACCGTTTGTCGGTATCATTAGACTATTTTGATAAACGTACTTTCAATTTGATTCAGACACAATCAATGGGGTGGCCTTCTACTATGGGACTCGATGCCATGTTAATCAATCAAGGTGAAGTGCGTAACCGTGGCTTTGAGATTCAAGCTAATTGGAGCGATAAGATTAACAAAAACCTTTCTTATTTCGTATCGGGTAACTTCTCGTATTTAAAGAACTGGGTATCAGATATAGGTGTGAAGGATGCGGATGGCAATCCGGGTTTGTGGCCTAATGATAAAAGGTTCCGTAGCATCCCTTATATGATGCAGAGTACGGAAGGGGAACCTCTGAATTCCTTCTACTTGATTAAGACAGATGGTTTGTTCCAAAGTGATGCAGAAGTTGCCGAGTGGAATGCTAAACATGGAACATATGTGACCAATGATAATGGTGAAAAAGAGTGGGTAGGTATTCAGCCGAATGCCAAGGCTGGTGACTTGAAGTTTGTGGATCATAATGGCGATGGTAAAATTACGGATGCAGACCGTCAGTATATGGGTAGTGCGACTCCGAAGACGACTTTTGCCTTTACATTGGGAATGACGTGGAAAAAACTTTCTTTCAGTGCCATGTTCCAGGGAGTAGGTGGAGCAAAAGCTTTATATGTAGGAAAGTACATGCTGTTGAGTGATGTAGAAGGAAACTTTAACCGTTCCAGCGGGATATTGAATGCTTGGAGTCCTACAAATACCGGTTCTGATATTCCTCGTTTGTCAAAGAATGACCCGAATGGAAACTTTACGACTGCATCTGATTGGTATTTGGAGAATGCTTCTTATCTGCGTTTGAAGAATGTAACCCTTTCTTATGATTTAAGCGATGTATTCCGCAAGTGGTCTCATTTGAATGACCGTAACAGCCGTTTGTCTGTGTACTTCAGTGGTGAAAATCTTGCTACTATCACTGGATATTCTGGTATGGATCCTGAATGTGGTGGCTGGGATGCTTTGAAATATCCGGTATCTCGCGTATTATCTGTTGGTGTAAAATTGACTTACTAATAATTAATAGAGAAGAATGATTATGAAAAAAAATATATTATTTTTTGCGATGTCTGCCACATTGCTTATGAGTTCTTGCAGTGACTTCCTTGATGTGCAACCAGAGGGAGATGCTACTACAACGACTTATTTTACCAATGACCTGCAGGCTATTGATGCTGTAGATGCATTGTATGAAAGATTTCATCAGGAAGCTGTATATGGACGCGAACTGTTTTGGGAACAAGGTGCCGCGTGCGACGTTGTGTGGGGAAAGACCCGTGATTTTCCAACACTTGCTACATTGAAATATACAGGAGACGAATCCCCTTTGCGTACTATTTTTGATACTATGTACAAAGTGATGGCACGTTCCAACTGGGTAATACAAGAGTTGCTTAAGAAAGGGAAAAGCACCACTTTGAGTGATATTGAAAAGAGAAGTCTCGGTGAAGCTTACTTCACTCGTGGATGGGCTCATTTCTTGATTGCTTATCGTTACGGTCTTGATACACAAGGGGTACCTTTTGTCCGTTATGAAGATTTTGAAGGTGGCTATGACAATTCTATTCCTCCTCAGCAAGCTTCGGTCATCGATAATTATAAATTGATTATCTCGGATATGGACAAGGCAATAGAGTATTTGCCCCGTTTTGAAGAGTATGGAGATAATGATAGAGGACGCGCGCACGATGCGGCTGCAGTAGCTTTTAAAGCTAAAGTTTATGCTTATTGGGCAACTTGGGATGCTACACAATGGGGAAATGTAATCAGTATGGTCAATGAACTGGAAACTGCTTACGGACGTGATTTAGCCGGTACTTATGAAGAGTTGTTCTCTTCTGATTTCTCTAAATGGTGGAATAAAGAGTATATTTGGACTATTCCTGGAAATGGTGGCTCTCAAGGTGGCGGTTCGGAGTTTCCGGGAGTTGTCCTTGAGAACAAAGGCTGGGGACAATATAATGGCTGGGGACAGAACAAGCCGTCTTATGATATTTACGAAGAGATGTTGAAAGACGGAGCTGGTAATGACCGTTTGGTTCGTACGGTTTTAGAGTATGGTCAGGAATTTCAATTCTTGGGTGAATCCCGTGCTTTTTATTCAAGCTCGGATATTGAATCCGGTTTTATGATTAATAAATACATGGATCCCTTTAAGTATGAAGATGCAGCCAATAAGGGGTATATCAATACAAACGGAGACTGGCCGACGGTACGTATTAATTTTCCGGTTATCCGTTTTGCAGAAATGTTACTTTTCCGTGCGGAAGCTTATTTGATGACTAATAAAGCGGACTTGGCTACGGCTGATTTGAATCGCATTCGTAAACGTGCCAATGTTGCATTATTGACGGGCACTGCTACTATGGCTGACCTATATCATGAACGCCGTTGTGAATTGGCATTTGAGTTTACAGACCATTTATATGATTTGAAACGCTGGTATCGCTCAGGCAATACTGAAATAAAGGCTTTGGCTGCTGCCGAATTGAATGCCCGTCCGCGCGTACGTCATTATGCCAACCGCCAGGACCCTGCTTCCACATTCGTTGTAGGTGAGTATGAGGATTATACGGATAAGATTGCTTATCAGGATTACATGATCGTATTCCCTTATCCTTCGGTTCAGATTACCAAATCTGATGGTAAATTAAAACAGAATCCTCATTATGATTGATATTTTCTCTGAAAGAGATAAAATATAAAAAAAGACCTCATTGCCATTGGTCTAATCTGCAGGGGTTGGTATTTTCGGGTATTGATCCTTGCAGATATTTCTTCTTTTTCTTTCATTTGCAAAGGCTATTCATAAAATCATTTTAATATACGGAGAGACGGCATTCCCGACAGTCTGCAGCGCTCTTCAAATATACAGTCTGATGAAATTAAAAACTCTTATATGTGCAACTACTGCCTTTTGGGCTTGCTGCTCTTGTACATCCGGTGAACTATCTCCCGTAGACTATGTAGACCCTTTTATAGGTACCGGCTTTCATGGGCATACTTATCCGGGGGCAACCGTTCCGTTCGGGGCGGTACAGTTAAGTCCTGACACGCGTGCCGGAAACTGGGATGCTTGTTCGGGGTATCATTATAATGATACGACTCTAAAAGGTTTTTCACACACACATTTAAGTGGGACCGGATGCATTGATCTTGGGGATATACTGTTTCGTCCTACTACGCTGAAACCGGATTTGACTACGGAAAGCATTTACCAGCCAGCGGCTTTTTCCCATAAAGACGAAGATGCTTCTGCCGGATATTATTCGGTTGTTCTGAAAGAAGAAGGAATAAAAGCTGAATTGACGGTAACGGCACACGCCGGTATGCACCGCTATACGTTTTCTTCCGGCAAAGAAGCATCTATTATTATAGATTTGACTCATTTGCTTGATAACGAATATATTTATGAGGCTGAACTTGAACAGACTGCCGCCAACGAAATAACAGGTATGCGCAGAACCAGGGGATGGACGGACAATCAGTACGTTTATTTTGTAGCCCAGTTCTCGAAACCTTTTCAGGCCATAGACTTTATACAGAATAAAAAGATGGTTTCTGCAGGAGTTAAGTTGAACGGTACCGATTTGCAGGCTTGCTTGTCCTTCGATAATAGTAATGGAGAGCCGGTTATAGCCAAAGTTGGATTATCCATTGTCAGTGAAAAGAATGCACGTGAGAATTTGGAAACCGAGGTGATAGGTTTCGATTTTGATGCCGTGCGTAGTGCTGCCCGTTCCGCTTGGGAACAAGCTCTCTCTGCTATTACGGTAAAAGGCGGCAATACGGACGACTTGAAGAATTTCTATACAGCCATGTATCATTCTATGGTTGTACCCAATGTCGTGAGTGATGTCAATGGTGAGTACCGCCGTCATAATATGGAAATTGGGCAATTGCCAAAAGGCAAAGTGCAATATTCTACATTTTCGCTTTGGGATACTTTCCGTGCATGGAATCCGTTGATGACTTTGATTGATACAACTTTGGTCAATAATATGATAAATTCCTTTCTGGACATTTACGAATCTTCGGGTGAACTTCCTATCTGGCCGCTTTCTGCCGGAGAGACGGGAACTATGATTGGTTATCATGCAGTGTCCGTTATAGCAGATGCTTATATGAAGGGTATTAGAGGATTTGACGCGGAAAAGGCGTTGGAAGCTATGGTAGTTTCTTCTGAAAAGAACAAAAAGGGAGCTGATTACTATATTCAGAATGGCTTTATTCCTTCTAATATAAAGAAAGAGTCCATCTCTTGTTTGCTGGAGTTTGCCTATGATGACTGGTGTATTGCACGTATGGCTCAGGAAATGGGTAAGGATGATATTTATCAAAAGTATATTCAACGTTCCCAGAACTATATCAATGTTTTTGATGGTAATACAAAATTCTTCCGCCCCAAGCGGATGGATGGGAACTGGGAAACTCCCTTCAATCCTATTGAGATAGGTCGTGCCTATACGGAAGCCACAGCCTGGCAGTATCGTTTCTTTGTACCTCACGATGTAAGCGGTATGGCACAACTGTTTGGTGGTAAGAAAGAGTTTATTACCGCACTCGATTCTATCTTTACAGTAGAGTCGGATGTACATGGCGATTTAGTGGATATTACCGGACTGATAGGTCAATATGTTCATGGCAATGAGCCGAGCCATCATATCGCCTATCTGTACGATTACGTCGGACAGCCTTGGAAGACGCAGGAAATGACACGCCGTCTGCTCCATGAAATGTACGCTCCTACGCCTGAAGGAATCATTGGTAATGAAGATTGTGGACAGATGTCCGGTTGGTATATATTATCCAGCTTGGGTATTTATTCAGTTTGTCCGGGAAGCAATGAATTTGCACTGACTACTCCTCTATTTGAGAAAGCGGTTGTCAACCTGGCAAATAGAAAGACTTTGACCATCCTTGCCAACAATCCGAAGAAGAATGTCTATATCACAAAAGTAGAATTGAACGGACAACCGATAGATGTAAATTTTATTACTTATGCACAGTTGATGGAAGGTGGAGAACTTCGTTTTACTTTGTCCGATAAGCCGAATATGGAGAGAGGTGTTTCCTCTGAAGCATCCCCTTATTCCTATACTAAAGATGAAGTCGTTTCCATTCCCTATGTGGATAAGGATTTGAACTTGTTTATGGATAAGGTAACGGTTGCATTGGCCACAACAACCAAGGATGCCGAAATCAGATATACATTGGATGGCAGCGAGCCCACAGAGCAGTCGGCATTGTACGAGCAGCCTTTTGAACTGGACAAGACCACTTTAATAAAAGCCAAAGGATTCAAGGAAGGTCTCCGCTCAAGCAGAACATTATCCATATCGGCAACGAAAGCTGAATTAAAGGCTGCTCTTTCTGTAAATCCTACTCAGAATGGTACATCTTATAAGTACTTTGAAGGCACTTACCAGAAAGTGGCTGATGTAGAAAAGTCACCGTTGCTGGAGTCTGGTGTCATGCCCGAACCTTCTATTAAGGGTGCTAAGCAGGAGGATCATTTCGGTTATATCTTTTCTGGATTGATAAATGTTCCCGAAGATGGGGTCTATACTTTCCAGACCCGTTCGGACGATGGCAGTGTCTTGTACATTCACGATGAGCAGGTAGTCAATAATGATGCTTCCCATGCTGCAATTCCTGCTACCGGAATGGTCGCGCTGAAGAAAGGTTTTCATCCTTACAAGCTCTATTACTTTGAAGATTATGAAGGTGAGTATTTGAGCTGGGCTTGGAAACTGCCTTCTGCCGAGAAGTTGGCACCCATCCCTGCATCGGCTTTATTTGTGAAATAATAGTTTAATATATATGCTATGAGAAAGTTATTTTTGTTATTTTTACCTTTGTTCGCTGCATCATGCGGACAGGTGAAGCAGCAGGCGCCTGCACCAGAGCCCGTTAATGTCATGAGTTTCAATATTCGCTATGACAATCCGGAAGATAGCTTGGACAACTGGCAATACCGTAAAGACCGCGCGGCAAATGCCATCCGTTTTTATGATGTGGATATATTGGGTACGCAAGAAGTACTTCATAATCAGTTGGAAGACCTTAAACAACGATTGCCGGAATACGGAGTCATCGGTGTAGGTCGTGAAGATGGAAAGGAAAAGGGTGAATATAGTGCACTCTGGTATAAGAAAGATCGTTTCAACTTGCTGGATTCTGGCTATTTCTGGTTGAGCGAGACTCCTGAAGTTGCCGGTTCCAAGGGCTGGGATGGAGCTTGTGAGCGTATCGCTTCATGGGCAAAACTGCAAGATAAAGTAAGTGGCAAGGAGTTCTTCGCATTGAATACCCACTTGGATCATGTAGGTGTTGCTGCACGTCGTGAAGGTATAAGCCTTATGCTGGATAAAGTAAATGAGTTGAGTGGTAACTTACCCGTAGTAGTAACGGGCGACTTTAATGCTAGTCCGGAATCGGATGTCATCAAACACGTGACTGACCCTTCCAATCCGGAACACTTGACAGATGCACGCCAGGCATCGGCAATTGTTTATGGTCCGGCATGGAGTTTCCATGATTTCGGAAAGATTCCTTACGATAAACGTCCGCTGATTGATTACGTTTTTGTACGTAATGGACTGAAAGTTTTGAGGTATGGTGTATTGGCTGAAACAGAGAATAATGCTTTCCTCTCCGACCATGCCCCTATTTTAGTAACGGTTGAATAATAAAACAATAATTATGACTAAGATATTAAGAATATGTATCGTTATGCTCTTGGCAGTCTTGCTACTGCCGGTAGAGTTATCGGCACAAAGCCGCCGTGATAAAGAACAGACCTATGTTTTGGACCAACCTTATGAGGTGACAAAGATTACCCCTCCCCAGGGCAAGAAGATAAAGAATGTCATCTTGATGATTGGTGATGGCATGAGTCTTATGCACGTATATTCTGCCTGGACAGCCAATCGAGGCAAGTTGTTTTTGGATAACTGCCAGGTAGTGGGTTTGTCTAAAACCTATTGTGCCAACAAGCTGATTACAGACTCGGGAGCGGGTGGAACAGCCATAGCTACGGGGCAGAAGACAAACTATCATTCTGTGGGTGTAGATACCGAAGGACGTCCTTTGAAATCATTGGTAGACCTGGCTGCTGCTAAAGGTAAATCGACCGGTATAGCGGTGACTTGCCGTCTGTGGGATGCCACTCCTGCTGATTTTTGTTGCCATAACAAGGATAGGGATGCGGAAGCTGAAATCGTAGCAGATTACGTTAATTGCAGTGCCGATTATGTATTCGGTGGAGGTGCCAAGCTTTTCGAAAACCGTGAAGATGGACGTGACTTGTTTAAGGAACTACGCGATAAAGGATTTCAGACTCCTCGCAGTTGGGATGAATTGGCTGGCATAAAGAGTGGTAAGGTATTTGCCGTACCTTATCCCGTCGATACTCCTCTTCCTGCTGAACGTGGCGACCTTTTGGCACGTGCTTCATTGAAAGGTATCGAATTGCTGGACCAAAATAAAAACGGTTTCTTTATGATGATAGAAGGTTCGCAGCTGGATGACTACGGACACTTCAATGACATTGATTTGCTGATGCAGGAAACACATGACTTTGACCGTACTATCGGTGCCATTTATGAATGGGCTGCCAAGGATGGAGAAACATTGGTAGTAGTTACTGCAGACCATGAGACTGGTGGACTTACGTTGATTGATGGAGATTTGGCAGAAGGCAGAATCGTATGTAAGTTCTCTACCGGTGGTCATAGCGGTGTAATGGTACCAGTGTATGCTTTTGGTCCCGGTGCAGAGGAGTTTACAGGGATTTTTGAAAATACTGCTATCTTTGACAAGATAAAAAAACTGCTCAATTTGTAATTTAAAAAATAACTATTTCCTATGTTGAAACACATTTTATTGGTAAGCTTGCTTTCTTTTTCCACTCTCCCTTTGCTGAAAGCTCAGAGCTGTGGCAATGATGAAAAGTATCATTTGCCTTATAAAAATACATATGTAAAGGAACCGCTGGTCACTGAAAATGAGTATCGTGTGGCAAAACCTGAGACGATTGTGCCGAAAAGCTTCGAAGAAGCTCGGCAGATTCTTCCCAATCCCATTTGGGGTGGACATGACAAGGAACTTGAAATGTATTGGAAGGCATGGGAAATAGCTATCGGCAATATTCGTGCTCCTCAAGCAGGCTCGGGTTTTGTCTCAAGCTATTTGGATACAGCTTATAATGGTAATATCTTTATGTGGGATTCCTCTTTCATTCTGATGTTTGCCCGCTATGGTACCCGTTTCTTTCCTTTCCAGAATACGCTGAACAACTTTTACGCCAAGCAGCATCCCGACGGTTTCATTTGCCGTGAAATAAAGGCGGATGGTGCCGATTGCTTTGAACGCTATGATCCGGTGAGTACCGGACCGAATTTGATGCCTTGGTGTGAGATGGTCTATTTCCATCAGTTTGGTGATACGGAACGCCTGCACAAGATATTTCCGGTACTTTGTGCTTATTATAAGTGGTTGAAATTGAACCATACTTGGAGAAATGGAACCTACTGGTCAAGCGGATGGGGGACCGGCATGGATAATATGCCCCGTGTTCCGTCGGAATACAGCCCTATCTACAGTCACGGGCATATGATTTGGTTAGATACAAACCTACAGCAATTATTTACTGCCAATTTACTACTTGAGATGGGCTTTTATCTGGAACGTTGGCAAGAGATAGAAGAGTTTGAAGACGAAGCCAAAATGCTGGGAAAATATATCCATGACAATCTTTGGGATGAAAAGACCGGTTTCCTTTATGACCAGTATGCTGACGGTACGCTCTGTACAACTAAGGGAATAGGTGCCTATTGGGCTCTGTTTACTGATGTATTGGATTCTGTACAGTTGGACCGTATGGTGAAGGAATTGGATAATCCTGCCACATTCAACCGGAAACACCGTATTCCTTCTTTGTCTGCCGATAATCCCAAGTACAAGGAGAATGGCCGTTATTGGCAGGGTGGCGTATGGCCGGGAACTAATTACATGGTGATGCAGGGCCTTGTGCAGAAAGGTTATGGTAAACTGGCACGGGAGATTTGTTTGAATCATTATGCCCAGGTGTTTGAGGTCTATAAGAAGACTGGAACTTTTTGGGAATATTATGCTCCGGAAAGTGCTGAGCCGGGATTTATGGCAAGGGATAATTTTGTGGGTTGGGCAGGACTTCCTCCTATTGCTGAATTGATAGAATTTATTATCGGTATTCGGGGAGATTATGCCAAAAAGCAGATTATCTGGGATATGAATTTGACGGAGATTAACGGCATAGAACGCTATCCTTTTGGTCCCGAAGGGCTTATCTCCTTAAAAGCTGAAGCACGCCGTTCTGCAAGTGATGAACCCCGTATCACAGTAGATTCTAATATTGATTTTGAACTGTGTGTACTCTATGGTGGAAAAGAGAAAAAGATAAATGTGACATCCGGTAAGCATACCTATTAAAGAAGAAATCAATCATGAAAAACAATATGTCAAGACGCCAATTTCTGAAGACTGGCGGGCTTGCCTTGGCTGCAATGACCTTTCAGCCCGCTTCCGTATTATCTTCATCCGGGACTTTCAACCAGAGATATGTTTCGTTGCGTCCTTCTGCAAGCAAAAGGAGCTTCATTTCGAAGGCAGTAGATGCTGCTATTGAAGAAGCAAAGCCTAAAATAAAGGACGAGAAGTTGCGTTGGATGTTCGAGAACTGTTTTCCCAATACGCTTGACACTACTGTCAGATATAGAGTGAAGAATGGCAGACCAGATACTTTCGTCATTACAGGTGATATAGATGCCATGTGGCTGCGCGACTCTTCAGCGCAAGTATGGCCCTATCTGCCGTTGATGAAGAAAGATAAGGACTTGCAGTTGATGGTGGCAGGACTTGTCAACAGACAGACTGAATGTATCTTGATAGACCCGTATGCCAATGCCTTCAACGACGGGCCGTTGGGCAGCTATTGGGAAACCGACCATACACAACATATGGTTAAGGAACTGCATGAACGCAAATGGGAGATAGATTCTTTGTGCTATCCCATTCGTCTGGCTTATCATTATTGGCAATACACGGAAGACACGTCTGTGTTCGATGAAAATTGGCATAAAGCTATGCTGCTGGTGGTCAAGACCTTTAAAGAGCAACAGAGGAAACAAGGCTTAGGACCTTATAGCTTTACGCGCGATTGCGACCGCCCTACAGATTCGCAGATTAACAACGGATGGGGAGCACCGGTAAAGCCGGTCGGCTTAATCGTTTCTTCTTTCCGTCCGTCAGATGATGCTACACAATACGGTTTTCTGATTCCTGCTAATATGTTTGCGGTTGTGTCATTGCGCCAATTGGCTGAGATAGAGGATAAAGTTTATGGAAACAAGGACTTCTCCGGAGAATGTATAACATTGGCAGATGAAGTGGATGCAGCTATCCGTAGGTATGGTACTTTCAATCATCCGGTTTGTGGACGTATTTATGCCTTTGAGGTCGACGGTTTTGGTAACGCGCTTTGTATGGACGATGCCAATGTACCCAGTTTGCTGGCTGCGCCTTATCTGGGTTATTGTTCTTTTAAAGATGCGATTTATCAGAATACCCGTAAAATGATATGGAGCGGCAATAATCCTTATTTCTTTAAAGGAAAAGCCGGTGAAGGGGTAGGAGGCCCTCATGTGGGATTGAATTATATCTGGCCGATGAGCATCATTATGAAGGCTTTTACAACGGATGATTCCGAAGAAATACGTGCTTGTCTGAAGCAACTTCGTGATACGGATGGAGGGACGGGCTTTATGCATGAGTCTTTCCATTCGGAGGATGCCGCGGACTTTACTCGTTCCTGGTTTGCATGGCAAAATACGCTGTTCGGAGAACTAATCCTAAAACTCGTGAATGAAGGAAAGGTAGACTTGCTGAATAGTATCCAATAGAAGATAAGATATTGGTTACTGGCTATGTCATTCATTTTTCTCTCTTGTGGGAGAGTGGCTGATGATGTAGCGGCAAACTATGGTATTATACCCATGCCGAATGAACTTGCTCCAATGCAGGGAGTGTATGTCCTGCAAGGGGAAAAAACAGTGGCTGTCCCTTCCGGGGAAGCCGCGATGAAAGTTTTTCATTATTTGGAGGATGCGTTGAAAAACACTTCTGTAACGCTGAAGGGTATTTCGGAAACGGGAAAGGCCGATATTTGCTTATCTATAGATAATTCCTTGCCCGATGAGGCCTATACATTGGAGGTTTCTTCCGATAGGATAAATATATCTTCCAATGAAACTGCCGTCGGATTTTTTTATGGTGTCCAGTCTTTGCTGCAGCTCATGCCGGCAGCCATTTATGATGGTGACCGGAAATACGAAGGAAAGATTAGGATTCCTGC
>ENA-ORMX01001081-ORMX01001081.1-human-gut-metagenome-genome-assembly--contig:-NODE-1081-length-18836-cov-3.233747_pt1 | contig 18836 bp, 12 predicted proteins | sample MGYA00242108_ERZ509007 | MGnify/ENA primary metagenome ERZ509007 (study PRJEB26280, sample SAMEA2338745) | human gut metagenome | biome: human gut; feature: human-associated habitat; material: faeces...
TCGGGCGATGCAAGGCCGATGGTTATCTTAGTGAAATTATTTTTTACTTTTGTATTTTTTATGTTTTTTGAATAATTCTATTGACATTTTGATAATATAATTGTATAAGATTATATGATAATCATACGACAAGATAGATATTATATTTTGATATTTGTTTTGTTTGATTATTTAGCTAATTAATCAATTTACTGATTTATCAAGTGATTGATTATTTGTTAGTTATTTGTTTTGGACAAAGGTATATTGGACAATCTCCAAAACCAATATACTTGACTATATTTCTATCCCCTCTACTCATCCCCGGTCACCCCAGACCGGGGAACTTTTTTGTTAATTCAGGTCATCTTTGGTTATATCTATAAATGAGCAGATACAGAAAATGTACAAAAATAATTAGCTTTTGTTTGTACCTCAGATACATTTGAATAGATTATGAAAAATCTATTTTTCTAACGTGGACACATTTGTGCAATATTTTAAATTTACTCATTTATAGATCATATCTTAAAGTGTGTTTGTTTTACATATCCACAGATGATACAATACATTTATGATTATGTTATTCATGGTCTGCCTGATTGTACAGTTATATTTATAACTATAAATGAATAATTTAAAATATTGTACGATTATGTCCGGGTTAGAAAGATGTACTTTGCTATTTGGATGAGATTATGCAGTATTTCTGATTTACTCATTTATGGTTTACAATAAGATAATGTTTTCTGTATGCTGTATTCCGATAAGAGAAATCTGCTTGACTTGTATAATGCACTGAATAATTCATCACATACGGATATTGACAAGCTGACGGTTACGACTCTTAAGGGTGGAACATATATGAAGTATAAGAACGATGCTTCGTTTGTGTTTAGCTATGAATTGTATATGTTTGAACAGCAGTCATCGATTAATTTTAATATGCCGCTTAGATTTTTTCATTATGGTTCGGAAGTGTACAGGGATATGTTTCCGAATAATGTCCTGCACAGAAAGAGTATGCTTAAGATACCGACACCGCATTTTATCACATTTTATAATGGAAAAGAGAAGATGAAGGAGCGTGTTAAGATATTGAGGCTGTCAGATATGTTTGAGCAGAAGACGGATAATTCGGAGCTTGAGCTGATAGTTACTGTCATTAATATTAATCCGGAATATGAGAGTGACAATGACAGCAGGACTGATAAGGAAGAGCCTATTATCGGTGATGAAAGTAAGGATGTTTTTGTTAAAAATGCACTTGCAAATGCAGACATACTTAACCGATGCAAGTCTTTAAGGGATTATATGACATTTGTTAATAAGGTACGTAATAAGACGGATGTTTATGAAATGGACGTAAAGGAAGCGGTAACAGAAGCGGTGGACGAATGTATTAAGGAAGATGTGCTGTCAGAATTCTTTATAGAACATAGAGAAGAGGTGATTGCAGTGAGTGTTTTCGAGTATGATGAAGAAGGGCATATGGATATAGTGAGAGAAGAAGGACGTGAGGAAGGAAAAAGGGAAGGACTTGCGCAAGGAAGAAAAGAAGGGCTGGAAGAAAGATTGAATATTATGAAAAATGTAATGAACAATCTAGGAAAGTCAGCAGACGAAGCAATGGACATAATAGGAGTAAAAGAAGCCGAAAGAGAAGAATTAAAGAAAATGTTGCTTGGAGAATAGTGTGTAAAGTCAGTTACAATTAAGCTGCAATTAAGCTGCCATAGGTTATAAGGTTTTAATGGTATATATGCGTGAGTAAGAGTATGCCATATATAAAAGTCTTATAATCTATGGCATTTGTGCATTATATACGACCTTTAACCAGCTTTAATAAAGAAAATAACATAGAATTACTTTAAGTTTGGAAAAAATAAAATGATTATTTGTGAAATGTGACAAAAAACACTTAAATTTTCATAAAAAATATGTTACAATGCACTTAATGAAGAACATAATCAATTACATATGTACAATTCAATACTTTGGTACTATGATGATAGTGCTAAAGTTACCACATCCTCTTAAATGGGGGATAAGAGATGATTGCATTAACTATTCTAAAGTAATAGAATATATGTCAGTTGATGAATACATTCACATTATTGAAGAGGGGTTGTTATGGAAACATATTCATACACAGCAGTTGCAAAGGATGGCAAGGATAAAAAAGGGCAGATAGCGGCAGAAACAAGAGATGATGCAGCAAGAAAGCTTAAGGAGTTAGGACTTACTCCTATGGCGATTAAGCAGCAGAGTGCTCTTGACAAGGATATAGAAATTCCATTTCTGACAAAGAAGAAAGTCAAGCCAAGAGATATGAGCGTGTTCTGCAGGCAGTTCGCAAGTATACTGAATGCAGGTGTAAGTGTTGTCAATGCTCTTGAGATGCTGGCTGAGCAGACAGAGAATAAAGACCTTAAGAAAGCTATTATGGATGCCCAGTCGGGTGTTGAAAAAGGTGAAACATTATCAGACTCTATGCGACAGGACTCAGGTATATTTCCATCTATCCTTATAGATATGGTTAAAGCTGGTGAGTCGTCAGGTAGTCTTGAAAATGCACTTACCCGTATGGCTATACAGTTTGAAAAGCAGGCTAAGACACAGGGTATAGTTAAAAAGGCCATGATGTATCCTATGGTTCTGTTAGTAGTTATGGTCGGCGTTATCATAGTTATGCTTACATTTGTTATACCGAACTTTGTTTCGATGTTTGAAGACCTCGACTCAGAGCTTCCGTTTATGACAAAGGCAGTACTTGCCATGAGTGATGCAGTTATGAATTACTGGTACATAATAATAGCAGTTATCGCAGCTATAGTGGTAGGATATAAAATGTATGTAAAGACCGATGCAGGCAGACACAGTGTGGACAAGCTTAAGCTCAAAATTCCTGTATTCGGGGTGCTGCAGACAAAGACAGCGTGTGCAAGCTTTGCAAGAACATTAAGCACACTTCTACAGGCAGGTATGCCGATGATAGAAGCACTTGACATATCAGCTTCAACTATGACAAATGTACTTTTTAAGGATGCGCTTATGAAAGCCAAAAGCGGCGTGGCACTAGGACTTCCACTGTCGAACCAGTTGAAAGCCACACAGATATTTCCACCTATGATAGTTCATATGGTTGGTATCGGTGAGGAAACTGGTAATATAGAAGAAATGCTTACTAACTCAGCAGGTTATTATGAGGAAGAGGTTGAGGTGCAGACACAGACACTTACAGCTCTTATGGAACCGGCTATCATCGTAGTTATGGCTCTTGTAGTTGTAGTACTTATACTTTCTATATACCAGCCTATGATTCAGCTGTACAACACATTGGGCTAAGCTGGTTACAGTACATTTTATATGTACTTATGATTACGTATATGATTGGTATGGCAGTGATAACATTCCCTTATATGAATATACGGGAGACATATAGGAGATATGTTAGTAGTCATACTGAATTATATAAATATATTATTATCAAAGGGAGATAAAGAAGATGAAAAAGACACAGAAAAGACTTGGTAACAAAGGTTTCTCTTTAGTAGAACTTATCGTTGTTATCGCAATCATGGCAGTACTCGTTGGTGTACTTGCTCCTACACTCGTAAAGAATATTGAAAAATCAAGAGAATCTACAGATTTACAGAATCTTGATACACTTAGAGGCGCTGTTGTAACAGCACTTTCTGATGAAAATGTAAATAATAAAGTTGGAAATGGTGGAACATATACAATCAGTACAGATTCTACATCAAAGAAAATAACTGTAACAGCAGATAGTACAGCAACTGGTGGTACAGAATTACAGGAAGCATTACAGGATAGTATGCCATCATCTATTAGTATGAAAAGTAAAGCAGCTGGAACAACAGCAATAAAGGTAACAATATCAAGTGAAGGTGCTGTATCAGCATATGTTGGTGCATCTGAAAGTGCAGCTGTTCCTTGTAAAAATACTAAAGATTCAGATGGCAATGCACAGAAATTACTTTCTAAATAATAAATATGATAAGGAAAAAATATGCAATACGAACTCATACTCTACGTCATAATATTCCTCTACGGAATTGTAATAGGAAGTTTTTTGAACGTACTAATATATAGATTACCATTAAAAGAGAATATAACGACGGAGAATTCGCATTGTATGTCATGTGGTCACAGACTCCAGTGGTACGATTTAGTACCACTGGTGAGCTACATGATACTTGGTGGAAAGTGCCGTTATTGTAAGACAAAGATATCACCACAGTACCCGATAATAGAGGCTGCTAATGGTGTTATGTATGTCATTATATTTGCAGTGAATGGACTGAATATAATATCTGGTCTGATGTGTCTGGTTTTTTCAATGCTTCTTGTCATATCAGTTATTGATGAAAGAACACAGGAGATTCCGTTCGCACTTAATATAGTAATAGGAGTCCTCGGTATAATAAGAATACTTTTTGACAGAGAACACCTATTAGATTATCTAATAGGCTTTTTTTGTATAAGCGGTTTTATGCTTTTACTTCTTATTATAGGACGTGCTGTTAAGGGAGTCGATGCATTTGGAGGCGGAGATATAAAGCTTATGGCAGCGGCAGGACTATTTCTGGGATATAAGAATGTAATACTTGCATTCTTTCTTGGCTGTATATTGGGAGCAGTCATACACGTTATAAGAATGAAGGTCAGTGGAAAGCAGAGAGTATTAGCTTTCGGACCATATCTGTGTGCAGGGCTTACGATAGCCATGCTTTTTGGAACGAATATAATTAACTGGTACATATCGTTATTCTGAGGTGTTATAGGATTACGTGAATTGTAAAGCAAGGAAGTATCCGTAGACATCTGTCAGGGGCAAAAAGTTGTTCGTGCTTGCACGATAAGACTTTTGACATTGTGAGCCGTTTAACACCGAAAACGTAAATTATCAGAGTTATATATAAATTAGTATATAGTGTTGTTATAAAAGTTAATCAGACTTATATGGCTTGACACTATATTTTTAATAGTAATAATTACAATAATGATTGGGGAGAGGAGACTGTTTCGTTATGGCAGTTAAAGTTAATGGCAGGTATATAAGCGTAAGCATTAACAGTGAATACATAAAGTTGTGTGAAGCAACGAAAGGTGCTAAGAACACAACAGTTCACAAGATAGTGACTGTAGGAACACCTGAGGGTGTATATAGCGATGGCGATATTCTTGATGTAAAAGAACTTGCCAAAGTTATTAAGTCAGCACTTGACGATAATCGTATGAATTCTAATGATGTTGTATTTACAATATCATCTAATAAGATAGCAACTAAGGATGTATTAGTTCCTGATGTCAAGGGCAACAAGATTGACAAGATTATAGAAACTAATGCAGCAGAATATTTTCCAGTTAAAATAGAAGATTATATAGTACAGTATTATCCACTTGAAAAGGTGGAAGAAGAGGGCACAAGCAAGTTAAAGGTTGTTGTCGTGGCAGCACCTGCCAAGATAATTGAGAAATATTATGAACTTGCAAAGGATATGGGACTTAAGGTCGCATATATCGATTATGCCGGAAACAGTGTTTATCAGCTTGTAAAGCAGCAGATAGACAAGAGCACAAGTATTGTTATATCTATAGAAGAGGATACAACACTTGTCAGCATATTTAAGAATGGGGTTATGCAGCTTCAAAGAAGTGTTCACTATGGTAAGTCACTTATGGTTAATACTGTTATGAATATGTACAAGCTTGATTATGCAGGGGCACTCAGCAAGTTACAGACAGAGTATCTTCTTGGCAAGTCAGTTGACTCTAATGAGATTACAGAGTCAGTAAGACCACTTATCAGTAACATAAGCAGAATTACTGATTATTATGTATCAAGAAATAATACTCCTATTGAGAAAATATATGTTATAGGTAATGCAACGACTATCAGAGGCTTTAATAAGTTAATGTCCAATGAGTTCAATATGGAGATTGTTCCTATAGATAGCCTTGACGGAGTGCTTACAGATAAGAGAACATATGTTGACGAGAGTTCGCTTACATCTTATACAGCAGCTATAGGCGCTCTTATAGCACCTGTAAACTTTGTATCTTTAACGAAGATAGAAGAAGATAAGAAGAAGTACAGCGGAAAGAGTATGGCACTCATAGTAGTTGCGGCAGTTGCAGCTTCGCTTCTTTTAGTACTTGTTCCGGGCGTGCAGCTTATATTTTCTAATATTCAGGTTGCAGCACTTAAGAATGATGTCAAGAAGTTAGAGCCTATTGAAAATATTGTTAATGAATATTATCAGGCTAAGGATGAGAATACAGATGTTAAGACATTTAAGACACAGGCATCTAATAACAATGACTCTGTTGATACATTTGTAAGCCAGCTTGAAAGCAAGGTTCCAAGCGATGTTGTGATAACAAGTATGAGTGTTACATCGGGCAATGTTGCCATAAGTGGTACAGCTTCAAGCAAGTCATCACTTGGTATGCTTGTATTACAGTTACAGTCAATACCGACAGTATCCAATGTTGTAGTATCTAATGAAACAGAAAACAGAGATAACACTGGTACTATCCAGTTAAGCTTTTCTCTTAGCTGCTCATTCGGAGATATAAAAGGTGCTTTGCAGGGAGGTAATAAGTAATGAAGGAAAAGTTAAAGAAAAGTCTTACTATATCTGAAAAAGATAAAAAACTGCTTGTGTATGTATTTGCATTTCTTATCGTCTTTCTTGCTTACTTTGTAGGTTTCCAGAATCTGTCAACAGCGCTTGATACATCAACTAAGCAGGTTACAGAGCTTACTAAGAAGAAAAAAGACCTTACAACAAAAAATGAGAATAAGGCTAAGTATGAGTCTGACACACTTACATTAAAGAGTGAGTCATCCAAGCTTTTTAGTACATTTGAAAATGGTACAAGCCAGCCGGCAACATTACAGTTCCTTAACTCTATAGAGAGTTCAACAGGAGTGTGGGTTAAGAGTATTACATTTTCAGAACCTGTTGCAGTGTATACATTTGGACAGAAGGCTTCTTCTAATCCATCTAATACTTCAGGCAGTGCCTACAGCACTAATAATATCGGATACAAGGAAACTATTAATGTATCCTATGAGGGTACTTACGCACAATGGAAGAATTTCCTTGGATTTATCAATAATTATGAGAAGAAGAACACTATAGAAGCTATAACGGTTTCCTATAATGAGTCAACAGATGCGGTCACAGGTACTATGACACTTGCACTGTACTCTGTAAGCGGCGATGGCAGAAACTTTGAAGAGCCTAAGTTTGACTTAAAGACAGGAACAGATAATATATTTGCTAAACCTGGTGAATAAAGGGTGTGGCAGATAGAATTACACAGTATTAATTCTGATAGTGTGCAATATATAGTAAAAATGGAGAATGACAGATGAGTAGGATAAAGAGGTCAGGCGGTAATAAGCCTTTGGGAAAACTGAATAATGCTGGTTTCTCACTTGTAGAGGTGCTTGTTGCAATGGCTGTGCTTGCTATTCTGTCAGTACCGGTGCTTAGTTCATTTACCAATGCTGCAAGGATTAACCACAAGGCAAGAAAGGAAGAGAATGCTAACACTGTAGCTGCTGACATAGTTGAGCAGTTTAAGTCGGTAAGCATGAGCGAAATTCTTTCGGACTATGATGGAAGGTATACAGAAGGCAGCAACGGAAGTTATATATTTACAGAAAGTAAAACAGGTGCGAATGGAGAGAACTATAAGGTTGTCACTGAGCTTGAGCCGGGCAGGTATAAGGCTGGTGATGAAGATGATAAGAACTATAATAACAACATCAATTCTTATGTCAACTCAGTTAAGAACTTTGTGTTAAGAGAGGACTTATACAGCTATGATGCACAGGCGGAGAAGAAGTTTGCAGAGGTGTATACAACTGGTTTTGACAGGACTAATATAAAAAAGGTTACTAATATAAAGGTTGAGGTAAAGCACAGCGAGTCGGAAGAAAATGCTTCGGGAGGCGCAGTTGATGATGGTATAGATGCCTATTATCAGAGAGTTACGGTCAGCTTTGAGTACAGATATAATAATAATGAGCCAGATGTATACAAGCCAGACCCTATAGTATATCCAAACAACTATTTCAGGGCTGCAGCAAGTGGAAGTAATTCATACAGGATATCAACAACTCTTGCTAATAATCTTAAGGATGTGTATGTATTCTATGCACCTTATGACAGATATTCGCACACAACAGTTGATGGCGATGGAAGCAAGTATTATTCATCGGACAAGATTAATATAACTTATGATTACAGCAATGAAGCGTATGTAAAGTATGACGGCTGTAATGTATTTATCATACAGCAGACTTCAAGAAATGAGAATAATGACAATATAAAGATGGCATTAAACAGGGCTAATGTAAGTCTTGCTATCAACGGAAATGTTATGGATATGGTTACTAAAGGGACTGTAAGCCTTGGTACAAGCGGTTCATATGGAGGAAGTGGTTCAACAGCTTCAGGTCCTGTAAGTATATTCTCTAATATATATAAGTGGGAAACCTATAAAGACCCTGACAATAATGGCTCAGGCAATAACGGAATATCAAGCAAGAGCCTTTTATATACGATGACTGTCAAGGTATATTATGGCGATGAAACAGAGCCTATGGCACAGGTTGTTACAACAAAGGTTGGATAGAATAAAGGGAGGAACATCTGATGGCTGAAAAGATAAGGAGAAAAGTAAAGCGTAATAATAATGGTTCGACTATGGTTATCGTGCTTATAATGTTATCATTTATTATGATTCTTGCCACAGTAGTTACTTCTTCTACGATTATGAATCTTAAGATGAAGGTTGCAGACAAGCAGTCAACTAAGACTTTCTATACATCTGAGGATGCGGTCAATGAAGTGTATGTTGCGATGGGACAGGTGTCAGCAGACTGCTTTAATAAGGCGTATCAGGATGAGATAGCTGAAGTTGTAGAGAGTACAGCGGCAGGTAATATGACGGTTGACAATATAACCTGCAACGAGAACTTAAGACTCAATTATGCACACAGAATACTTAATAAGCTTGGTTTTATAAAGGACAGTGACCTTGAGGGAATTAAGCATACTTACAGTGATTATGTAAGCAAGAAGCAGGAGGGCACATTTGTAAGGGCAGGCAACACAGTCGAAGGACTTGGAGTTGCAGATGCTCTTAATAAATGTATAGAAGATACCCACAAGGATGCGGAGGGTAATCCGACTTTAAGTATAGAATCAGTGGATAATATTCAGGTTGTGAGCAAGGTAAGTTCTGCAAGTGATAAGGTGTTTTATTATACAGTAAACATTAATAACTGTCTTGTAAAGTATCTTACAGAAGCAGGATATTATTCATATATCACATTTGATATGAGTATGGGTATACCAGATGAGCTTGTTAATATAACGGACTCAAAGAAGCTTAATCTCGACTCTTTTGTTAAGTATGCAATTATAGGAAATAAGGGCATATCAGTGGCATCGTCATCTAACTTTACACTCAATGGCAATGCATTTGCAGGCTATAAGAATGGCTTTAAGGTAAATGCTGGTGGTAGTGCGAATATAAATGGCGGCAATCTTCTTGCGACAAGCGGTAATATCGTTGTTGAGAATGGAATGTTCACAGCAGGAAGTGACAGTAAAATATGGTGTGAGAACTTAAAAACTGCGGATGCAGCAGCTTCGTCATCGGGTTCGACTATCAATGTAAGTGGTTCTTCTGATACTTATGTAAAGGATGATTTGGAGCTTAATGGTAATGGCAGTAATGTAAGTCTTTCAGGTAATTATTATGGTTATGGTTATGTGAGTGTCAACGGCACAGAAAGACTGAATCCAAGCAGTGCTATTATTATTAATAGCAAGAATTCAAGTCTTAATCTTACAGGACTTAATAAGCTTATGGTTGCAGGACGTGCCTATGTTGATTATCTTTCACTTGCAAGTAACGGCAATGGTGTCAGTGTGCCAGAAGGGTATGATACAGGTGAGTCAGTATCATTTATAGGCGACCAGGAGATATATCTTGTTCCTGCTTCACTTATGGGCGGAAGTAATCCGGTAATGCTTGATACAGCGGTTACAGTTGATATTAATGAAAATAATTTCTTTGGATATAAGTATCTCGGAGCGGATGATGGTGGTAATCTCTATGTTAAGAAGACTATCAACATAGAAGGCGACCCTGTGAGAGATTTCTATTATCTGAGGTTTAAGAATGAGGAGTCAGCAGCATCTTATGTAAGGGCTATATTTGATGATGATGAGTTTAACGGGCTTCTTGATGGAAAGACGGACGACACTAAGAAGCTTTATAAGGAGCAGAGAGAGAAGCTTAAGACACAGATGACACTTAATGCAAGCAGTATGAACAGTGTGCTTACAGTAGGTTCAGGTGAGGTCTATTCAAAGACTACTATGTTATCAGCCTCATCTTCAAGTGGAAAGATGAATCTCTCCTATGTGGCATCTACTGGCGGTGCTTCTAACAGCTATAACTTTAAGAGGGATTATGATAATCTTTCTGCAAGATTTAATGTGCTTTGCAAGACACTTTATGAGATAACAGATTCAGGATATATGACAGATGCACTTGTCGGACAGATGTATCCTAATCTTAGCGCATATTCAGAGGATGTATATGTCAATATGATATCAGACAGCGGCTTTAAGGCATATACAGAGGGTAAGTTAGGACCTGTTAATAACAGGCTTACAGGCGGTTATGCAGGTTATGTGCTTTCGGCTTATGATAATGGCAATACGGGTGCTGACCCGCTTATTATAAGTGATGAGGATGTAGCCCTTTCAAACAGAAGGGATATAACTTACAGTTTCAGGGATTATAATGGCGGAATTATAGTTGCCTCTGGTGATGTTATTGTAAAGAAGAACTTCGCTGGATCTATTATAGCGGGTGGAACTATTACTATTGAGGATAATGTAACAGTTAATGGCCTTTCTGATATAACAGATATTATAAAGACAGACCAGAAGTATGCAGAGATATTCAAGGTATGGAATCCGCTTGAGGATGGTAATAACAGTGGTTTCCTTGATGTACAGAATATGACATATAAGGATATGATAACAGTTGCTAATTGGAGGAAACGCGATGATTCTGTCGAAGCTACAGCATCGTCTACAGAACCAGCAACAAACTAAAAGGCTGGAACGATGCGGATTGTATGAAAAATATAAAAAACAGGCTGCAAAACAACTGAATGGTGGCTTTACACTTGTTGAACTGCTTGTTGTTATCGCTATTATGGCTGTTATGATAGGTGGCTCGGCGATAGGAATATCAGTTATTACAGGCGGCAATGTAAAGAAAGCTGGTAATTATGTGTATACACAGCTTAACAGTCTGCGTTCACAGACACTTACAGTCAATGCCGACTGGAGGCTTGAGATTGAAAAGGATTCAGATGATACATATAGGATAGTTACATATAAAGATAATGAGGAAACTGACAGCAAAGTTATAGGAAAAGGCTATACAGTGACTATATCAGATTATAAGAATTCTGTTGATACTCCGGTTACATACAGTGTGGATACTGGAAAGAAGGCTGCTATAGCATATACAAGAAGCAACGGAAGGATAGGCTTATTTACTGTAAATGGAGGTGCTTTAGCATCGGATAAGCTGGATGTAGCTAATAATCTTAAGGCTGTTATCACAGTAAGCCGTGGAAGCCGTTCATATGATGTCACTGTATGGTACAGTACAGGAAAGATTACACTTCCATAGAGTTAGGACATTTCTGATATATCACAGAGTGACAGTGTTATTTCAGACATTTACACTATTAAGAAGGAGAGAGCAATATCATGGACAAAAATAATAATAAAGGCTTTTCTTTGGTTGAGCTGCTTATTGCACTTGCTGTTGGTGGTATTGTGCTTTCAGCACTGACAATGCTTATACAGAATTCAGTGCATACATTTACAAAGCAGACGGTATCAGCGCAGCTTCAGAGTGATGCTGATATAGCGCTTAACCAGATAGAAAATGATGTAATGGAGGCTGATATGCTCATTATGTATCAGAGCGGCAGTACATCATCCGGCTATGATTATTACTTAACAGAATACTCACAGGTCGATAATTCAAGGTATTATGGTTATATATGGGATAAGGCAGCGAAGATACTGTACTTTTCCAATGACTTTTATCCTTTGGGAGAGCATCCACTTGATACCTCCAATGTGAGTGTGGCATGTGAGCATGTCGAGGAATTTTCCATAAAGCTTAATGGAAAATGCGTATCCGAGGGAGAGGTTGAACAGCCAACAGCTTCGCCTGCTGACCCTGTCAGTACAAGAAAGGTTGTTATTATATCACCTAATATTAAGGTGAAAGCGCAGGTAAAGCTGTCAAACCAGAACGTAAGCCGTGAGGTGACAAGGGAAATATCTTTAAGAAACTCTCTTTATGGAAATGATATGACTGACGATATAAAGGTTATAAAGACAGATGGTTCAGGCAGTACGATAACTAAGGTGAAGGACTGCCAGATGAGTGATATAAGCCAGTATGTCAGTAATTAAGGAGCATTTGTTATAATCAGGATAGAAACTTCGATAATCATATGTTGTATAATACGGGAGGAATACTGATATGGAGAAGATAAAAGGGCATATTAAGAAATCATATTATGTTTATGTGCTGCTGGCAGTGATAATAGCTGGCTGTGTAGTGGCTTGTGGATATATTAAGAATATACATGCTGACGACCAGAATTATGTCGTTGCCGATGAGGTCGTGATTAATGGAAAGACATATACCGCATCTAATAAGATGAATGTCCTTATGATTGCACCACATGAGGCGTATGATGAGCTGGGTATTCTTATGGGGGATAGCGAGGGTGCGATTAAGTTTACTGACCTTATGGCAAAGGCACCTACTGACATTACGGATGGCACCTTCAGGGATAATGTAATTAAGTATCAGACATTTACTAACAATAATGGTTTGTTGATGAATACACCATACAGAATAGGATATAAGTTTCCTGATGGAACTATCACTGAAAATATAAGCACAATATCAAGTGCAGATATTAAGACGAAGCTTAATGGAAAGTGGAGTAATCTTAAGGTTGTTATAACAAAGGATGGCAAGGAAATACCATATCGTAATATATTTGGAGCGATGATATTTGATAATTATGATATGGATAATAAGATGAACTTATCTGTTAAGAAGCTTGCAGATGTTACAATGTCTGACCTTAAAAATGCAGACCTTGTATACATAAGCGGCCACAGCCACAATACATTTGGTATAGATATATATAATTATATACATAATAGCAGTATAGGTGCGTGGTCTTACTTAAGAAATAATGACTGTGGTGACTTTGATGCAGATGAGGCTCTGTATCTGCTTCTGTCATATGCTAAGGGTGAGAAGAAGGTTATATTCGACTCTACTGCAAGACAGGATGGCGATAATGGTATGAACCTTAACAAGATAGGTATATTGTTTACGGCTATTGACCCGGATGTGCTTATATCTGACTTTGCAAAGGTAAAGGAGGATAACGGTAATTATTACGGAACTAAGGGAAGTATCAGGTTAGAGAATAATCAAATTCATCTTTATTATAAGAGGACGAATGATGAGATAAAGTTCTCAGCTAATATGTTCTTAAATTATGGCAATAATTTTGCTGTTTCATCACAGGATAAGGATGGATTGTCTTATGCGACCCGTGTACAGGATTATAAGGATGGATATCCGTATTATGATGATAAGGGATATCCATATTATAACTCTAATGCCATAGGCAAGTACTTTGTCAATCCATCGTTGTTTGTATTTGATGGAAGTAACTCGATGACTTCTTCATTCACAAGTGGTAAGGTTAACACAACCGATGGAAGTGGAAGAGATTATAAGGGAACAACATTTGATGATGCATATAATAAGAATGGAAGTAATGGAGAACTTCATCCGGCTGATGCTATAGAATATATTCTTGGCGTATACACTAATACTAATATTAATTCTATAAAAGTATTGGAGATAGAGCCAGCAGGTTTTTCAAGGTATAATAATGACGATGGAAAGAAAGCAATAGCTTCATGGTTTGGAATAGCTGCAAAGCAGTATAACGATATAAAGTCTAATATTACAGTAGACTGTTATTCAATGACTGCATTTGATGGACTTAATAAGGACATCCGTTCAGATTATGATGTGGTTATTGTTGGTGCATATGATTATGACAGGTTTAATACGGATATATATAAGACACCTTATGATGCAGAAATGAAGCTTAATGACTATACTCTTACAGGTAATGATATAACGCATAAGGCTTATGAAAAGCTGTATCAGTATGTGGTTGCAGGTATGCCGCTGGTTCTTGATGATGGCGTATATTATAATCTTGAGTCAGTTGTTGATGGGGACTGTACTAATCTTAAGGATGTACAGGCTGTAAGCTTAAAGAAGAGGCTTGTAAGTGAGATATCTTATGCAAAGTCCAATATAGTCCATGTTAATACAAGGGGCAGTGAAGCGTACAAGCTTATATCTAAGACTTTGTATTATGTTGATAAGCCATATGTCAATATTGGTCCATCGATAGGTGGCAGCCGTATAAGTGACTATAGTGAGAAGTCTTTAAGTAATGGTAATCTGTCGGCAGATGGAACAGTAGCCAATACAAGTCTTCCGGATATGCATTTTACAGGAAGCCTTTCAGGTAATGGTTCTTACAGGGTTAAGATATATGTTGACAGAAATAATGACAGTATCTTTGCAGAGAATTACAGTGGTGAGAAGAATGAACTTATATATTATGAAAAAAGTGGTTCTGGAGCAGCTACAGATGCCAATGGTAATATATTAGGGGTGCTTGTGAATGGTGGAAGCTTTGATGTTGCCATACCACTCCCTAAGACTCTCAGAGGATATATAAAGTGGAGAGTCGAAGTTACAGATGTAACAACAGGAGCTGTTAAGAATTCTGAGGGAGCATTTGCAATATCAGCAGGAACTGCAACAAAGACTATAAAGGTGCTTCAGGTTGAAAATGACAGTGAAACGGCACATATTAACCTTACAGGTGATGCATTTACCAATACATTTGAAAGGACAACATCTGTCACAGGACTTTCAGTTGATATAGTCAAGGTTAAGAAGAGCGGGTTAAATAAGGAAATAGAGGAAAATAGTGATTATCTTAACCAGTTTTCTATGATTGTACTAGGCTTTAGTGATAATTATGGTAATGATTCATCTGATTCATCAAAGAATCTTAGTGATAAGGCTAATGATGCTTTGTATGAATATATAGAGGCTGGCAATTCAGTTCTGTATACACACGATAGTATGTCGTATAAGAAAGGAAGCAGTTCATCGGCAGCTTCTAATGAAAATGAGATTAACAGCTTTACAAGAAAGTTTAAGGATGTGATTGGCATGAAGAGTGGCTTCTCACTTACTGATGTTCTTAAGCTTAAGCTAGACTCTTACAAGTCAGGTAAGAAGACACTGTATTATTCAATATATGATGGTATCAGTGCAACTGGAAGCACAAGGGTTACAAACAGAGTTAAGCAGCTTAACTCAGGTCAGATAACAGAGTATCCATATACATTGTCAAGTACACCGGTGATATCTGTAAGTGATACACATGCGCAGTATTACCAGCTTGACCTTGAGGCAAAGCAGGATGCAGAGGATGTTGTTGTATGGTATACACTGGCAGGCAATGGTGGTGAGTCCGCAAAGTACTTTGACTATACCGGACAGGATGCAGTTAATAATTATTATGCATATTCTATAGGTAATGTTACTTATACAAGTGCAGGACATAGTATGATTGACAGTGAAGGCGATGAGATGGAGCTGTTTGTCAACACATTTGTAAGAGCACTTCTTGCGGGTAACAATGCACCTCAGGTCGAATATGAGGATGCTGAGCAGATTGATGGGAATAATTATGCGATATATTACAGACAAAGACCTAATACAGACAGTCTTACCATAAAGTATACAGTAACGGATGCGGATATAATATCTAATGCCGGTCAGGTAAAAGAATCATATCTGTACTGGGACAGAGATGGTGATGGTGTATACACAGAGGGAACTGACTTACGAATAGGTTATCTTGACATGGATGGTAATGTGTTCACAGAAAAGCCTTCTAATGGCGGCGTATACTGCGGAAGACCTTATTCTCTTACACTGTGGGATACAAGAGGCGTGTGCAGCAGTAATATGACAGCTGATGTTCTTTCAGAGATGAAAGACAAGATGGCGAATGGAATGCTTACACTTGGAATAGTGGCTATAGATGGCAGTAAGGCGATAGGTTATGCATCATTGCAGATAGCTTACAGACCATTGTTTAATCTTAATTAGTGATAAAATAAATGTAATATGTAATATAAAAATGGCAGATTGCAGGTGTTTGGGGGCTGCTGTCTGCTGTTTTTTGTATAAAAATGTGTTGACAGATTAATTATAGAGTGTTATTCTATACACATAGTATACTAAATGTGGTTCATAAGATTAATATGTTACAAGTGTAGCATTTTACTTAGGCTTAAGTGCTTAAGACTTGAGTGGATTGGACTACTTTCTCTACTGAATTCAGTATCATAATTTAATTTCCCATATACATTTATTATAAAGAAAGGTGCATTATGGCAAAGTAAAACAATGGATGAGGCGATGGAGCTTCTTGGTATAGAGCCAGCAGAAAGAGAAGAGTTAAAGAAAAGAATGTGATATATATAATGTATATATTATGGTAAAACATTACCGGCTTTTAATATGCTTGTGAAAAATTAAATAAGGAAAGGATGTGGAGCATTATTGTTTAGCAGCGTTACAAGTGCGGCATTATGTGGCATTGATGCGTGCATAGTTAATGTCGAGACAGATGTAGGATGTGGTCTTCCGACATTTGATATGAGCGGATATCTTGGCTCTGAGGTAAAAGAGGCAAAGGAAAGAGTAAGAATTGCAATAAAAAACTCAGACATAGAGCTTGCGCCGCAGCGTATAGTAATTAATATATCTCCGGCAGACATAAGAAAAGAAGGGACAGGCTTTGACCTTCCTATAGCGGTTGGTATTCTTGTGTCAAACGGAATAATAAAGGAAGGTGCAATACAGGATACACTTATTATAGGAGAGTTAAGTCTTGACGGAACAGTTAATCCGGTTAATGGTGTGCTTCCGATAGTATGTGCAGCAAAAGAAGCAGGTATTAAGCTGTGTATTATCCCTAAGGCTAATCTTACAGAGGGGAGCATAGCTCAGGGAATACAGCTTTATGGTGCAGAAAGTCTGAAGGAAGTTATAAGTATACTTTCAGGAGACAGTCAGTATGGCGTTTCAGCCAATAATTCCAGTGATTATAACAGTGAAAATATAGACAGCATATGTGAGAGTGGAGAGGATTATCTTGATATAAAAGGGCAGTATATTGCTAAGCGTGCCACTCTTATTGCAGCAGCAGGCATGCACAATATTATGTATATAGGTCCGCCCGGCAGTGGGAAGACTATGCTTGCCAAAAGAATTCCAACGATATTACCGGATATGACATATGAAGAAATGCTTAAAGTGACAAAGATATATAGTGTTGCCGGTAAGCTGGATGCCACAAAAGGACTTATAACTAAAAGACCATTCAGAAGTCCACATCACACGATAACATCAGCAGCTATGCTTGGAGGAGGAAGAATTCCAAGACCGGGAGAGATAACACTTGCGGGGTCGGGTGTACTTTTCTTAGATGAAATGACAGAATTCAAGCCAGACCTTATGGAGTCGCTAAGGCAGCCGCTTGAGGACAAAAAGATAACTTTAGTGAGGCTTAATGCAGCATTTACATATCCGGCAGAATTTATGCTTGCAGCAGCCATTAATCCCTGTAAATGTGGTTATTATCCAGATAGAAACCGCTGCCACTGTTCAGAGTATGATATCAGAAGATATATAGGAAGAATAAGCAATCCGATATGGGACAGGTTCGATATGTGTGTCAAGGTTGATGAAGTGACATATTCGGATATCGCAGGGGAGTATAATGTTTCTGAACAATATAATGAACGGGAGAACTATAATATAGCTAGTGAATGTAATGAAACAAGTGAATATATTAACGCTGATATATATAAGGAACAGGATGAATATAGTATTTACACCTCCGCATATATGAAATCGCAGGTTGAAAAGGCAAGGAGCATACAACAAAAGCGCTTTGCTAATTCAAAGACAGACTATAACTCACGGATGACTATGCGTGAAATAAAGAAGTATTGCAGTCTTGATAAGGAGGCGGCAGAAGTTATGGAGGCAATGTATAAGAAGCTGTCTATGTCGGCAAGAGGGTATGGAAAGGTGCTAAAGACGGCAAGAACAATAGCAGACTTATCAGGCAGTGAGAATATACAAAAGGAGCATATAACAGAAGCATTATTTTATTACAGAAAATAATGTCAGACGGGACTGGTTACAGGTGGCATTATATATAGAAATGAGGGTTAAAATGGATTTAAAAGAAAATGACATACTTTCAAAAGACCATAAAAATCTGAGAAATAAGCGTATAAGAACAATCGTATCATTTGTTATGATTATCATTTTACTTGTAATATTATTTTTTATATCGGTAAATATAGGAAGTCTAAAGGTTTCATTTAAAAAGTTGTTTGACGGTCTTTTTATAAAATACAATCCTGATGTAGCAACTATCTATGACCTTCGTTTTCCGAGAATAATAATATCAATGCTTGCGGGGGCGGCAATAGCGGTTTCGGGTGTACTGTTTCAGGCGGTGCTTAAAAATCCGCTTGCTG
>ENA-ORMX01001095-ORMX01001095.1-human-gut-metagenome-genome-assembly--contig:-NODE-1095-length-18684-cov-2.613237_pt1 | contig 18684 bp, 10 predicted proteins | sample MGYA00242108_ERZ509007 | MGnify/ENA primary metagenome ERZ509007 (study PRJEB26280, sample SAMEA2338745) | human gut metagenome | biome: human gut; feature: human-associated habitat; material: faeces...
AATTTAAACAAATTATTAATCAGAATTCTGTTGCATTTGCAAGTTGAATTCAGCACATAAAATTCGGAGGGATATTCGACAGCCGGGTCTACCGGACGGTACACCTTTTCCAATTTGATGGTGGAGAAGTCGAGCAGCGTGCTGACCCAGTCCGTCGGGTCGGCGTATGCGGTGTGGATGCCGATGGTGTTTACCAGTTTGGCCGTACTGCTGAACAGGCGGTCGATGATGTGGTAGGAGAGGAACATGTTCAGAGGGTTGTACTTGTGGGTCAATGAACCTTTGTTCCAGTACAGTTCCTTATATGTCTTGCCGGAACCCGGAACGGTCTGGTTCAGGCCGAAGATGGCTTCCGCATCTGCCCCGCTGTATTTCTCCGCAGCCAATTCGTATAGGGCATCGATCTTTTCGTCCATGGTCATGCTTTCGTTGAAGCGGTCGGGGTATTTCCCGTACAGGTCTTTGTCCGGCACGATGAGAAGGGTGAAGCCGCTGTACCGGTGGTCCGGAAGTTTGGCCACGTAGTCTTCATTTCCGATGCGCATGCTTTGGGTAAAAGGGGCATACTTCCCTTTTTCCTGTTCGTATTCTTCGTCCCGGTAACGGTATAAGGAATCTATCAGTCCCGTCCGTCTGAGGGCTTCGTAATAAATCTGGAAATCCTCGTGATGTTCGTCCAACAGAGTGGAACCTAAACTGGTGCTGGGTACCAGGACACGGTCAACCGGATGTACCACACCGTTTTCCACGGAGTCGTTTTTCAATTCGTTGATGATGGCGGCCCGGCGGTTGACGATGGTCAAGGCCATTTGGTTGGCATCCAACGTATCTCCCTTGCTTTCGAAGATGAGTGGTAAGTCCAGTTCGTTGTTTTCCTGTTGCGTTTCGGGCAAGTCGTAAGTGTACATGATTCTTTCTATGATGCACGCCCTCAACAGCGTATCGCAGAATGAAGCGGGAATGTCTTCCACAGATGCATATCCTTTCTCTTTCAGGAAAGCTTCCACGCCCGCATTGGTCGCGGGAAAGAAGGTGCGTGAGCCACGGCTTCCTAAAAAGTCCATTTTCCCGGCTCGTTCCGCAATGCGTTTGAAAAGACAGAAGTTCTCATGTTCGATGAGAAAATCACTCATCATTTCTCCCGTGAAGGTGTAATAACTTTCTGCCGGCATGTCATCGTTGCAACCGGTGAACAAGTTTGCCTGTCCTGCCAGAAGCAGGACAGTGCAAACGAATTTAGAGAGTTTTGACAGACGTTTCATGGTCTCAAAAAATGGAATCAGGTTAATAATATGGTTTTGTTTCTTTTCTGGCTATTTTACGTCGAGGCTGACGGAAGCCTTTTTTAGTCCCGTGCCCTTTACGGTTAGGGTGAGGCCGCCTTTTTCCCGTCCGCTTTTCACGACGGCCATGGCACGGCCTTTCCAAGCCTTGCGTTCCGGAGCGGTGTAAGCCGTGCAATCTTTTAAATCGGCACTGCATGTCGCCAACAGTGTACCGGGCCCTTGGAGTTCGAATGCCAACAGATTGTCGGCATTGGGTACCACCCGTCCTTTCTTGTCCGTAATTTCAGCCACGACATAAACCAATGACTCGCCATCGGCCGAGATTTCCGTGCGGTCGGCCGTCAACCGGATGCGTGCCGGTTTTCTAGCTGTTTCCAAAGTACGTGATTCTTTCTCCTGCCCGTTTTCTACGCCTGCGACGCGAAGGGTACCCGGGGCGTAAGGCAAGGTGAAGATGGCTTTGAATTCTTCTTCCCGGGTCGTAGCCTTTTCACCGATGAGTTTGTCGTTCAAGTACAAACGTACGGATGGGTAACGGGAGTAAATCTCCACGTCGATATTCTTTCCCTCATGTCCGGGCCAGTTCCAATTCTCCCATGTGGGCCAAACGGACCATTGGGTTTCCTTGATTTCCCCGTAGTAACCCGTAGGTTCCTTTACGGAGAGGAACAGTTTGTTGCGTTCGGGGAAGAAGAGCATCTCGCGGTAGTAGGATATGGGTTTACGCCATCCAGTAAGGTCGATGTCACCGCAATAGGCACCGTGCCACGGGAATTGGTTACGTTGGTAGTGTTCGCCTTCGGTCTCTCCTTTATAGAAGAAGCGTCCGATACCCGATTCGCCGAGGTAGTCGATAGCCGTCCACACGAAATCTCCGATGATATAGGAATGGTCGTTGACCCGTGCCCAGTTGGCGAATGCGTCGCGTGGGTAAGATTCCGTCTGCATCATGATGCGTGAAGGGACACGCTTGTGGTCCGACGGGCCTTTGTGCATCATGTAGTTGTAACCTACGATGTCATGTGCGGCAGCCAACGGGTCGTAGATTTCCCAGTCGCTGTCCCATGCCGCAAGGGCAGATGTCACCGGACGGCTCGGGTCGAGGCGGCGTACATGGCCTGCCAAGGCGTATGCCGTAAGGACGGCTTCGGGCGTTTTGCGCTCGATGATTTCGTTTCCGATGCTCCAACAGAAGATGGACGGGTGGTTGCGGTCGCGCAGTACCATGGACTCGATGTCCTTCGTCCACCATTGGTCGAACAGGACGGAGTAATCTTTAGGCGTTTTGGCTGACCGCCATCCGTCGAACGATTCGTCGATGACCAACAGTCCCAAGTGGTCGCAAGCATCGAGAAAGGCTTCCGATGGAGGGTTGTGCGAGGTGCGCACGGCGTTGAATCCGGCCTCTTTCATCAGCCGTGCCTTACGCCATTCTGCATCGCGGTAGGAGGCGGCACCGAGCGGACCGTTGTCATGATGGAGGCATCCGCCGTTCATTTCTATGGCCTTACCGTTCAGAACTAATCCTTTTTCGGCATTGTATTCCACGTGGCGCACCCCGAACGTAGTGGTGACTGTGTCGGCCGGTTCTCCGTTGGCCGGTACGAGGCAACATACCATCCGGTAGAGGTTCGGTGTTTCAGGACTCCAGAGCTTGGCGTTTTCAAAAGGGAATTGCAGTTTGATTTTGCTTGTCCGGTTCGCTTCAAGGGTGACGCTTTCTTTTTGTGTGAGAACGGTGTGGCCGTCCAAGTCTGTGACCGTGCAAAGCAGTGTGGCCGGGAGGGCCTTATTGCGGTTGGCGAGCGTGGTTTCCACTTCCACCTGCGTCTTTTGGTTCACTTTTTCGGTGGTGATGCCGATGCCCCAGGGTTCAAAGTGTGCTTTAGGGGTACGGATAAGTTTCACGTTGCGGTAAATGCCGGAACCGGTGTACCAACGGCAGTTCTTCTGTCCCGAGTTGTCCACACGCACGGCAATGACATTCTTGCCCGCTTTGAGGTAAGGCGTGATGTCGTGGTAGAAAGATGAATAACCGTAGGGGCGTATGCCGAGATTATGTCCGTTGACGAATACTTCCGCGTTCATGTAAACCCCTTCGAAATAGAGGGTGGTTTCGGGATGTCGGCTATCCGGAGTAAAGTCGAATGTCTTGCGGTACCAACCGATGCCAGTGGGGTAATATCCTCCATCGTTACCGGCCGGATTGTCTGCTTCAGGACGGCCTTCGATGCTCCAGTCATGGGGCAGGTCCAACGTGCGCCAATGGTTGTCGTCGAAGTCCGGATGCGAGGCTGCAGCGGTATCGCCTAAAAAGAATTTCCAATTCTTGTTAAAGTTTACTTCCCGGTTTGAACGTGTAGCGTTCGGAATGGCAAGCTCGTCTGCACGGGAGAAGTTGGCAGAAACCGGGAGGGCGTTTCCGATTCCGAATGCGAAAAAGAGGGCGGCCACCCACTTCAGCCGGCTACTCCGGTGTGTACGTAAGTTCGTTTTCATTTGAATCTGTATTTTTTTTATGTGTTTTGATTGATTTGTTTGCAAAACTATATGAAAAGGAAGGTTACAGAGGAGTAAAAAACTGCCAGAAAGGGGGTAAAATCCTATTCTGGCAGTTTTTTACCCCCCTTCCCGACTGTTTTTTGCCTGTTACGGTTTTATTTTTCTTTCTCTTGGTATTCGCGGGGTGTCAGTCCGAACTCTTCTTTAAAGCACTTGGTGAAATATTTGGGCGAAGAGAAGCCCGTGGCATAAGCGATTTCACTGATGTTCCGGTCGCGGCGTGAAAGCATCTCGCAGGCATACTTCAGCCTGATGTTCCGGATAAATTCCAAAGGTGTAAGCCCGGTCATGGCCTTCACTTTGCGGTGGAGGGTGGATTTGGACACATTCAAATGGCCGGACAGTTGTTCCAAATCGAATCCTTCTTCGGCCAAATGGGTGTGGATACAGTCTGCCATGTCCTGAAGGAACTGGGTGTCGCCGGAAGAATATTCCAGTTCGGCCAGACGGACGTGGTCTTCCATCCTGAAAGCCTGTTGGCGGTTCCGGTAGGTATGGAGCAGGTTGTCTATCCGGGCGGCTAGCACTTTCAACTCGAAAGGTTTGGCCAAATAACCGTCCGCTCCGGCTTCATAACAATCTACCCGGTCATCCGCGCTCTGTTTGGCTGTCAGCATGATAACGGGAATGTGGCTAGTTTCGAGTTGTGATTTAAGTTTCCTGCACAAGGCGAATCCGTCCATGCCCGGCATCATGACATCCGATACGATGAGGTCTACGGCGCTTGCCTTGAGTTGTTTCAGAGCCTCCAACCCGTTTTCTGCCGTGAGCACCCGGTACTTCGTGGCCAATATCTTCTCCATCATTTCCAACAGTTGCGTGTTGTCGTCCACAAGGAGGATGGAGGGACGGTCGTTTCCGGGTTCTCGGGCTTCGGGAGACGGCTCTTGCGGCATAGGGGAGAAAGCTTCTGGTGAAGTGAAGTCTTGTGTGGATGCTTCAGCATCTGTCAGCTGTATTTCGAGGTTTTCTTTTGCGGAGACGGTGGGCGGAAGGTCCAGGGGAAGGGCCACGGTGAAACAGCTTCCCTTTCCCGGTTCGCTTTTCAGTGTTAATCTGCCATGGTGCAAGGTGGTCAATTCCCGTGCCAATGCCAACCCTATGCCGTTCGATTGTCCGCTACGCCCGTTGCTTCCGGTGTAGAAGCGGTCGAATATCCTTTGTTGTTCTTTGGCCGGTATGCCGACACCCTCGTCTTGTACGGTGAATATCACGTCTTTTTCTGTTCCGTTTTGCCGTATTTCCACGATGAAATCGACATTTTTTCCACTTGGCGTGTATTTGACGGCATTGGAAAGCAAGTTGTAGAGTATCTTGTCTGTTTTGTCAAAATCCAGTGTGCCCCGGCATTCGCCTTCCGGAATTCGGAGGTTCAGCCGTACGCCTTTCTGTTCAGCCAAAGGCCAGAAATGGTGGGTACACAGTTGACGGGCGAAAGCGAAGATGTCGCCTTCTTCGGGGCGAAGTACCATGTTGCCGTTCTCGGTCTTACGGAAATCCAGGACTTGTTGCAGCAGGTGTTTCAGCCGGTAGATGTTGTGGCGCAGCACCGTGGTCTGGCGTTTTTCGGTCGGATACTTCCGTTCCCAGTAGTCACCTACGCAGGATATCACGCTGAGCGGCGTAAGCAAGTCGTGGGAGATGTTGGTGAAATAATTCAGTTTGGCTTGTGTCAGGGCTTCTTGGAGTTGTAACTGGTTGCGGCTGCGCAATCGTTGCAAGTAAAGTCTAAGGAGTACGTAAATGAGAAGCAAGGCTGCGGTTACGTAGGCCGCGTAAGCCCAAATGGTTTCGTACCAAGCCGGCAGTTGCGTGAGGCTGAGCAGCGCGACGGGAGCCTGCCATTGTCCGTTACGGTCTGTGGCTTTTACGACCAACCGGTAGTTTCCCTTGGGCAGTTTCTGATAGTAAGCCGTGTTTTCCCCTTCTTGCAGGTAGTTCCAATCGGTGTCGAGGCCTTCCAACCGGTAAGCATAGCGTACTTTTCCGCTTCGAGCATAATCTAAAGTAGAAAAACTGACGGAAAGGTTGGCCGCTTCAGGTTGCAAGGTAAGCGTGTGCCGGTCGGGCTGTCCGGACACGTACCGTCCGGAAGGATTGAACAGCATACTGCGCATACCACTTTTGAAGTCAGTCAGCATCACCGCACGTGAAAGAGCCTTAGGGGCGGATGAAGGAGGGGGAGTGACTGATACGAAACCGCCGCGTCCTCCGGCGTAGAGTGTACCGTCGGCCGAAAGGAATGCAGCTTGGTCGCGGAAGATAGGAGTGGACATATTGCCGTCCGAGGAAGTGTATTGTTGCAGGTTGTGGCGCTGTGTGTCGTAGTGGATGAAACGATTGTGGGAGACGAGCCAAAGGTGGTGGTTCCGCCATAACAGATTCAATATCGTCATGCCTTGCGTGTCGAAACGGTCGCTGAAATCTTGGAAAACCGAATTCTCCGGTTGACCGTACAGGATGCGCCCCATACTGGTGGCTATCCAAAAGCCGCCCGAGTCATCAGGACAGAGAAAGCGCACCTCCTCGTCCTCGTGGTTCTGAAAGGCAAGGGGGTGCGGAATACATGCCATACGTTTCCCTTTCACCTTTATTATATATAGACGTCGGGAAGTGGAGGCCCAGACGGACACAGCGTCTCTATGGGCAAAGGCGGTAAAGTGCAGGCTGTCGGGTGTGGAGAGCAGGGACGTGCCGTCGGCAGGCTGGCAGAGCATACGCCCTCCGCTACGCAACCAAAGTTTGCCGTCCGATGTTTCTTCCATCTGGTTGGCGGGAACATAATCACCGGAAGCGTCGGACAACCGGATGCGGCGGTTTACCTTAAATGTTCCTTGTTCGTATGTCAACAGGTACACTTGGTTGCGGTGGGGAGCTGCTACCCATAAGCCGCCGCTGACAGGACTGGATGCCGTGACGCGGGCATCTACCGTCAGGTTCTGGATTTCGGGGGTAGCGAAAACGGTTTTTCCGTGTTGCGGCCCATGGAGGCAGAGACCGAAGCGGTCTTGGATGAACCAGAAGCGCCCCTGGGTGTCGCGGTTCAAAGTGAGCAGATTGGGCATCCAGTCCAAGGTCTTGCGCAGGTCGTCCAACGGGTAGCTCCGTATGGTTTCCGTATGAAACGTGAGCAACGTGCCCCGGTCGTAAGAACTGAGCCACAGGTTGCCATCGTGGTCTTTCAGGATTTTGGTGTACATTTTGCCCGTGTCTATGTATTTGGGTAAAGCCACGGGGATCAACTTGCCGGTACGGTCGTCATACTGGAATGCGTACAGGTTGTTATAGGACAAGGCCCAAATGTAACCGAACGTGTCGTCTTGGCTTGTACTGAAGAATTTGCTGTCTGCCACTTTCCCTCGTGGTGACTGTATGTCCTGACGGATATATTCCACATGTCTCAAGGGTTCATCGGTCAGGAGTTGCCACCGTCCTTCTCCCCATGTGGTGAGCCAGTACCGCCCGTCCCTGTCTTGGAAAAGCGTGAAAGGAGAGTTGGTTTGTCCCACAGGCGGCAGGTGGCGTAGTTCTTGTGTACTGTCCGTATAGACGAAAATCCCATTCGACGTGCATATCCATAGGCGTTCTTTTCCTTTTTCATAAAAGAAAGAGTTGATGTAAGACGGTTTGCCGTTTGGGGAAGGTAGTTTGATGGAGGTATATTCATGGTATGGGAAACGGGACTCCAATAGCCGGTCGTTTAAGGCTACCCATATACGTTTTTTCCCGTCGGAACAAAGAGAGCGAATGTAGGCGGTCTGTAACGGGGCTTCTCCCGGTGTGGTAATCCGGTAAGTCTGTTTGTCGACGAGGTTCAGTCCTTTTCTCGTTCCAACCCAAAGGTATGCACTGTCTTCCGCAATGCAGGTGATGTGGTTGTGGGTAAGCCGGCCCGGATGTCGGTAGTCTGTTTGGAACGTTTGCAGGCGGTAACCGTCGTAGCGCGACAAGCCGTTCGTTGTGCCTATCCAGACAAAGCCGTCTTCGTCCTGATAGAGTTCCGTCATTTCGTTGGATGGCAGCTCTCCGGCGAACGGAAAGTCCATTGACCAGATGGCTTGTGCCGGAACTTTCAGGGAAAGTCCTAACCAAAACAGTAACAGGTAGAAAGTATTTTTCATTCGCATCCCATCCGAAGTATGATGGACAAAGGTAGTGAAAAAATAGGCTTATTCGTCAGATTTTTATAAAATCCTCAACTTTTCCGTCTTTGGCTCTCATTTTTACCAGTAAAAAGTGTAATTTTGCAACTATAAGTATATTTGCCGATAATTATAAGCTAAGAAGATTTTATAATATACCTTCCTTAAAAAGTATAGAATGAATGATGTTTTTGACAGGTCTAAGCATGTGTATAAATCGAATGCTTTTGAAGAAATAATAAAAGAAGGAAAAAGAGAAAATGCAGGAAAAACACTTCCTCCAAATGGTTTATATTTAGTTGATGTTAAATATGAGTAACAAGTGAAAAAGAAATTCATAAGATATATAAATAATATTTATAAAAAATGGAGGTCTTTATGAATTTCTTTTTAATTTTTGCCCTTATATTTTTTACAATAATAGTTGCAATATTTCTTCAAAAATTAGTAAATTCACCAATATTAATTGGATTATTATTCTTTTCAGTATTTATATTAATTTCAGCAATTACTGGAAATACTAATTTTATTATTGTTTCAGTAGTTTTAGGGATAATAGCATTCATATCTGCATTTCTATTTTGTATAGTTTCAAGATGCAATTTCTTTGATAATTGTAATAATAGTAATGATGTTAGTACTGCAAATTTAAATACTACTAATAATAATTGTTCATGTTCATCATCACAACCTTTAACAATTTTAAATAGTGATGGGGAAATAGTAGCAAGAATAAATGGAGACAATGTTACATGTACATCTCAGCAAAATGATAATAATTCTTGTTTGAGAAGTTATAGGCATAGTTAAAAAGACTCAATATTTACTATTGAGTCTTTAAGATTTTTTTAGAAATCACAATTGTTTGGTGTTCTTGGATATGGAATAACATCTCTAATATTTTCAATTCCTGTAATATACATTAATAATCTTTCGAAACCAAGTCCGAAACCAGAATGTATATTTGTACCATATTTTCTTAATTCAAGATACCAATATAATGGATCTGTTTCAATTCCCATTTGTTTCATACGTGCAACTAGTTTATCATAATCTTCTTCTCTTTGAGAACCACCCATAATTTCACCAGCACCAGGAACTTCAAGGTCAACAGCAGCAACAGTTTTTCCATCTGGGTTTAATTTCATATAATATGATTTGATATCTTTTGGCCAATTCTTAACAAATACAGGACCATTAAAATATTCTGTAATATATTTTTCATGTTCTTTTGCTAAATCTTCACCATAATCTGGTTGAAATTCCCATGTTCTATCAGCTTTTTTCAAAATATCTATAACATCTTTGTGGTCAATTCTAACGAAATCAGAATTTAATAATTTTGTTAATTTATCTTTTAATCCTTTTTCTATAAAAGTATCACAGAAATCAATTTCTTCAGGACAATGTTCTAAAACATAATTTACAATATATTTTAAACAATCTTCTTCAATATCCATTAAACCATCTAAATCACAGAAAGATATTTCAGGTTCAATCATCCAAAATTCATTTGCATGTGTTTTTGTATTTGAATTTTCACTTCTTAATGTTGGTCCAAAAGTATAAATTTTTCCAAATGCAGAAGCAAATGTTTCACCATGCAATTGTCCAGAACCTGTTATATATGCTTTTTTACCAAATAAATCTTCTGAGAAATCAACTTTTCCATCTTTTTTTGGTAAATCTTCATCAAGATTTAATGTTGTTAATTTAAACATTTCAGCAGAACCTTCACAATCGGCACAAGTTATTATAGGTGTATGAACATATACATATCCACGTTCTTGAAAATATTGGTGAATTGCAAATGCTGCAATACTTCTAATTCTAAAAACAGCATTAAATGTATTTGTTCTTGGTCTTAAATGTGCAATAGTTCTTAAATATTCAAATGAATGTCTTTTCTTTTGAAGAGGATAATCTGTAGGGCATAGACTTTCAATTTCTATTGATGTTGCTTGAATTTCAAATGGTTGTTTTGCATTTTCTGTTATGACAACATTTCCAGTAACTTTTATAGTTGAGCTTATTGTAAGCTTTGTAATCTCATTAAAATTTGATAAATTATTATTAAAAACAATTTGAACATTTTTAAAAAAAGAACCATCATTTAGTTCTATAAATCCAAATGTTTTTGAATCTCTAATAGTTTTTGTCCATCCTTCAAGTGTAACTTCTTTATTTGCATATTCAGAAGTTTTTCTAAATAAATCTTTTATTGCTACATTAGTCATAAAAATTCCTTCTTTCTATTGTTTGTATGCCCAAATTATACCATATTATATGGAATTTTACAAGTAAAATCACAAAATTTATCGACCAATGATTCGACTAAAAAAAAGTCTTGCATAAAATTAGATTACATTATATAATAGGCATATATAAAATGATGTAATTTGAGAAAAAAGAAAATGTAAAAAATTGAGAAAGTGTGAGTTTTTTTACATATCTATACCTTAGAAAAGGAATGAAGGAAGAATGAATAAAACTAAGAGAAAAATATTTGAAACTTCAATGAAATTATTTGCAGAGAAGGGATATGATGCAACAAGTATTGAAGAAATAACAGCAACAGTAGGAGTTGCAAAAGGAACATTATATTATCATTTTGCTAGCAAAGAAGAAATATTTAACTTTTTAATTGAAGAAGGAATAAAACTATTGCAAAATAGTGTTGATATAAAAACAGCAAAACATAGTAATTATATAGATAAAATAAAAGCAATTGTATTAATACAAATAAAGATAGTAGCAAAATATGAAAATATTATAACAATAATATTAAGTCAATTTTGGGGAACGGAACAAAGAAATAAAAAATGTCAAAACCTTGTATATGAATATATTGGCCAAATTGAAAAAATAGTTCAAGAAGGAATAGAAAAAGGCGAAATAAAAGAAGGGGATACAAGAGCAATAGCATCAGAAATATATGGACTAATTTGTTCTACACTTGTTTATAAAAAAAGAGAAGGTGAAGATATGGATGTAATGCGTTTATATCATGAATATGAAAATACTGTAATAAATGGATTAAGAGTAAAATAAAAGAAAGAGGAAATAAAATGGAAACAAAATCAAGAAAAATGAAATTTACAGATTTAAAAGATATGTTAAACCAAACAGGAGAAGTATATGGAGATAGACCAGCATATATATTTAAAACAGAAGAAAAAGGAAAATTTAGAACAATAACACATAAAGAATTTAGAGAAAATATAAATGCATTAGGAACAACATTAATTCAAATGGGATTAAAAGATAAAAGAATTGCACTTATTTCAGAAAACAGATATGAATGGGAACTTTCATATTTAGCAGTTGCATCAGGTGTTGGTGTAATAGTACCATTAGATAAAGCATTGCCAGATAATGAACTTGAAAGTTTAATACTTCGTTCACAAGTTGAAGCAATAATATATTCATCAAAATATGATGTGATAATGAATACATTAAGAGAAAAGAAAAATACTAATTTAAAATATTTTATTTCAATGGACTTAGAAGAAAACACACAAGGAATTTATGCAGAAAAAGCATTAGTTGAAAAAGGAAAAAAATTATTAACAGATGGAAATAAAACATATATAGATGCAAAAATAGATTCTGAAAAAATGGGAATAATGTTATTTACATCTGGTACAACAGCAATGTCAAAAGCTGTAATGTTATCACATAAAAATTTAGTAACAAATGTTATGGATATAATTCAAAGATTTGATTTAACAGATGAAGATAGATTTTTATCATTTTTACCATTACACCATGTATTTGAATGTACAGTTGGATTTTTATATCCAATATCAATTGGTGGGTCAATTGCATTTTGTGAAGGTGTAAAACACATGGCAGAAAACATAAAAGAATTTGAAATAACAGCAATGATATCTGTTCCAGCAGTATTTGATATTATCTATAGAAAAGTAATGAAAACTATAGAGAAAAAAGGAAAATTAGCTAATTTAGAAAAAGGAAAGAAAGTTTCTCAATTTTTATTAAAAATGAAAATTGATTTAAGAAAACAATTATTTAAAGAAGTACATGAAAGTTTAGGACCAAAACTAAAATTAGTAGTAACAGGAGGTGCAGCATTAGATCCTGAAACAGAAAAAGGATTTAATGATTTAGGATTTGATGTAGAACAAGGATATGGTTTAACAGAAACAGCACCAGTAATTGCAGCAGAAACACCAAAGTGTAGAAGACTTGGTTCTATAGGAAAGAAATTTCCAAGTGTAGAAGTAAAAATAGATGATCCAGATGAAGAAGGAATAGGAGAATTAATGGCAAAAGGTCCATCTATAATGTTAGGATATTATGAGAATGAAGAAGCAACAAAATCAGCATTAGAATCTGATGGATGGTTCCATACAGGAGATTTAGCAAGAATTGATAAAGATGGATTTATATATATTTCAGGAAGAAAGAAAAGTGTTATAGTATTAAACAATGGAAAAAATGTATTCCCAGAAGAAATTGAAACATTACTAAATAAAGTAGAAGGAATAAAAGAAACATTTGTATTTGAGAAAAAAGAAGATGATGGTGATGTTAAAGTTTGTGTAGAGATTGTATATGATAAAGAATTAATAAAAGAATTATATAATATTGAAGGAGAAGAAAACATAAAAGAATTTTTATGGGATAAAGTAAAAGAAGTAAATAAACTAATGCCAAAATATAAATATGTTAGAGAAATGGTTATAACAGAAGAACCACTAATTAAAACAACAACATTAAAAATTAAAAGACATGAAGAATTGAAAAAAGTATTAGGAAAATAAATATTACAGTAATATTACAAGATGTAAAGAAATGTTACATCTTGTAATATTTTTGTAATAAAAATGTAAACAAAAAATAGGAATAAATGCTTGTAGTTTTACGGAAACTAGTATATAATAAAAAAGAATAATAATTTTAGACGACAGAGAAAGAGGAGGGATTTGCAATGTCAAGGAGATCTAAATCTGGCATAGTAAATGTACGAATGGTAATAACAGAGGAAAAAATATTATCAAATATAGATAAAGTACAAAAATTAATAAATCCAAAAAGCAAAAAGCAAATAGTTCAATTTGAAGATGATACTTATTTTAAAGATCTAATTGAATCTATAAAAGCTTATTTAATAGAATATCCAAAGAAGAAAAACTTCCCAGTAAGTGTATATAAAGCTGCATATGAATTAGTTGAATTTGCAACAAATCAATTTGAAGAAAATACGAAAAAAGTTGAAGAATTAATTCGCCAAAGGGAAGAAAATATTGCATTAGCAGGACAATTAAAAGACTTAATTGAAGCTGTAGAAAACAAAACTGATGATTGGAAAGATAGAATTTCTGAAGCTGAAGAAGAAGGCAAATTTTCAGAAGATGTTATAGATACTTTAAAACTTGTTGGAAAAGATAAAACAAGAAAAAGTCAAAATTACCAAGATGCTATAAAATTATTAAATGCAAGAGTAAATAACTTAGAATCAAATCTTCATATTGAAATAGATATGGAAAGAATTGAAGATAGATCTAAAGCTTTAAGTTATATCGGAATTGAAGTTGCAGAAGCATTGAAAGTAATTCCAAAACCAGTAGATTTGGGTACTGCTGTAAGTGAAGCTGAAAAGGTACAAGAAGAAGTAAAAATTGAAGAAATTTCAGAAGCACAAGAAGCTGAAAAGATTGAAGAGAAGAAAGTAGAAAAAGTTGTAGAAGCTCCAAAAGAAAAAGCTACTGAGAAAAAGGTTGTTTCACAAGTTGTTGATATTGAAGAAACGAAACCAATAAATGAATTAGTAGATATGTATGAAGAAAATAATAAAGCAGAAGAATATGAAAAATCAATTATGTTTGAAAAGAAACCATCTTTATGGCAAAAATTCAAAAAATCAAAATTTGCAAGAGCTATATCATATGTTTTCAAAATTAGAATTAGAATTGAGTTACCAAATGCTTTACCAGAAGGTAGAGGAGAATAAAATAAATATTCTATATTAGTAGTTGAATAGAAGAGAAAAAAACGAATGTATGTTGTAATAGTACATTCGTTTTTTATATTAAATAATATTTTCATATTTGTTTCCATGAAGATATATATCTAAAATTCGTAAATTTTCATCATTATCATCTTTATGAAAAACAATTTCAATATAATCTTTTGGAAGAGCATCTTTTATCAATTCTCCCCATTCAATAATAGAAATTCCAGAATTAAAATATTCATCTCCACCTATTGCGTAAAATTCATCAACATCTTCAAGACGATAAACATCAAAATGGAAAATTGAAATATTTGAATTTTTATATTCGTTTACTATAGTAAATGTAGGGCTTGAAATTTCTTTATCAAGGTTAAAATAACTTAAAAAGCCTTCTGTAAATTTTGTTTTTCCAGAACCTAATTCTCCTGTAAGAACAATTATATCACCTATATTCAATTTACTTGCTATTTGTACAGCAAGTTTTTTTGTTTCATTTTCATTATGTGAAATATATCTAATACTTTTCATTTTTCTATCCTTTCAATAGCTATATTTTACAATAATTTATGAAATTTGTAAAGAAGTAACAAATACTGAAAAAGAAAATCATAATATCCAAGAATTGAATAAAAAAATTCACCATTGCCAATAATAGTAATAAAAAGCGCAAGGAGTGGATTTTCTGTGAAAAAATATAAAAATTTGAAGATAGAAGGGGCAATCCTAAATGAAAAGCAATTAGAAGAATATTTAAAAAAGATATCATTACAACATAATATTGGGAAAAAATCAGATAAATTAACATATCCAATACCTCAACTATTGGAAAATTATAATATTATCAAAATAGTATATAATTTATTAAATGAACATATAAAGCTTGGAATAACAATTAATCCAGCAGGGGAATGGATTCTAGATAATTTCTATATTATAGAAGAAGTTATACAACAAATTGAAAAAGAACTAACAATGAAAAAATATGTTAATTTTGTAGGAATACAAAATGGGCAATATGCAGGATTTGCAAGAATACATGTACTTGCATCTGAAATTGTAGCATATACAGATAATATAATAAGAAGTGAATCATTAGAAAAATATTTAACATCATATCAAAATAAAAGAGCATTAAATATGGACGAAATATGGAATATAGGTATATTTTTACAAATTGCAATTATTCAAAATATAACAGATATTTGTATAAAAATTTATAATAGTCAAGTCCAGAAATATAAAGTTAAAAATATTATAGAAAGATTAGTTGAAAAAAAGGATAGAAATAAATTAGAATTTAAGCCAATATCAATGAATAAACTAGAAAAACAAGATTTTCAAGATATAAACTATTCTTTTATTGAATATATGTCATATTGTTTAAAAAAATATGGAAAAAAAGCATATGGATATTTAAAAATATTAGAAGAAGAAACTGAAAAAGCAGGAATAACAGTACAAGATGCAATTCAAAAAGAACATTTTGATATTGCGATATGTAAAACATCTATGGCTAATTGTATTATAAGTATGAAAAAAATACAAAGAATAAATTTCCTAGAAATATTTGAAAAAATAAATGGAGTTGAAGAAATATTAAATCGAGATCCAACTAACATATATAATAAGATGGAATATAAAACAAAAGAATTATATAGAAACAATATTAAAGAATTAGCCAAACAATCAAATATATCAGAAATATATATATCTAGAAAAATACTAGAACTATGTCAAAGACCAAATTTGAAAGAGAAACAAAAACATATTGGATATTATTTAATTGATGATGGTAGAAAAGAGTTATGTTATGAATTAGGAATAAATGAAAAAAAGCTAAGTTATAATGTAAAAACACAGATATATATTTTAGCTATAATAATATTTACAATTTCGATTTCAGTATTTTTATCGAAAACAGTAGTAAAAGATAATTTAATAAAAACAATAATTACAATATTACTTTTGATATTACCAGTATCAGAATTTGTTGTTCAAACAATAAATAGAATTTTAAGTAAATATGTAAAAAATAAAATTATACCTAAAATGGATTTTTTTGAAGGAATAGATAGTGAAAATAGCACATTTGTTGTAATACCAACTATTATAAAATCAAAAGAAAGAGTAAGAGAACTATTTAGAAAATTAGAAGTGTTTTATTTGGCCAATAAATCAAAAAATATATATTTTGCATTATTAGGAGATTGTTCTGAAAGTGATAAAAAAGAAGAAAAATTTGATAAAGAAGTAATAGATGAAGGTTTACTACAAGTACAATTATTAAATGACAAATATCATAAAGATACTGAATTTCCAATTTTTCATTTTTTATATAGAGAAAGAGAGTTTAACAATTCAGAAGAAAAATATCTTGGATGGGAGAGAAAAAGAGGGCTTTTAATACAATTTAATGAATATATATTAAAACACAGTAAAAATAAATTTAAGATAAATACAATAAATCAAGATATATTACCAAAAATAAAATATGTAATAACATTAGACGCAGATACTGAATTACCACTTAATACAGCTTTTGAATTAGTAGGAGCAATGGCACATATTTTAAACAAACCAGAATTAGATGTAAACAAAAATATTGTGAAAAAAGGACATGCACTTTTACAGCCAAGAGTAGGCGTAAATTTGAATGATAGTAATAAAAATGTATTTACAAAAATATTTGCTGGTGCAGGTGGAATTGACAATTATACAAATGCAATTTCAGATGTATATCAAGATAATTTTGATGAAGGAATTTTTACAGGAAAAGGAATTTATGATTTAGAAATATTTTCAAAAGTTTTAACAAATGAGATACCAGAAAATACAGTCTTAAGTCATGATTTATTAGAAGGTTGTTATTTAAGATGTGGACTTGCATCAGATATAATTTTTTTAGATGGATATCCAGCAAAATATTTAAGCTTTATGAATAGACTTTCACGTTGGATTAGAGGAGATTGGCAGATAAAAAAATGGCTAAAAAGTAAATTAAATACACTTTCAAAATTTAAAATTTTAGATAATTTAAGAAGAAGTCTAATTGAAATTTCAGTAATAATTTTATTAATATGGAATTTACTATTTTTAAATAAGAATAAAACACTTTCATTAATAAGTTTAGGAATTATAATTTATCCATTTATATTAGAATTTTTTTCAAAAATTTTTTCTATTAGAGAAGGAGAAAAAAAGCAAAAAACATTTAATCCTCAAATAGATGGAATAAAAGGAACTATTTATAGAGCAATTATAACATTAGGCTGTTTACCATATAAAGCATATGTCTCAAGCAAAGCAATATTCAAAACATTATATAGATTAATGATTTCACATAAAAACATGTTAGAATGGACTACATCTGAAGAAGCAGAAAAGCAAACAAGAACAGATTTAAAAACATATTATGACACAATGTTTGTAAATGTAATTTTTGGAATAATCACAATATATGTATCATGTTTGTATTTTAATTTATTTACATTAATTCTTGGATTATTGTGGATAATTACACCATATATAATGTGTAAAATTAGTGAAATAAATGAAGAAAAACAAATTGAAATAAGTGAAGATGATAAGAAATATTTAAAAGATATTGCTCAAAAAACATGGCAATTTTTTAAAGATTATATAACAGAAGAAAATAATTATTTAATGCCAGATAATTATCAAGAAGATAGAAGAAATATTTTAGTAAATAGAACATCTTCAACAAATATTGGATTATCTCTGTTAGCAGTAATTGCAAGTTATGATATGGGATTTGAAAAAAATGAGTATATTATAAATTTATTGGAAAAAATAATAAATACAGTGTATGAATTACCAAAATGGAATGGACATTTATTCAATTGGTATAATGTAAAAACAAAAAAGCCATTATATCCTAAATATGTATCAACAGTTGATAGTGGAAATCTAATAGGGTATTTATATACTACAAAATCATTTTTAGAAGAAAATATTGAATTTGATAAAGAAAAAATAACGAGTGAGGCGTTGAAAACGATAAAATAAGGAACGGAAAATAATTGTAAACTAATAGTTGTAAAACTATTAGTTTTTTGATATGATAGGCGTAAATTTAAATGTACAGTTTGGGGACGGAGAAAAAATTGTACAATAAATAGAGAAATAGGTGTTTAAAAAATATTAGAAATTAATATAAAACTTGTACATTTTTTTCTCCGTCCCCGGAATGCTTAGGAATGCTTCGTTGTACATTAAATAAACATAAGGAGGATTTTTTAATGAGTGAATACGAATGTGTTGACAGCGTTGAAACTTTGACAAAGACACTAGAGAGAGTTAAGAATGCACAAAAGAAATTTTCGAAATATTCACAAGAGCAGGTAGATAAAATATTTCAGGCTGCGGCTATTGCTGCGAATGAAGCAAGAATTCCACTTGCTAAAATGGCAGTCGAAGAGACTGGAATGGGAATAGTAGAAGATAAAGTAATTAAGAATCATTATGCGGCAGAATATATATATAATAAATACAAAAATGAAAAAACTTGTGGAGTAATTTATCAAGATGAGAGTTACGGAATTAAGAAAATAGCTGAACCAGTTGGTATTGTGGCCGCTGTTATTCCTACAACAAACCCAACTTCTACGGCAATTTTTAAAACTTTAATTGCACTAAAAACTAGAAATGGAATTATAATTAGCCCTCATCCAAGAGCTAAAAAGTCTACGATAGA
>ENA-ORMX01001102-ORMX01001102.1-human-gut-metagenome-genome-assembly--contig:-NODE-1102-length-18617-cov-2.995959_pt1 | contig 18617 bp, 19 predicted proteins | sample MGYA00242108_ERZ509007 | MGnify/ENA primary metagenome ERZ509007 (study PRJEB26280, sample SAMEA2338745) | human gut metagenome | biome: human gut; feature: human-associated habitat; material: faeces...
GCAGAAGATGGGGTGAGTGAGGTCCAACGGACCTCATGGTACGAACCGACCGGAGCGGAGCGGAGACCTTGAACCTATGGGTTCATGGGACTCCGCTGCATAAGCAAAAAAGACCATCCAAGGGAGAGGCTTCGTAAGGAAGTCCTCTCCCTCGGCTTTTGTAATCAGCCGGAATGATTGAATTGTAGGTAAAAATCAATCATATTGGAGGATTACAAAATGGACAAGTACATTTATAACGAGAAAAACGGGCTTTGGTATGAATTGCAAGGTGATTACTATCTGCCCTGCCTAAAACTACCGGAGGAAGGCGAAGTACATATCGGCATATGGGGACAACGGCACTTGCGGTATCTAAAGCAGTATCACAGAGTGCGCTACTACAATCTGCTGACAAGCGGTAAATTGAATGATTATCTTGGTGATGTGGAAACTCAGGCACAGCAGATGTTTGATGAACTTGTGAATGCACTATCTCGAAATGAAAACCTGACGGAGGATTTCAAAGCAACTGACCCAATGGAATGGGTCAGACGGAGCAATAATATCCGTAATCGGGCGGCTGAAATTGTAAATCAAAAGGTTATTTTCTCGTAATCAAGTACGGCGTGTGGGTACATCCCGCACGCCGTTTCCATATACCTCAACCGAGTTTCCGATAATATATTGTACAAGCGAACCCATCTCCTATCTTGCAAGTCTCAAAATTTTCTTGAATTCTCAATTTGGACGTGATATACTGATTTTGGAAAGATTGAATTTACCCTTAATCATAAGGAGATGAAAATATGCCAGCAAATTATAAAAAGCTCTGGAAGCTGATGATCGACAAAAATCTCAGCAAAACTGAATTGACGCATTTGGCTGGGATCAGCACTAACGCTATGGCAAAGCTGGGGCGCAACGAAGATGTTCGGGTGAATGTGCTGGAAAAGCTCTGCACCTCACTGGACTGCAAGCTGGACGACATTGTCGAGTTTGAAACTGAACAGAAGAAGTAACTTGAAAGGAAAGGGCGTGACAACATGGCCTATAGTGCCGAACTCTATGTGCACGACTTGGACAGGCAAGCCGCAGATGCTTTGAATCAATTCCCGAAGTTTGTAAAGCTTCTGGAATCGTATTCTGCCAATTACGATGAGAAGGCTGCTAAAATCGACCTTCTATCGACCGCAATCCGTCTCGGCGAAAACCAGATGCCGGAGGTATACGGTCTCTTGCCCCCGATCTGTGAGCAGCTTGGCATTGATACGCCGGAGCTTTATTATGTGAGGGACAGGCAGGCCAATGCAGCAACATTTGGCAGCGTTCACCCTTGCATCTATGTGACATCCGGGCTTGTGAATAAACTTCCGCTCAATCTGCTCCCCAGTGTTCTGGCGCACGAATGCGGCCACATTGCCTGCAAACATTCCCTTTATCACTCCATTGCAGCGCAGTTGGTTGGTGGTATAGACCGAAGCCCGTTAGTGCGTATTCCGGCCATTGGCAAATATCTCACGCCGACATTAGTGAGGGCACTTCTATTCTGGGATCGTTGCAGTGAGTTGTCCGCAGACCGAGCTGCTGCTCTCTGTGACGGAACAGCGGACAAAACCATTGATGTATTGCTCCGGCTCAACGGCTATGGCAAGAATGTGGATCGGAAAGAATTTCTGAAACAGGCGCTTGACTTAAAATCCTTTGTCAACGATTCAAAATCCAACAAGCTGATGGAGCTGATGCTGGTGCAGGATGAAACCCATCCGCGATTGGCCACCCGTGCCTATGAGTGCTACGAATGGTCCCAGTCAGCGCAGTACGCAGGAATTATTGACGGTACATTTACTTTGCCAGACAAGACAAAAGAGATCAATCAGGAGTTGGCAGAGGAAGTTGTATCTGCTGATGCAAAAGTCGAGTCACTAAGCATTGATCACCTGAATACGGAGCTGGCCCGTGTCAATCAGGAGTTGGAACATTATACCAATCGCGCCGACAAGGCAGATTATGCCCTCGCAGTTACAAGCGGCGTTCTTGCGGGTTTAGTGGACAGCTTGTTTGTCGGAGAATTCTCGCTTGAGTATGCGAATCAGTGGGGAAATCAGCAGGCTGAAAAGCTGGTTCTAAAGGTTGCAAAATATCAAGGCTACGGTGGAACCGATCTTGGACAGGCGATAAAGCATCTGGAGGATCAGTTCCCCATTGCCGCAGACAAGGCAACTGCTGCCTTTGGCGGAGGTCTGCAACACCATCTCCGTGACTTCTCACACCACCCGACCCCGGTGGGACTGGTTTGTTCCATTTTGACGCAATTTACGGGCAATGTTTACGGTACCGATGTTGCGGGAGCGTTTCAGTGCGTTCCGCTTAACAAAGATGGCCTGAATCTCGTGGGAAAGAGTTTTCCCGAAAAGATTATGTTTGGCGCTGTAAACTGGTTCTTTCATATGGTCAGTGATGTTGCCGGGTCTTCTGGCTCTGCTATGAAAGGCAGCTTTGGCACGGGGCTGCCGGGGCCGCTGGTCTCCCTTTTGAAGGAATTTTCTTCAACTCGCTTGTTCAAAAAGCAAGATGCTAAGGGGTGTAAGGAATTTTCCGTTTACATATCCAAGCTGTTCAACGGAACGCTGCTGGGAGAACGGGACTCAAAGGGCAATCTGATCCCTCTTAAATTTGACCTTCGCACCGAAATGGGCGTTGCCATGCAAGTTGGGAAGCAAACCATTCCTGTGATCATCAACGAATGTATCGTGCGGTCGTTTTTCCTTCTGCGCCGGTTGCTGCAGGAACTGTCCAGAGACGACATTCAAGACTGGAGCGATGTCCATAAAATCAACTGGAAAGCCATCATTCCTTTCCGCAATCGTACCGTAGACCGGATGCTCACCATAGCCAGCATGACCTTTACCGTAGCCGATACCGCTGATGCGGCGATCCACGCTGCCATCGAATCCGGCGGCAATTGGGTGCTGTTTTCCGGTCGCTTTGTTACCCGGTTTAATTATGTGGGGGCCGGGCGTGCTGCTCTTTCCATCGTGCGTGAGGTATCCAATGAGAAGAAGGAAGCACAGCTCATTCACGAGAAGATGATCCTTTCGGAGACAAAGGCGGCACTGTTCCTCAAGCAGCTTCAGGAATTTAAGGAGCAGCTGGATATGAAGGTCAGCAATTATCTTGCCGAGGACATCGAAGGCTTTATGTCCGGCTTTGCTGATATGCAGCAAGGCATGCTGACCGGTGATTCTGATCTTGTTATTCGGGGGAATGTTACCATTCAGAAGGTTCTTGGGCGAGAGCCGCAGTTTACAAATCAGAAAGAATTTGATGCTCTGATGGAGTCCGATGCTCCATTGGTACTATAAAGGAGGTTAGGCAGAAGTGGATAAGAAGAAAATCGGAGCAGGTTTTGCAGGGGCTTTGCAAAAAGCTGCCGATGCGACCAAGGCAGCTAAACTGGCCGTGCAGGATATGGCGGCTGATGCAAAACAAAGTCGGGAGAAGAAAAAAGCCGATGCTCAGAAGGCGGCTGCGGCAAAGGAAATAATTGCAGCCGCCGAATCGGAAAAAGGCACTGCGCCAGTGATGAAGAGCATTGCTACTCGAAACGCACTTCAGATCATCTACTATCTGATGGCAGCGGACGGAACGGTTTACCACAGCGAGGAGGAAAAGTTTGATGCCATAGGTGTAGCGCTTGACCCCAATTTTGCAGATAGCAAGCCCGCTATCATCAAGGACTGTCAGGCACAATTGGAGAAGGTCATTGATTCGGAGGACTATTACGATGTTTTGCAGGACGGCGTAGAAGATGCGATTCAGTCCTCCAACGAAACAGCCGATACCTTCATCACACCCAAGCTATTGGTTTGGGATCTGTTGACCATTGCATACAGTGATGAAAGCTACGATGAAACCGAGCGCAAACTGCTCAAGTACATCGTCCGCAAGCTGCAAATCGACAAAGCTGCTTTTCTGGAAATGGAAAGCAGCATCCTGACAATTCTGGATATCGAAAAAGAGATTGCGTGGATCAAAACGACAGATCGTCCGTACTTGACAATCGAAGCACGGATAAATGAGCTTACAAAACGCCAGGCAGCGATCTTTGACAGCGTCAAAGATTTGATCACACTTTGATGGGAGGGGAAGAAAATGCCGTTACCGCTTTTGTTTATCGGTATTGCCGCTGCCAGTGGAATGTTCGGGATCGGCGGCACCGTAAAGGCCGGCTTTGATGCCAAAAATGCCAAGCAGATCAATAAGAGTGCCAATGAGCTTGTTCAGGAGTCCACCGATTATCTGAATGCACAGCGGCTCGCCTGCGGAAACTCACTGACCCGGCTGGGGGCAGAAAAAATGGCCGTCTTGAACGGAACGATTTCCGACTTTTTGAATGTATTCACACAGATCAAAAATGTGGATTTCAAGGAGACGGAAGGGCTGGATGAACTCCATCGGCTTCATATTGACGAGCAGGAATTTGTAGAACTTCGCAGCATGGCACACTTTGCAGGCTCCGTAGCCGGTGGAGCAGTCGCAGGAACAGCCGGAGGCGCATTGGCTGCCTTCGGTGCATATGGTGCTGCACAAGCGCTGGCTTTTGCTTCGACCGGAACAGCGATTTCTGCGCTGAGCGGTGCCGCTGCAACGAATGCCACACTCGCCTTTTTCGGAGGAGGTTCCCTTGCTGCCGGTGGGCTTGGAATGGCCGGCGGGACAGCTGTACTCGGCGGACTCGTAGCCGGTCCCGCTCTATTGGTTATGGGACTGGTTGCCGGGAAAGCAGCGAAGAAGGGTCTTGAAAAAGCATACACCAACCGAGCTGAGGCAGTGCAGATCGCAGCGCAGCTCAACACGGCATCCTTACAATGTGAGACCATCCGCAGAAGAACCTGTGTGTTTTACAATTTGCTGGCTCGACTGGATTCTTACTTTATGCCGTTGATCTACCAGATGAACGACATCGTAAAAGCAGAGGGCGATGATTACAGTTGCTACAGTGCAGATTCCAAAAAGATAATTGCATCCTGCGCCAGTGTGGCTGTGAGTATCAAATCCGTTTTGGACACGCCGCTGCTGACGGATGACGGACTGCTGACAGACGCTTCGGAGGGAACTGCAACAAATATTGAGGGTTTTTTGAAGAATCTGAAAATCCCATATTGATAAGTGATAACTTTTGCAAAGTCGGCTGTCGGAAACGGCAGCCGCTTTTCCTACTGCAGTATGTCAGAATCACTTGACGAACAATCGTTCTATATGCTATACTATATCTTGCTCTCATAGCAGAGTCCACAACTGAATATCTGAAATGAAACACAAGGCAGCCGTCGAAAGGGATTGCGGCTGTACCGCTCCTGTTGCTGAGTCTGCCAGCGGAGCGGAAAAAGCAGACATTGAAGGTTTCTGAATAGTAGAGCCGGTACATAGTTTCATCAAAGATATGGCGAGAGATCATCTCCCGCTGATTTGATGTGCTGTGTACCGGCTCTTTTTGTCGTTGTAGCCACCGTTCACAAAAAGTTTACAAAAATTCTTTCGTGCAAACGGCAAAAAAGTTCCCAGTTGATTATTGAGGGGGTTAATAAATGAGCCTTCTCGCTGCCTACCAATTGAGGGGCAAATTGAAAACTGAATGACCGTCCGAATGGGATATGATTCTGCCACGACCTCCCCGATGGGGGCAAGCAGAACAACGCTGCGGTGAGATTCCGGGGCAGGCACAGAAAAACGACATTCGGAGAAAACGGCAAACAATCCGCAAATTTTTCAAGAAACAGTTCCGTTTTACACCCGCAATTTCTCCTATTTGTGGGGAAAGCTGCTTTACGGTCAAGACCGTAATTTTTCGCAGATTTCTTTTTGCGGGAGTGCCAAACTGCTCCGCATCGTCTGCGGCGTTTCTATTAGAAAATCTGTGAATTCTGCCGGTCTTGAACGGGGCTTTTTCCGGCAAAAACAGGCCTTTTACAAATGCGATCCGAAATGAGGTGAAATTCAAAATGATTACAGGAATCAAGAAGAAAAACAAGCTGACCGAGATATGGTTCGACGAAACTGGCAGCGCAGTCAACATCCGTACTTACAACACCGACCTGAAAAATCGTCTGACGGCCTATGCGGAAAAATATCCCGCCCACTGCCGCTTGACGGACGATGATGAGTGCGGCTGCCTGACTTTCGAGATAGACCGCCGACGATTCTCCGTCCGGCTGACCGCGCCCTATTACGAGGACAGGCGAAGCAAAGCCAAAGAGACGATGACCGCCGTTAATCAGCGGAGACAAAATGACAATTTCAAGAAGCCGCTATGACCGAGAGGCGCTGTCCACAGGAATAACGAGCATCGGATTGTGCCCCCCACAATCCAAATCCGCAGCCTTACGGTCTGCGGACTTCACTCAGGGGCACGCCCCTGAATACCCCTACTAAAGAATGGAGATGACCAAATGAAAGAAGAAAAAGTGCGTATCAGAGTACGCCTGACCGAAGAAGAAAAAGAGAAATTGGAGCGAAACAGCGCTCTATGTGGTCTGTCCCAAAGCGAGTATGTCCGCCAGCTCTGCCGGGGCATTCACCCGAAACCAAAACCCCCGGATGTGTTTTGGAGGCTGATGGACGAACTATACAAGGCTCATTCCGACCTGAAAGAATGTGCCAAGTACGAGCCGTCCGCCCTTGAACTCTGCGCCGAAATTGAACGGCTGGTACTGGACTTGCAGGAGGTGATCTAATGGCAACGACATCTCTTTGGCACATTAAAGGCCGCTTGAAGGACCTTATTGACTATGTGGAGAACCCGGAAAAGACGGCATCGAAAATGCCGGAGCTGCAAGACCTCTACAATGTGTTTTCCTATGTCCAGCGTTCAGAGGCCACGCAGGAGGGTGAGTATGTCACCACCATCAATTGTCTGAAGGAAACAGCGCTGCGGCAGATGATCCTCACCAAGAAGCGTTACGGTAAGACTGACGGCTATATCGCCTGGCACGGATATCAGAGCTTTAAGCCGGAGGAGGTCACGCCGCAGCTTGCCCACGAGATCGGCGTGAAGCTGGCAAAGGAGCTATGGGGCGACCGCTTTGAGATCATCGTCACCACTCATCTGGATAAAGAACATCTGCACTGCCATTTCTGCTTTAATTCCGTGTCCTTTCGGGACGGCGGCAAGTACAACTATTCCAAAGCAGAGCAACAACGTCTGCGAGAAGCCTCAGACCGGCTGTGCCGGGAGTATGGATTGTCCGTCATTGAAAATCCTCACAAAGCACCTTCTCGTCCTGTTTGGCTGGATGAGAAAAGCGGCAAGCCTACCCGCTACAATGTCTACCGTGCCGATGTGCAAGAGGCGATGGATTTCAGCCGCACGCCCTACTATATGGAGGACTATCTCCGGCGCAAGGGGTATATCACCGACTTTACCGGTAGGCACTGGAAGATACGTTTGTCCCAATATGAACACTTTACAAGGCTGGACACGCTGGATGAAAGGTGGACGCCGGAGAACATACGCCGCTCTATGGGCAGGTATGCCACCTTCGGCAATCGCAGGGCGTATATCAGCTACCCACCCCAAATGCCGCAGGAGCTTTCGGATTGGTTCCGCCCGTTCCATAAGACCAGTCATATCTACAAGCAGTATCTGCACTACTGCTATCTGCTGGGGTACTTACCGAAGTACACCGACTATAAGCCCACCAGTCCGTATCTGAAGGAGGACTTGCGAAAGCTGGACGAGCTGTCCCAGCAGGTGCGGTATATGAGTAAATACGGCATTGAAACCATTGACGATCTGTACGCAGACCGGGAGAAAATCCGGCAGGATATAGACACCCTCATTGCCCGCCGCACCAAGCTGCAAAACAGGATACGCCGTGCCGCACCTGCCGAAAAGGAAACTCTGCGGCAGGAAAAGGCAGGTGTGACCGAGCAAATTACCACACTGCGAAAGCAACTGAAGCTGAATCAAGGCATTGAAGCCCGTTCCGTCAAAATACAGGAAAAGACGGATTCATACTTTGTCAATGAAATCCGTGCCAAGGAAGAACATAGGCAAAAGAAATCACAGAGAAGGGAGCGTGACGCACGATGAGTGCCGATAACGAAATCTATACACAGCTTGACCGCATTACAGACCATCTTGCAACAATGACCAAGCAGGAGCGCATAGCGTGGTTCCGCAGAAGCGCCTATGTGCAACCGCTGAATTTCCTCCGGGAGATCGACGGCACCACCTACGCTGTAAGAGCCTTTTTCAGCGAAGGTGCAAGGGAGAACATCACCGAAAAGGTGCAGCGCATCATCCTGAAAAACGATGATAAAAGCAACGAACATTAAAACTATCGCATTAAAGCGTTGAAGTTTACGGCCGGATATGGTAGAATAAGCTCACCTACAAATTCAATCATATCCGGCTGTGGAAAGGAGAACTATGACAAAACAACCGGATAAAATCACAGCCCTATACTGCCGCCTGTCCCGTGACGATGAGCAGGATGGTTTGTCAGGTTCCATCAAAAATCAGCAGACCATCCTCGAAAAGTACGCACAGGAAAACGGCTTCAAAAACACCCGTGTGTTCATTGATGACGGCTGGTCAGGTACGAACTTCGCAAGACCGGCGTTCACGGAAATTATGGAACTGGCGGAAAAAGGACGCATCGGTACCTTGATCGTCAAGGATCACTCCCGCTTGGGGCGTAACCGCCTGATCGTTGGACAGCTTCTGGAAGAGGGCTTCGACAGTCTCGGCGTCCGCTACATCGCCATTATGGACAACATCGACACCGCAAAGGGCATCAGCGACCTTGTCCCGATGCAGGACTTATTCAACGAGTGGCACGCCAAAAACACCAGCCAGAAGGTACGCAATGTGTTCAAGAGCAAGGGAATGTCCGGCGCACCGCTGACCACCAATCCGCCCTTTGGGTATCTGAAAGACCCGGAGAGCAAGAACGGGTGGATCATTGATGAAGCTGCGGCAAAGACCGTGCGCCAAATCTTTGCTTGGTGTGTGGACGGCCTCGGCCCTACGCAGATCGCCAAACGGCTGAAAACGGCCAAGGTGCCGACACCTACGGAGCATTGGTGCAATATCGGCAGGAATTGCAGTAAACCGCCTGCTGTGCCCTACAACTGGTGTTCTGCCACCGTGGCGGACATCCTCGGTAAGCAGGAATACTGCGGCGATACGGTGAATTTCCGCAGTACCACCAAGTCCTTCAAGAATAAGAAGAAAATCGAGCGTCCGCCGGAGGAATGGCAAATCTTCAAGGATACGCATCCAGCTATCATCGACAGAGAAACCTTTGCCTTGGTGCAGGAGCTTCGCAAGCACCGCCGCAGACCCACGAAAAGCGGCATTGTCAGTCCCTTTTCGGGCTTGCTGTACTGCGCTGATTGCGGAGAGAAGCTGTATTACAGTGTCACCAACAACTACAAACGGGAGCAGGCGTACTTCTTCTGTTCCTCCTATCGCAAGAACTCCGAGGTTTGTTCTGCCCACTATATCCGTGAGAAAGTGGTGGAGCAAATCGTCTTAGAGAGTATGCAGCGCATTCTCTTAAATGTGCAGGTGTTTGAAAAGGAGTTTGCCCGCAAGCAGATGGACTGCTACACGGAGGACAAGAAGAAGCAGCTTGCCGCCAAGCGCCGAGAGCTATCCAAGGCGAAGAAGCGTATTGCAGAGATTGACGCTCTGATTCAGAAAATCTACGAGGACAACGCCAGTGGAAAGCTATCTGACGAGCGCTACGCCACACTATCTCTGTCTTACGAGGAGGAGCAAAAAACGCTGAAGGCTGCCGTCCTGGAGATGCAGGCGTATCTGGAAACCGAAACGGATAAGACCGAGAGCTTGCAGCGGTTCATCCAGAAAGTCAAACAGGTCACGGAGCTGAAAGCGCTGACCCCGGAGCTGATTCACGAGTTCGTGGATAAAATCGTGGTGTATACACCGAGATACCTTGATGGCAAGCGAGTACAGCTTTTGGACATCTATTACAGCGGCGTGGGCATTCTCCACGAGCTGACCCCGGAGGAGATGGAAGAAGCCTTCCAGCGGCACCTCACCGAGCGCAACAAAGAGAAAACGGCGTAACCACAAGGGTTACACCGTTTCCGAAAACTTATTAACCTGAGATACAAGAGCCGCCCCGGGGCACCTTCCTTACGGAGGGTGCCCCAAGGCGGGGTGTTTTGCTGTCAGGCGATCAGATCTTCGTGACGATCTTGATGCCGGGGCCCATGGTGGACGCCGTGACGCAGGACTTGATGTACTGGCCCTTCGCGGCGGCCGGCTTGGCCTTGATGATCGCGCCGATGAGCGCGTTGTAGTTCTCGGTGAGCTTCTCAGCGCCAAAGCTGACCTTGCCGATCGGGCAGTGGATGATGTTGGTCTTGTCGAGACGGTACTCGATCTTACCGGCTTTGGCTTCCTTGATGGCGTTGGCAATGTTCGGCGTGACGGTGCCGGCCTTCGGGGACGGCATCAGGCCCTTGGGGCCGAGCACTTTGCCGAGACGGCCGACGACGCCCATCATGTTGGGAGAGGCGATGACGGTGTCGAACTCGAACCAGTTCTCGCCCTGGATCTTCGCAACAAGATCCTGGCCGCCGGCGTAATCGGCACCGGCGTCGAGCGCTTCCTGGACCTGCTCTTCCTTGCAGAAGACGAGCACGCGGTTGACTTTGCCGGTGCCGTGGGGCAGGACGATGGCGCCGCGGACCTGCTGGTCGGCGTGACGGGAGTCAACGCCCAGCTTCACGTGCAGCTCGACGGTCTCGTCAAACTTGGCCTTGGCGGTCTTGGTGATGAGCTCGAAGGCTTCCTGCGGCTCGTACTGAGCCTGCTTATCAATGAGCTTAGCGCTCTCTTTATAATTTTTACCTCTGAACAATTCAGTTTCCTCCTAATAAAGTGGTTCGTCGGATGGATGATCCTCCCACGATCAGGGAGCGGAATCTGACGGCTTATTCGCCGACCAGAACGCCCATGCTGCGGCAGGTGCCTGCGATCATGCTCATAGCAGACTCGATGCTCGAGCAGTTGAGATCGGGCATCTTCTGCTCTGCGATCTTGCGCAGATCTTCCTTGCTGATGGTCGCGACCTTATCTCTCTGGGGCACGCCGGAAGCATGCTCGATGCCGCAGGCCTTCTTGATGAGCAGGGCTGCCGGGGGCGTCTTGGTAATGAACGAGAAGCTGCGGTCGGCGTACACGGTGATGACGACCGGGATCATCATGCCCATGTCGCCTTTGGTGCGCTCGTTGAAGTCCTTGGTGAACTGGCCAATGTTGATGCCATACTGGCCGAGCGCGGGGCCGACCGGGGGAGCCGGCGTTGCCTTGCCGGCGGGAACCTGGAATCTGACGTATCCAACTATTTTCTGTGCCACTTGAAAGCACCTCTTTCTTGTAAGATTTTAATCCTTGATCGCTTCGACCTGATCGAGTTCGAGGTCGACGGGCGTCTCTCTGCCGAACATGGAAACGACGACGCGGACACGGTCCTTGTCGGGCTCGAGCTCGTCCACCGTGCCGATGAAGCCCTCGAGCGGGCCGTCGGTGATCTTGACGGAGTCGCCGAGCTCATAGCCGACCACCACTTCGTGATGCTCGACGCCGAGGTCGTAAATTTCCTGTTCTGTCAGGGGGATCGCCTTCCCGTCGGAGCCGACGAAGCCCGCGGCGCCGCGCACGTTGTGCACGAGATGCCAGCTCTCATCGGTCAGCACCATCTTCACGAGCACGTAGCCCGGAAAGACCTTGCGCTCGACGGTCTTTTCACCGGAATCGGTGATCTCCTTGACCGTCTCCATCGGGATGTTGACTTCCTGGATCAGATCCTGCATTTTGCGGTTTTCCGCCGCCTTTAGGATGTTCGCGGCCACGCTGTTTTCGTAGCCGGAGTAGGTATGGACAACATACCATTTTGCAAGTTCAGACATGTTATCCACCCAGCTTCAGCAGAAGCTGCACGCCCTGATCGGCCAGCGAGTCGAAGCCCCACAGCACCAGTGCGGAGGCGGCCATGACCACCAGGCAGACCGCGGTGTTGTTTGCCGTCTGCTTCGGCGTCGGCCACACGACCTTTTTGAGCTCGCTCTTCATGTCGCGGAACCATTTGCCGATGCGTTTGAAAAACGGGAGTTTTTTATCGACTTTCTTGACGGCTTCGGTGGAAGTTTCTTTCTTTTCCGGTTTCTTATCAGCCATGAATCATTCCGTCCTTTCGAAAGTCTTATTTGGTTTCAACGTGCTTGGTGTGCTTGCGGCAGAAGGGGCAATACTTACTCAGTTCGAGCTTTTCGGTAGTGTTCTTCTTGTTCTTCATGGTGTTGTAGTTCCGCTGCTTGCACTCTGCGCATCTGAGCGTCACCTTGACACGGGATCCAGCTTTAGCCATATTTTTCGGCACCTCCTTATTGATTTCGTCCCTGTCGGGACGTGATTGCCTCCCTGTATGAGCCGAAAGGGCATAAAAAGGGAACCTCTCGACTGACAGGTAGATTCACTATACCACACTCCCTGTCAAAGGTCAAGTCTTTTTGCGCCGCCGCAAAAAGACGCAAAACGCCGCCTCCGAAAGCCCGGAGGCGGCGTTGAACATATGGGTTTCTATGCGGTTTTGCTCTCTCAGGCGACGTCCTCGAAGCCGGGCAGCGGCTTCTTGGCGGTGATGGCGCGGATGACGAACAGGGCCGCGACCACGAGCACCACACCGATGGCGAGGCAGATATAAACGTTCTGGATGAAGCCCGCCAGGATGTAGTTGACAAAGCAGATGATACCGACGGTGCCGGCATACGGCAGCTGCGTGGACACGTGGTTGACGTGGTTGCACATCGCACCGGCAGAGGCCATGATGGTCGTGTCGGAGATGGGCGAGCAGTGGTCGCCGAACACGGCGCCGGCCAGGCACGCGGACACGCCGATGATGAACAGGCTGCTCGACGGGTCGAACACATAGGTGACGATCGGCAGCAGGATGCCGAACGTGCCCCAGCTCGTGCCGGTGGAGAAGCTCAGCACACCGGCGACAAGGAAGATGATCGCCGGCAGGAAGCTGAACAGCGACCCGGCCGCAGAGTTCATGACGGAGGCGACGAAGTACTTGCCGCCGAGCAGGCCGGTCATGTTCTTGAGCGAGGTGGCGAAGGTCAGGATCATGATGGCGGGGACCATGTTGATGAAGCCCTTCGGCAGGCAGGCCATGGAATCCTTGAAGGTGATGAGACGGCGGCACAGGAAGTAGATGATCGTGAACACGAGCGCGATCAGCGAGCCCCAGGGCAGGGCAACAAAGGCGTCCGTGTTGCCGAAAGCGCCGACGAAGTCGTGGTAGTAGTCACCGGAAGCGTCCCAGTAACCGCCGGCGTAGACGAGGCCGGCAAAGCACGTCACGATCAGCACGGCGACGGGCAGGATCAGGTCGATGACGCGGCCGTTCTGGTTGCAGTCGATGGCATCATTGTTCCCGTCGGCGCGGTCGCCGGTGGTGTAGAGGTCGTTCTTGAAGCGGGCGTTCATCTCGTGCAGGCGCATCGGGCCGTAGTCGAACTTCATGAGGATGAGCGCGATGATGAACACGAACGTGAGCAGCGAGTAGAAGTTATACGGAATGGCGCGCACGAACAGGTCGAAGCCGTTGTAGTCCTCGACGACGCCGGACACGGCGGCGGCCCAGGAGGAGATCGGCGCGATCATGCACACGGGCGCGGCCGTGGCGTCGATGAGATAGGCGAGCTTGGCGCGGGAGATCTTGTGCCGGTCGGTGACGGGCAGCATGACCGAGCCGACGGTCAGGCAGTTGAAGTAGTCATCGACGAAAATGAGCACGCCGAGCAGGAAGGTGGCAAACATGGCGCCGGCGCGGGTCTTGATGTGGGTCTCGGCCCAGCGGCCGAAGGCGGCGGAGCCGCCGGCGCGGTTGATGAGCGCGACCATGGCGCCGAGGATGACGAGGAAGAGCATGATGCCGGCGCTGTCGGCGACGGCGGGCACCATACCGTCGTTGATGATGGCGTCAAGGCCGGTGACGGGGTTGAAGTTGGAGTAAAACAGCGCACCGAGCAGGATGCCGACGAACAGCGACGAGTAAACTTCCTTCGTGATGAGTGCGAGGATGATGGCGACGATCGGCGGCACGAGTGCCCAGAACGAAAACGCCATGCGGCTGGTGGATGTGATCTCGCCGGTGCCCTCGCAGGCACTGCATTCTTCACCCTGCGAGATGCCGGTACCATTGCACGTGGTGCAGGTGATGGACTTTGCCACATCGTCCCCGTCATCGGCGGCGAGCGCGCACACGCTCAGCAGCGACACGGCCATGACGACGAGCAGCAGAACAGCCAGGATCTTGCGTCTGGAATTCATCTTGAAATTCCTCCTATAAAAAAATGTCATGAACAGAGCATACTGTTCATGACACTTGAAACTCCTGGTCAATGACAGCGCTCCGCGAATGCGGCAGTCCGGCGGATGTTCTCCGACGGCCCAGGCAATCCCGCGGCAGGAACCTGCGAGACCCTTCGGCGGCTGCCCCTTTCCCCTCCCGGTTACCTGCCGGTGAGCGAGGGTACTAATGACGTCCGCGCCTCTATCATGCTTTGTTCAGCAAGTTCAGTATACGGTCGTCCCTACGAAATGTCAACCAGTTTTATGACCAATTTGTGAATTTTGTATATTCTTGCGCTTTTCACAGGAAATGCACATTTTGTTTGTGCGATTTTAATAAAAACGTGTGGATGGTCAAGCCTGACCGGTCAAAGCGCGAGAAGCCGCCGCTGCCTGCCGGATATCCGAGCCACAGGGGGTGCTCGAGGGGGCAGAGCCCGCCTCGAATGGGATCTCAGCGTTCCATTTGCAAAATGGAACGCACCTGCCGGATGCCCGGCAGGTGCGTAACGGAACCGTTGCTTGGCTCAGCGGCTGCCCTTGTCGTAAGGGATGCCCTCGGCCTTGGGGGCGCGGGAGCTCTTGGACGTAAAGGCGAGCACGATGATCGTGATGAGGTACGGCAGCATCTGATAGAAGTGCGCGCTGATGCCGATCTGCGCGAGCAGATACACGCCGTCGCCGTTGATGTCGAGGCTGGTGTAGGCCGCGGCGATGCACTTGAACAGGCCGAACAGCAGCGACGCGCCCGCGATATTCAGCGGCTTCCAGTTGCCGAAGATCATGACGGCAAGGGCCAAAAAGCCGAAGCCCGCCACGTCGCCGTTGGACGAGCAGTTGGCCGTGGTCAGCGCGTAGACGAAGCCGCCCATACCGGCCAGCGCGCCGGAGATGGTCGTGCCGGCATAGCGCATCTTGTAGACGTTGATGCCGAGCGAGTCGGCCGCCTGCGGATTTTCGCCGCACGCGCGCAGGCGCAGGCCAAAGCGCGTCTTGTACAGCAGGATCGACAGGATGATGAACACCAGGATGCACACATAGGTGGCCAGATACACCTTATTGATAAACGTCTCGCCGAAGAAACCGAGGTTGACGGACTTGTCGATGCCGAGCGTGCTCTTTTTGATCATGAACCAGCTGGCCGAGTCGCCGCTGGCCATGTTGAGGGTGTTCTGGTTGGCGATGATGCGGATGAAGAACAGCACCAGCGCGGGCGCCAGCAGGTTGAGCGCCGTGCCGCCGATGGTCTGGTCGGCGCGCAGGTTGATCGACGCGAACGACAGCAGCAGCGAAAACAGCGCGCCCATGGCCGCCGACACGAGCATGGCCAGCAGCACGAGGCCCTGCAGCGTGCCCCAGTCCCCGGCCGCTTTGGCAGCGTTGAAGACCTCCAGGCCCTGCATCTGGCGCACGAAGAGCACGCCGATGAATGCGCCGAAGATCATGATGCCCTCGAGCGCGAGGTTGATGATGCCGCTGCGCTCGGCAAACACGCCGGCGAGCGCCACGATCATGAGCGGGACGGCATAGATCAGTGTCTGTTGGATGAGAAAGCTCATGCCTGCTCGCCTCCTTCCGCGATGGGCGCATCCGCGTCCGGGTCTGTGATGGCCGGGTCCGGATGCAGATCCGGGTCTCCGAGCGACTGCGCGGGCTCGACGGGCTGATCGTCCGCCGGCGTGTCGCCGGACTTGCGCTTTTTCTTCCGGCCGTCGAGCAGCATGCGGATCACGAGCGAGAAGGCGCTCAAATACACGATGGCTGCGATGATGACGTCCGTGATGTATTCGTTATACGCCGTGAGGTTGGTCAGCTGCAGGCCAGCGATGTCCAGCACGGACATGAAGATGGCCGTGAAGATGACGGCAATGGGGTTGTTGACCGCGAGCAGCGCGACCGGGATGCCGTTGAAGCCCTCGGCCGGGAGCGTCTGGTACGTGCTCCAGAAAAACTCCGTATTGCCGGACAGGTAGTACAGCGCAGCGCCGCCGCCAGCGAGTCCGCCCGCGATGGCCATGGACAGGACGATGTTGCGCTTGTCGCGGATGCCGGCGTAGCGGGCGCTGTGGCGGTTCATGCCGCAGGCCTTGAGCTCGTAGCCGAGCGTCGTCTTGTTCATGAGGATATACATGCCGATGGCGAAGAGGATTGCCACGAGGATACCGGCGTTGACCTGCGAGTTCGGGAAGAGCTTGTCAAGGCCGAGCTTCGCCGTGGCCACGTCGTTATAGGTCGTCTTGTAGATGTAGCCGGACTTGGTGTTCTCGACCAGGTTCTTGAAATTGCTGATGTCGAACATCCACGTCACGAGGTTTGCCGCCAGCCAGTTGGTCATGATGCTCGCCAGCACCTCGTTGATGTTCAAAAACGCCTTGAGCGCGCCGGGGATCGCGCCCCAGAGCGCACCGGCGGCGACGCCGCCGAGAAACGCAAGGATCCAGATCAGCCACGGGGCGACGCTGCTCGATGGGATGCCGAGCGCGATGCACAGCGACACGAGCGTGCCCATGAGGTACTGGCCGGGCGCACCGATGTTGAACAGGCCGGTCTTGAACGCCACGGCGACGGACAGGCCTGTCATAATCAGCGGCGTGGCGCGGAAGAGCATATTGCCGAAGTTCGTAGAGTTGAAGCCCCAGGTGAGCACGCCGGAGGCGGTGCGGCCGGTGCTGAACAGGCCGGCGAACACGATGCGGATGCCGTCCCAGACGCTCGACGCGCCGAGCTCCGGATTCGAGAAGCCGACGGCGGCGATGATGACGCTGCCGACGACGAGACCGATGAGGATCGACAGCAGCGACGCGAGGATCTTCTTGGTCATGTCCTTTTCATAAAGGGTGCGGAGTTTGTTCTGCTTCATGCCGATTCACCGTCCTTCCCGCTGCGCTTGGCGCCGGACATATACAGACCGAGCTCCTGCACGGTCGTCTGCTTCGGGTCGAGCTCGCCGACGATCTGCCCCTCGTACATGACGAGGATGCGGTCGGACAGGCTCATGACCTCGTCGAGTTCGAGCGACACGAGCAGCACGGCCTTGCCCGCGTCGCGCTGGGCGACGAGCTGCTTGTGGATGTATTCGATTGCGCCGACGTCGAGGCCGCGCGTGGGCTGCACGGCGATGATGAGCGGTTTGTCCCGATCAACCTCGCGGGCGATGATGGCCTTCTGCTGGTTGCCGCCGGACATGCTGCGCGCGATCGTGACGGCGCCCTGGCCGCTGCGGACATCGAACTGCTCGATGAGCCGGTCGGCGTAGGCGCGCACGGCGTCGCGGCGGATGAAGCCGCCGTGCTGGAACTGCGGCTCTTTATAGCGCTGGAGCACCATGTTCTGCTCGAGCGTGAAGTCGAGCACGAGGCCGTGCTTGTGCCGGTCCTCGGGGATGTGGCTCATGTTCCTGCCGCGGCGGCGGATGGAGGCGTGCGTGATCGTCTCGCCGCAGAGCGTGACCGAGCCGCCCGTGATCTTGTCCAGGCCGGTCAGGCCGTGGATGAGCTCCGTCTGGCCGTTGCCGTCGATGCCGGCGATGCAGACGATCTCGCCCGCGCGGACATTGAACGACACATGATCGACGGCGTTGCGCTTGTGCAGGTGCGACAGGACGCACAGATCCTCCACATGCAGGATCTCCTCGCCGGGGTGAGCCGGCGTCTTGTCGATGACGAGCTGCACGGGGCGGCCGACCATCATGTTGGTCATCTCCTGCGCGTTGGTGTCGCAGGTGCGCATGTCGCCCACGTACTGCCCGTGGCGGAGGACCGCCACGCGGTCGGACAGGGACTCGACCTCGTGGCCGTCAATCGTGAGCCTCATGACCTTGTCCTCTTTCCTGGTCGGCATTACCCCCATCAAGTTCCGCCAGGTCATTTTGACCGCAGGCTCAGGTGGTAAAATGTTACATAGCGTCACATGAATCTGATGCGATATTCGCTCGCGCGGCACACCGTTTGTTTCTTATGCCCTCTCGAAAGGTTGCGGTAAATGGGTATGGAGCCCTTCAAGCTGAGGCGATTCACTCTCGGACGAAACGGCCAGTTTCTCGACTCCGACGAATTGCCGTCTGACGACAATTCGAAGTTTCTTCGGAACGCTCTGTCCTGTGGTCACATCAACGTTTTGCTTGGGTCGGGATTCTCAGCTGGCGTTGTCCCGACTCTCGAGGGCCGTGAATCATGGTTTCGCGCAGTGGAAGAGAAGAAGCTCGAGAGTTCTATCAATGTTGTTTGGGAATCCGCCC
>ENA-ORMX01001104-ORMX01001104.1-human-gut-metagenome-genome-assembly--contig:-NODE-1104-length-18599-cov-4.419435_pt1 | contig 18599 bp, 13 predicted proteins | sample MGYA00242108_ERZ509007 | MGnify/ENA primary metagenome ERZ509007 (study PRJEB26280, sample SAMEA2338745) | human gut metagenome | biome: human gut; feature: human-associated habitat; material: faeces...
TACGCACGCTATTTTGCGGGCTTCTTTCATAATGCAGAAACGGAACAGGCATTCTGCCGGGCATAAGGCTTGCACTCGTTAAACGCGAGGGGGCTCTGTTCCACGGACAGAGCCCCCCTTGTTTTTTGGAAGGCATCCAACTTTATGAATTCGTCCGGATACGGACAAAAGGAGAAGATCACTATGAAAAAGAAATTGCTCGCTCTTGTTCTGGCTACGGCCATGACGCTGTCCCTTGCCTCCTGCGGCGACTCCAAGACGGAGACACCCTCCACCGGCTCTGACAATTCCTCTGCCAGCTCTGACAATTTCTCCGCCGAGGGCGCCACCTATAAGGTCGGCATCTGCCAGCTGGTGCAGCATGCCGCTCTGGATGCCGCCACTCAGGGCTTTGAAGATGCTTTGACTGCGTCCTTCGGTGAGAATGTTACTTTCGATTTCCAGAACGCACAGGGCGATTCTGCAACCTGCGCTACCATCACCAACGGCTTTGTTTCTGCTGGTGTGGATCTGATTATGGCAAACGCCACTCCTGCCCTGCAGGCTGCACAGTCTGCCACCAACACCATCCCGGTGCTGGGCACCTCTGTTACCGAGTACGGTGTTGCTTTGGGCCTGACCGATTTCGACGGCGTTGTGGGCGGCAATATCTCCGGCACTTCCGATCTGGCCCCGCTGGATCAGCAGGCTGAGATGATCGTGGAGTGGATGCCTGAGGCCAAGAAGGTTGGTCTGCTGTACTGCTCTGCTGAGGCCAACAGCCAGTATCAGGTGGACGAGGTTCAGAAGTATCTGGAGGAAAAGGGTGTCACCGTTACTCAGTACGCTTTCTCTGATTCTAACGACCTGTCCTCTGTCTGCCAGAAGGCTGCGGACGAGAACGATGCTCTGTACGTTCCTACCGATAATACGGTCGCTGCCAACACCGGCATCGTGGACGGTATCTGCCGCCCGGCAAAGAAGCCTGTGTTCGCAGGCGAAGAGGGCATCTGCGCCGGTTGCGGTGTGGCTACCCTTTCCATCAGCTACTACGATCTGGGCTACACCACCGGTGAGATGGCAGTCAAGATCCTGAACGGCGAGGCTGATGTTTCTTCCATGCCCATCGAGTACACCGATGTGACCAAGAAGTACAACAAGGCCATCTGCGACGATCTGGGCCTGACCGTTCCCGATGGCTACGAGGAAATCGAAGGCTAAAGTATTTCGGAAAATAAAATAGAAAATCAGCGGAGAAGGGCTGAAAACGCTCTTCTCCGCTTTCCCGTATTCAAACGGGTGAATAAAAAAGTGTATCAGAATCAGGAGGAATTGTTTTGGACGTTATTGCAAGATTGGCAAATCTGCCGGGCGCTTTGCCGGGTGCCTGCGCACAGGGCCTTATCTGGGGTATCATGGCCATTGGCGTGTATCTGACCTACCGCATTTTGGATGTGGCTGACCTGACTGTGGATGGTTCCTTTGGCACCGGCGGCGCAGTGTGCGTCATGTGCCTGCTGTCCGGCCAGAATGTCTGGGTCTCGCTGTTCATGGCGCTGTTGGCAGGCTTGCTGGCAGGCTTTGTCACCGGCATCCTGCACACTTTTATGGGAATCCCGGCTATCCTTGCCGGTATCCTGACCCAGCTTTCGCTGTATTCCATCAACCTCAAAATCATGGGCAAGGCCAATCAGGCTATCAATGTGGATAAGTACAGTCTGCTGATCTCCCTGCGCTGGGTCAAGGAATTTGCACTCCATAACCCCATCATCATGGTCATCATCGTTACCGCTGCGCTTATCGGCATCCTGTACTGGTTCTTTGGCACCGAGCTGGGCTGCGCCATCCGCGCTACCGGCTCCAACCCCGCAATGTCCCGGGCGCAGGGCATCAACACCAACTTCAATATTGTGCTGGGTCTGGCGGTCTCCAATGGTCTTGTGGCTCTGTCCGGTGCGCTGCTGAGCCAGTATCAGGGCTTTGCAGATGTCGGCATGGGCCGTGGCGCCATCGTCATTGGTCTGGCTGCGGTTATCATCGGCGAGGCACTGTTCAGCCGCATCTTCCACAACTTTGCACTCAAGATGGCTGCCGTTTCTCTGGGTGCCATCATCTACTACATTGTGATCCAGCTGGTGCTGACGCTGGGCTTTGACGCAAACCTGCTCAAGCTGCTGAGCGCCTCCGTGGTGGCAATTTTCCTTGCCGTGCCGTACTGGAAGGGCAAGTACTTCTCGAAGCCGGTGAAGAAGGCAAAGGAGGATGCAAAAAATGCTTGAGATCCAGAACGTTTCCAAGACCTTTAACGCTGGCACGGTCAACCAGAAAACTGCCCTGAACGGCCTGAACCTGAAGCTGAATGAGGGCGATTTTGTCACTGTGATCGGCGGCAATGGTGCGGGCAAATCTACGATGCTCAATGCTGTTGCCGGTGTGTGGCCGGTGGATGAGGGCAAGATCATCATTGATGGTGTGGATGTCACCCGCCTGAGCGAGCATCAGCGCGCAGCCTATATCGGCCGTGTATTTCAGGATCCCATGACCGGCACCGCCGCTACTATGCAGATCGAAGAAAACCTTGCGCTGGCAGCCCGCCGCGGCAAGCCACGTACCCTGCGCATCGGCATCACGAAGGCCGAGCGTGAGCAGTACCGTGAGCTGCTCAAGACCCTTGATCTGGGCCTTGAAAATCGTCTGACCGCCCGTGTAGGCCTGCTTTCCGGCGGTCAGCGTCAGGCACTGACCCTGCTGATGGCTACCATGAACAAGCCCAAGCTGCTGCTACTGGACGAGCACACGGCGGCATTGGACCCCAAGACGGCATTAAAGGTGCTGACCCTATCAGCCAAGATCGTGGAGGAAAACCACCTCACCACCATGATGATCACCCATAACATGAAGGATGCCATCAAGTATGGCAACCGCCTCATCATGATGCACGAGGGCCACATCATCTATGACGTGGCCGGTGAGGAAAAGAAGAATCTGCATGTTTCTGACCTGCTGGCCAAATTCCAAATCGCCAGCGGCGGTGAGTTTGCAAACGACCGCATGATCCTGTCCTGATAAAAATTTCGTTGCCTGCAAAAATCAAAGGACGTCTGCCCTCGGAAAAAACCGAGGACAGGCGTCCTTTTTTCAAATACGGAAAGCACGTTGAGAGGCTTCATAGGTAACCGCCCAGTGAAAGCACGCTCACAGAAAGACAAGAGGCTGTTGCACAAGGATAGTGAACCGCTCCCTGTCAAGTAGACAGACGAAAAAACAAAATGTTTTCTCCAGGATTTCAGAGATGAGATATACAACGGCAACTTTTTCATTGCAAAATGCTTGTTGGGGGACACCAAAACCCGTGAACTGCATCCGCCGGATGCAGGCTGATGTACCGAAAAAACTGGTATAACAAACAAATTTCAACCGAATGATTTGGATAAAATGCGGCTGTTTGGAATTTCTATTTTATTGTTGAACTATTAGTGGTAATATTAATCTATTATAATTGGGCTCGACAAAGTGTATGAGGAGAACTATTATGGGATCACTAACGCATGTATGTGTGTGGTCTTCTAAGGGCTGGACTCATATCGCACCTGAAGAAGTCGCCCGTAGCCACCCGGGAGAATCGGTATCTGCACGCAGTGGGCTTTTTATGTGTGAATTGTGCGGACAATATGCAAAGTCGTATGCAGTTCAGAAGATTTTGAATGTCTGATAAGACAATAGAACTCTATATTATGTAAAGTGTACAGGAGAGTGTGCTCGATGACTGAACAGGAAAAACTCCACCACGCAAAACACTATATTGACAGCCTTGCCAATGGGTTGAATCCACTGGATGGAACACCGATTCCAGAACAGGACATCGTGAATAACGTAAAGATTTCTCGATGCCTGTTCTTTGTATCCGATGTCCTGAGAAAACAGCTTGATGGTCATGAACCTAAAAAGGTGTCCGAGAAGGATAAGAAACTGTTTTACATTACGGAAGAAGAAAAGCTGCAATATGTACCGTCAAAAACACCGATACCTGCCAGTGGAATCAGCTATAAAGTAAATGAGATTCTGGACGAAAAGAAAATGCGGAAGGTATCTTATCGAACCATCACCACGTGGCTGGTAAAAGTTGGACTTATGGAGGAGGAAGATATTTCAGATGGAAAATGTCGCAAGGCTCCAACTGCCAGTGGTATTGCGATGGGAATCACTACTGAAATCCGTACAGGAGTACATGGAGAATATCCGTGCGTTGTCTACGATGAGAATGCACAGGAATTCGTGATAGACAATCTGAATGCAATCATGAATCCAACGGATGATTGAAAAATCCCCAGTCTAAACCGACTAGAATCGGTATAGACTGGGGATTGCTTATCAGATTATCTTAAAATACTTCAATGCTTCCACAATCGCATCCTCTTTTTCCTTCGGACACTGGGGCTGCTTTGCATACCATAAAGTTATTCAAATTTTTAGGAAGTGATACTTCCGCTTTTTACCTTCAAAACCGGAAGTAATAGTTCCGGTTTGATGTGATATTGGATGAATCAACGCCGATTTTCATAGAACAAATTTTTCTCCAAGAAAATTTGCTCATTCGGCATCAGCGAGAATACACGGTCAGCGCAATTTTGTGCGGAATATCGGGTTTGGGCGAAGCCCAACAAGTGTTTTGAAGCTGGATTTGTAAAAAATCAGGTTCAAAACTTGCGAGGTGGTACCGGCTTGCCCTGCTTGCTGCGATTGCAAACTCGAAAACTTCCTGAGCAAAAAATAACCGCCAGCTTCAAGGTGAACTTGAAAGCTGACGGTCTGATTTGCAAAATGATTTTCAAATTTTGGAAGAACGTTGAGAGGCTTCATAGCACCCGCAAGCAATGCAGACGTATATACATCTGCTTATTTTGCGTTGCAAAATACTTGTTGGGAACACCCAAACCCTTGAACTGCATCCCGTGAATGCAGGCTGTTTTAAGCAAATAAAAAGGGAAAACTGTTTTACTTCTTGCGGAATTCCCCATACAGCCACTCTGCCAATGCCGACATAATAGCCTTGTACTTGCTGGTATCCTCAAACAAGGAAGAGAAGGTGTCCTGCGCTTCGAGATAGCTGTCCTGTGCGGCGGTGTCAAAGGCTTTGGGGAAGATGCTCTCGGTGAAGATCTGCGGGTCGGAGCTGCGCGCCAGCTTTGCCAGTTTCGGATCGGCCAGCAGACGGTCATGCAGGGCAGTAAGCAGCACCCGGTCGGCGTTGGTGAATTCGCCCTTGAACTTCTCGTTGATCTTCAAAATGATCTCGTCCAGCGGCTCCTTGGGGTCGTGGCCGAGAGCGCCCTTCTGGGTGACCGGCTCGTAGACGCCCTTGGCGTGTTCCAGCTCGATGGCACCGGCAAAGGTCTTTTGCAGCTTGTAATACTCCAGCTGTAATTTGCCCTCCAGATCCAGCGGAGAGACCTCGTCCGGCGGCAGCAGTTTGAGCAGGTAAGCGCAGAATACGTTCTCCTTGTGCAGCTCTTCATCAAACATCCGCGCCACCTGTGAAACGTAACCGTACCACTTGACAAGGCTGCGCAGCAGGCGGCGGAACTGGTACCGCTCGGCCTGCGTTTTCTGGTTGTAGCGGTCTGCCACCGGCTTCAAGACGCTGCTCATGCGGCCCACGGCATTTTTGTCCTGCTTGGTGCTGCGGAAATACTCCTTGGCAAAGGCTTCCACGTCTGCATCGGAATAAACGGCAAAGCTCCGCAGCTCCTTCTGGGTCTTGTAAATGAGGTCGGTGTTGACCTCCTGCTCCAGAAAGGTTTCCTGATAAAACGGCTGGAAGGCCTCCCGGATGTCCTCTGCCTTGTTCACAAAATCCAACACAAAGGTGTCGATTTTGCCGGGGCAGGTACGGTTCAGGCGGGAGAGGGTCTGCACCGCCTTGACGCCCTTCAGTTTTTTGTCCACAATCATGGTGTGGAGCAACGGTTCGTCAAAACCGGTCTGGTATTTTTCTGCCACGATGAGCACATTGAAGTTGTTGTGAAACTCCTTTTTGGTCTGGCTCTCTGCAATGTGACTGCCGTCGGCGCGGACGTTCAGGGACTGCTCCGTGTACTCCACGCCGCCGTCCGGTACGGCACCGGAAAATGCCGCTAAGATCTGCACATCGTCATAGCCTTGCTCCGCAATATAGCGCTTGACCTCGTGGAAGTACCGCACTGCCGCTAATCGGGAGGAGGTGACCACCATCATCTTGCCCCGCCCGCCGATCTTGTGGCTGGTGGTCTCCCGGAAGGTCTCTACAATGATCTTTGCCTTCTGGCTGATGTTGTAGGGGTGCAGCTCCTCGTACTTGCGGATAAGCTTTGCCGCTCGGCTGGCGGGCAGGTCGGGATTGTCCGGGATGGTCTTGGCAATCTTGAAGCAGGTGGAATAGGTCATGTAGTTTTGCAGCACATCCAGAATGAACCCTTCCTCGATAGCCTGCCGCATACTGTAAATGTGGAAAGGGTGATGGCTGCCGTCCGGGTACTCGGTGCCGAACAGTTCCAGCGTGGCGGCTTTTGGGGTGGCGGTAAAGGCAAAGAAGGACAGGTTCTTGTGCCGCCCGTGGGAGGTTAACTCCTTTACCAGTGCATCCTCCGGGTCGATCTCGTCCTCCGCTTTGCCTTCCAGCTCGGCATATTCCCGCAGCGCGTCCTCGGTGTCGGCAAGGGCGGCTTTCAGCTTTAATGCAGAAGTGCCGGTCTGGGAGGAGTGCGCTTCATCGATGATAACGGCATAGTTCTTCCCGGCGGTCTTGTTCACCTCAGTGTAGATGACCGGGAACTTTTGCAGCGTGGTGATGATGATGCGTGCGCCGTTGTTGATGGCATCCCGCAGGTCGCCGGAGTTTTTGTCCTCGCCGATGGCCTCCACCGCACCCAGCGTATGGTCAAAACCGGAGATGGTCTCCTGCAGCTGTGCGTCCAGCACGGTGCGGTCAGTCACCACGATGACGCTGGCAAACACCGGCTTGTTCTCGATGTTGAACAGGGAAGCCAGCCGGTACGCCGTCCAAGCAATGGAGTTGGACTTGCCCGACCCGGCGCTGTGCTGGATGAGATAGTGCTGCCCGGCACCCTTCTGCCGCACATCTGCCACCAGCTTGCGCACCACGTCCAGCTGATGGTACCGGGGAAAGATCAGGGTCTTGCCGTCCTGCAGGCTTATGAACTTTTGCAGAATGTCCATCATGCTGTCCTTCTGGAACACTTCTTCCCAGAGGTAGGCGGTAAGGTAGCCGCTGGGGTTGGGCGGGTTGCCTGCGCCGCCGTCCCGCCCGGCACCGTTGGAACCCTGATTGAAGGGCAGAAAGCGGGTGTCCTTGCCCGCCAGCCGGGTGGCCATCCACACCTCGGTCAGGTCTACGCAAAAGTAGCCCAGAATGCGCTTGTTGAACTGGAAACACACCTCCCGGGGGTCCCGGTCGTGCATCCACTGCTGTTTGGCGTTCTCCACGGTCTGCCCGGTGAACTGGTTCTTCAGCTCAAAGGCGAACACCGGGATGCCGTTTACCGCAAGCACCATGTCCACCGAGTTGTGGGTGGTGTCGGAGTAGAACCACTGCCGGTTGCAGGTGATCTCGTTCTGGGCGTAGCGCTGGGCGTCCTTTTGGTTCAGCGCGGATTCCGGCTGAAAATAGCACACCCGGAACCGCCGTCCCCGGTGCTTGAACCCGTACCGCAGCACCGAAAGCAGCCCCTCCGCATCGCAGGCATTGTTAAAGGCCATGCAGAATTTCCGCACCGGGTTTACCGGGTTCTGCTTTTCAAAAAATGCCCACTCGTTGGGCTGGGTCTTTTGCACAAAGCGGATCAGGGTATCCACAAACAGCCCCAGCTTGGGGTCGTAGCAATCCCCGTTGCGGGTGTAGCCCCCGGCAGGGGAGAGCAGCGCCGCCGCAATGTCCGATTCAAACTGCTTTTCGGTGGTGTTGAGGGGCATGGTTAGACCTCCTTGTTTTATCGCCATAAAAAATGTCTGGAGCAAAGTTGCTCTAAGTCTTTGTCATTAATTCCGATGCTATGAAGAATCATACAGTAAATCAAACCAATCAGATAAAGAGCAGTTATTACAAGACGTTCATCCAAAACTTCTTGTGTGCCATGAGTGGTTTTGTTGCGGTATACAATTAAATTTTCCACGTCATCTGTTGTTGGCTTGAAATCGAGTTTGTCAAATAATCTTGAAAGGATATCCTGATATTTGGAATAGAAAATGCAAATCTTATCAGCATCTGCGAGTGTCATATGTTTGAGTGTGCCGCAAATCATATCGTTTGTCTTTTTTGAAAATTTACCATTCTTTGATTGGAAGTCCTTGGCAGTTTTTTGTAATTCTTTTATAAGAGAGTTGAGACGCTGTTCTTCTTGAATGTATTCACTGCTTTTATCATCAGGTTTTGCAGCAGAAACATTGTTTCCTCTTATGCGTGCAATTTCACATTCCAGGCAAGTTACAACGCCTTTGACCATATCATTGGTCATTCGACCAAGGTCGGCATCATTCTCTGGAATGAAATTCATAAAGGAAAAAGGATTGTTTGTCTGTTCACAGTAAATTAACTCGATTAAAGATGAAAGAGTGACATCTAAATCGTTAAAGCAAATATTGTTGAATGGCTTTTTCTGAGTTACAACAGAAGGACTTTTTGAATAAACTAAAGCGGTATCCATCAAAACATCAGAAGGCGCTGTCTTTTCTTGTAGGGCGATTTCGTTAAAATCGACATTTTGCCGGAACGTCATAAAAGACAATAGTGTTTTGATTTTTTCAATATGAACTGGAACCTCTCCGAAGGAGATCGGCTCTGAAAATTGAAGCGTTAAATAACGTGTACGACCGATAAGTTCAACGTGGGTTGAGTTGTAGGTTTCATTAGATTGGTTGCCGGATTTGACTGTAATGTAAAGACCCTCATACTTGAAGGAAAAAGAGAGGGGTAACTGTGGAGGAATCACTTGAATGGCTCTGCCTACAAATTCGTATGGACTATCCGGTGAAAAGGACAGTGCGTCCAACGTTCCGCTTCTGAACTCAATGGCATCGATTTTATTCCAATTACAAGGACCGAGATTTCCTTTTTGAATAGCATAAATATTAGAATGAAAATTTGCAACAGTTCTGATGGCGGGTATTATGCGATTTCCACAATAAATCGCAATGTCGTTGCCATCATGCGTTGTTCCATGAAAATATTTATCTTCCTGTGCTAATTTTGCAAAATCTTCAGTGTTACTGGAAGTGGCCTTGAAGGGAACACTGTTCATAATACGAAAGTCAAAATTATCTTCGTAAAATGTTGCACTACCTTGCTCACAATCAAGAATGCCAGACCGTGGAGAAATTTCATCCTTCATAAATTTACACCTCCCTCTTTCCCGTTACAACCTCATAAATCAAACTTTTCTTGTAGCTTTCCAGCTCTTTTACCAGCTGCTCCTTCTTTGCAATCAGCTTGTCAATTTCGGCGCACTTGGCGTCAAGGTAGTCGGTGATTTCTTTTTGTTCATCTAGTGGAGGAATGAGTATTTTCATTCGTGCGACATCGTCTTGACTGATATTGGGGTCTTTTCTTGTTCCAACAGCATATTTCATCCAATATGATTTTAGTGCAAGCAACTGCATTAGCAGAAAAATGGGAGAAACAATTTCGCGATTGCAGACGATGGAGCAAACAGCCTGATTTGTTGCACAATCTGACATGAGTAGACCACATTTTCCGATTGTTCCAGCACCACCGTACATGGCAACACAAACTGTACCTTTAGGCATAATAGAGCAAGCAGATGAGGCTAAAGCCAATTCAGTTATTTTCTCTGAACTATCATAAACTAAGCCATCATTCAAATCAAGTGTACGAACCCATCTGATAGCGGCATCATCAAAAAAAGAAGCTTCTTTACTTCTTAGTGGCGTGGCACCACTGGAAGTTTGACCTATGCTTCCAATTTTAGCGACACCCCAATGGTGTGGAACTAGACCAGCCCATTCAACTCCACTATCCTTCATCTCCCGCTCACCACGCACGCCTTTGGTAACAGCCTGCGTAATAACAGCTTGCTTGAGCTTTTTGTATTCCTCAATGCTGGAACGAGTTTCAGAAATAAGGGAATCAATCTTAGCAGAAGTGGCATCAAGATAAAGTGCTATCCTATCTTGTTCAATGCGTGGGGGAACAGGAACACAAATGTTTTTGATAAAATCAGTATTGGCTCGGGGCATTTTAGTCCCGTATGTAGATTTTGTGACATGATCAATAAATGTAGGCGAAATTAAAAGATTCCAAAAGTATCGGATGTTCACAGAACTTGAAAAATTCAAAATGCAAAATTCACTTGAACAGCAACCATCGTTAGAAGCACAAAAAACTTTGGCAAGGTAGGGCCTTAATTTGCCAAAGAGAATATTGTTTTCGAAAAAGGCCAAGGCCTGAGATTTGTCATATTGAGAATCCGATGAAACATACTTTCCGGTCCAACTTTCGATATTCTCAAGTCCAATATACGGAGAATCTGTGCGAGCATTCTTTTCTATAGGAAAAGTGGATAAATATTTGAGTTTTGTGACTTCCCACCCCTCTGGAATCTCCCCAATCCATTCAATGCCGCTGTCTTTCATTTTCCGTGCCATGGTCAGCCCTCCTTATGAAACAGCTCTGCCAGCCCGGCGGAGATATCCTGTTCCAGTGCGGTGATGCGCGCCACGATATCCTCCACGGCTTCCGGTGCCTGATACTCGTAGAAATAGCGGGTCATGGGGATCTCGTAGCCCACCTTGGTCTTGCTGTGGTCGATCCATGCGTCGGGGGCGTAGGGCAGAACTTCCCGGGCAAAGTAGGCGTCAATGTCCTGCACCAGCGGCACGTTTTCGGTGTCCCGCAGGCTGGTGTCCGGCACAGGCTTGCCGCGTTTCAGGATAACGTTGCCCGCCTCGTCCCGCTGGGGGCGCTCCACAACAATCTTGTTGTAGCCGAACTCCACGCTCTCGAACACCTTGCTCTCGCAGTAGATGCCGTTTTTGTCACCGTACACCTTGCCGTTGGCAAACTCGCCGTAGGCGGTGACGATCAGTTCCCGGCAGGCATCGGTGATGTCGTTGCGCTTGGTGCCGATGCTCTTGCGGCGTGGCTCAAAGCAGTGGCTGGCGTCAATAAGCTGCACCTTGCCCGCACGGTGGGCGGGCTTATCCTTGCTGAGCACCCAGATGTAGGTGGAGATGCCGGTGTTCATGAACATATCGGTGGAAAGCTGGATGATGCAGTCCAGCCAGTCGTTTTCCAGAATATACTGCCGGATGTTGCTGGGCCCGCTGCCGGCATCGCCGCTGAACAGGGGAGAGCCGTTCTGGATAATGGCCATCTTGCCCTTGTTTGCCAGCTTGGCAAGGCCGTTCAGCACAAAAAGCTGCTGACCATCGCTGATCTTGGGCAGACCGGGCGCAAAACGCCCCATCTCGCCCCGGGCGGCCTCGGCTTCCACTGCCTTCTGCTCCCGCTTCCAGTCGATGCCGAAGGGCGGGTTGGAGATGATGTACTGGAAGGTGAACCCGGGGAACTGATCCTCCGACAAAGTATCACCGAACCGCATATTGTTGGGGTCGCCGCCCCGGATCATCATGTCCGCCTTGGCGATGGCAAAGGTGGAGGGGTTGAACTCCTGCCCGAAGCAGGTTACCTCAATGTCGCTGTTCAGCTCGTGGATGCGCTCCTCCATGCAGCTCAGCATCTGGCTGGTTCCCATGGCCATATCGTAAACGGTCATGCTGCTGGTATCGAGGTCGGCTTCGGACAGCAGCAGGTCGGTCATCAGGTAGATGATATCCCGGCTGGTGAAGTGCGCTCCGGCTTCCTCGCCAAAGCTCTCGGAGAACCGCCGCACCAGGTCCTCAAAGATGTAGCCGCAGTCCACGGCGCTGATCTTGTCCGGGCCAAGATATCCCTTCTCAGAGCCGAACTCCTTGATAACGAGGTAGAGGGTGTTGCTCTCCACCATCCGCTTGATGATGTTGTCAAAGTCGAACTTTGCCAGCACGTCCTGTGCGTTGGCAGAAAAGCCGGACAGGTAATCCCGGAAGTTGGACTCAATGTTGTCCGGGTCTGCCAGCAGGGTCTCGAAGGTGAACCGGCTGGTGTTATAGAACTGGTAGCCGGAGGCCTTCTGCAAAAAGCCGTCGATGACCTGCAGCTTTTTCACCTTCTCGTAGGTGTCCAGCACTGCCTGATGGGTGGGCAGCAGGCAGTCGTGGAACCGCTTCACCACGGTCATGGGCAGAATGACCAGACCGTACTCGTGGGGCTTGAACGGCCCCCGCAGCATATCGGCTACGTTCCAGATCATGGCGGCTTTTTCGGCAATATTGGCACCTACGGCGGTGATCTTATCGTTTGGCATACGTTGCTCCTTGTTTTTTGTGATAGGTGGACATCCTGATTTTACAACGATGGGTGTCCCATAAATCGGATGGCAGGATGCTTTTCCTGAAAAATGATTCTTACATCTATTGTACCACGATAAAAATAGAAACACCATATTCCAACAAAAGAAAATGCCCGCCTGAAAATCAGACGGGCATACAGTAAATCAAATCATCTGAAAATGCTTCAATGCTTCCACAATTGCATCTTCTTTCTCCTTCGGACACTGAGGCTGCTTTGTATTTTCGGACTTCGCCTTATGGTGGTTCTCTCGTACCTCCAGACCGCATTTCTGCTTAACCTGCGAGATATACAGGGAAGATACCTTCAGTCCAGTCTGTTCCAACACGCGGGCTTTGATTTCAGGATAGGTCGCGCCTTTCTGCAATCCTGAAGTGTCCATGCCCTCCAAAGAGAACTCTACACGGACTTTTTTGGAGTCGATCTCACCCTTGGAAAGCGCAATTACACATTCGACGTGCTTCGTCCTTGGAAACAGATCCACAGGCTGCACTTTCTCTGCGTGATACCCATTTTGTTCCAACCATGCGGCGTCCCGGGCGGCGGTGGCAGGGTTGCAGCTGACGTAGACCACCCGGCGGGGGGCCATGCGTACCACGGCAGAAAGGGTGGCCTCGTCGCAACCTTTGCGGGGAGGGTCCAGCATCACGACATCCGGGTGCAGGCCCTCGGCGGCCAACTGTGCGGCCGCCTGCCCGGCATCAGCGCAGAAGAAGCGGCTCTTGGCGGAAACCGCTGCACCCATGCGGGCGGCATTGGCCTTGGCGCTTTCGATGGCTTCGGGTACGATCTCTACGCCCACCAGTTCACGGCAGTGGTCTGCCATGGAAAGGCCGATGGTGCCCATGCCGCAGTAGAGATCCAGCAAAAGGTCATCCGGTGTCAGCTGGGCGTATTCGGCAGCGATGCCGTAGAGCTGCTCAGCGGCAAGCGTGTTTACCTGATAAAACGAAAGCGGGCCAAGCTGCACCGGGACGCCGCAGAGGGTGTCTTCAATATACCCCTGTCCATACAGGGTGTGAGTCTCGGAACCAAGGATGACATTGGTGTTTTTTGCGTTGACATTCAGCAAGATGGTGACAATGTCCGGAAACGCCTCCTTCAGCCGGGTGCACAGCTCGTCGGCAGAAGGAAGCTTGGCACGAGTGCATACCAGACAAACCATGATCTGTCCGCTGTGTGCACCACGCCGCAGGAAGATATGCCGTACGAGGCCCTTGCCGGTCTCCTCATTGTAGGGGTGGATGCCTTTTTCTGCAAAGAATGCGCACAGTGTGTTGCCGATCTCATTCAGCACGCCGGGCTGCAGACGGCAGTCCGGACAGGGAACGATACGGTGGGTACGCCCGGCATAAAAACCAATGCAGGGGCGGCCGGCTTTGTCTGTTCCGACCGGAAACTGGACTTTGTTGCGGTATCGGTCGATCTCCGGGGAGCCTACGATGGGAAGGACCGGAACATCCAGCCCGCCGATGCGTGCAAAGGCGTCTGCAACATTTTCCTGCTTGGCGCGGAGCTCGGCGGCATAGTCCAGATGCCGCAGGCTGCAGCCGCCGCAGGGACCGGCCACAGCACAGTCCACCGGGATGCGATCCGGCGAGGGCGTGAGCACCTCGTCCAGAATGCCGAAAGCGTAGCGCTTGCAGTCCTTGACGATGCGTACCCGGGCTTCATCGCCGGGCGCTGCACCGGGAATGAACACGGTCTCACCCTCCGGGCTGTGGGCGACACCGCTGCCATCGCTGGACAGGCGCTCCACCTGCAGAGTGAGAACTTGATTTTTCTGTAAGGGCATGAAGGGTCTCCTTTACTGGTGGTCGGTGCCGTCGGCAGGGGCATCTGCCTGTGCCGCAAAATACTTGCTGGGCGGCACGCCCTTGGCACGCTTGAATACCCGCGAAAAATAGAACTGGTCGAAGAAGCCTACCGAAACAGCGACCTCTGCAATGGACAGATTGCCTGCACGCAGCAGCTTGCAGGCTTCGTTGATACGGTACTCGGTAAGGTAATCGATGGGGCTCTTGCCTACATTCAACATGAACACACGATAAAGGTGGCTGCGGGATACGCCTACACTTTTTGCCACATCGTCGATGGAGATATCGTGAGAATAATTGAATTGGATATACTTGATTGCATTGAGCACGTACTGACTGGAAGAAGAAGCCGTGTGAGGCTTGCCGACGCTGGTCTCCTTCATCAGGGAAGCAATGAACAGGTACAGATATCCCACCATGGCGGCTTCGTCCTGCGGCTGCAGCCCACGAGAGGAATAAATGTTGGCCAGTGCGGTACGCATTCCCTCCGGATCCTGCGTGTGATGCACAGGCGAGTCATCCGTAAAAGGCAGCTGTGCAGTCAGCTTATGGGCACATGCGCCATTAAAACCGACCCAACTGTACTCCCACGGCTGCTGCTCATCGGCTGTGTAACGGATGAGCTGGCTGGGCCGTGCAAAGAACAGATCCCCCGGGCTCACTTCCCAGGTGCGGCCACCCACCTCGAATACACCCTTGCCGGAAAGCACCAGATGGATCAGGTAATGATCCCGGATGCCGGGGCCCCAGGTCTGCCCCGGAGCACAGCGTTCGATACCGCAGTTGAAAATGGACAGCTCAATATTGTTGGTATAATTTTGCTTGAAGGATTGCTTGTATACGTCCGCCATAGCCGCGTTTCCTCCACTTTGTCATATTGCAGGCAGCTTTCTGCCCGACATTGAGATAAGTATACCACACATCTGCCTGCAAGTTCAACAAAAGTACATCTTATTCTTTGAGCTGGACGCCAAAATTCGTGCTTTTTCTGCGATGGAAATTGAAAAAAGGGGCTGGATGCATTACAATAGGCATAACAAACCCGTCTATCTCAAGACAGCATTCTGAGGGAGGGATCGTCATGGCGACCAGCACACAGCTTCGGCAGCGGATCGCGGCAGGGGAGTGGGACCCAAAGCTCCGGGCATTGTACGGAAATACGGAACAGGAGCTTTGCCGCCAGCGTGCAAGGTACTGCGCCGCACTGGAGCAGTTTGAGCTGTATTTCGGCCCGGGCAGGCAGGTGCAGGTCTATTCAGCACCGGGCCGTGCAGAGCTGGGCGGCAACCATACCGACCACCAGCACGGTTACGGCCTTGCGGCGGCGGTGACACTGGACCTTGTGGCGGTTGCAGCCCGCAATACGGATGGCTATGTCCGGGTAAAATCCCGTGGGTTCAACAAATTGGATGTCATTGATCTGACTGTAGCAGGCCCGCAGGAAGGGGAGGGGACCCACTCCGCCAGTCTGATCCGCGGCATTGCGGAGGGGTTCCGGGCCGTTGGAAAAAAGGTGGGCGGCTTTGATGCCTATACTGCCAGCGATGTGCTGCGCGGATCCGGACTTTCCAGCTCTGCGGCCTTTGAAATGGGAATGGCGGTCATCTGGAACGGGGAGTACGATTGCGGCCTTGCCCCTACGGAGCTGGCGAAGATCTGCCAGTATGCAGAAAACACCTACTTTGGCAAGCCGAGCGGACTTCTGGATCAGCTGACCAGTGCGGTGGGCGGCATCATCTTTGCAGACTTTGCAGATCCGGCATCGCCGCAGATCGAAAAGATCCATACGGACGGCCTGCTGCCGCCGGGCATGAGCCTGTGCGTTACGGATACGCGCGGCAGTCACAGTGAACTGACAAGCGAGTTTGCAGCCATCCGGAAAGAGATGGAGCAGGTGGCCGGGACGTTGGGCAAAAAGGTTCTGGGACAGGTGACGGAAAGCGAATTCTGGGCGGCGCTACCTGAGCTGCGCAGCAAATGCGGCGACAGGGCTGTGCTGCGGGCCATTCACTATTTTGAAGAAAATACCCGTACGCTTGCACAGCGGGACGCGCTGCAGGCGGGAAGGTTTGCAGCTTTTGCTGCGCTGGTTCTGGAAAGCGGCCGGGCCTCTTTTGCGTTGTGTCAGAATGTCTATTGCAGCACGGATGTGCGGCATCAGGGGCTCTCCGTGGCGCTGGCGCTGAGCCAGTGCATCCTGCAGGGCAGCGGTGCCTGGCGGATGCAGGGCGGCGGCTTTGCAGGAACCATTCAGGCCTATGTGCCCAGGGAACTGCTGGAACGCTATCACAGTGAGATCGAGCGGGTGTTCGGCGCAGGCAGCTGTTATGTGCTGCGCCTGCGGGAACAAGGTGCTGTGCGGGTAGGCTGAAACAGCAAAAAGAAAAGCATCTGCGGTGTGATATGTACCGCAGATGCTTTTTTATACGTAAGAATGTAAACTGGATGAATTCAGTAGCCAGGAAGGAAGCCGTTTGTCTGATTCTGTGCCTGCTGTTTTCGCTGCTGCTGATCCGAGAGATACTCCACCATTTCCTTTTCCTCACGGGAGAAATGGAACAGGTTGGAGAGCGTGTCATAAGCACCGACCACAAAATTGAAGCCGGTCTTTACCACATTGAACAGCAGAAGAGGAACAAAGGTGAAGGAGAACGAGATCAACCCGCCGCCAAAGAAGATGTCATCCAGACGCAGATTGCTGAAGAAAAGGTCCAGCGCATCGCCCAACGGCCCGCCGCCGGAAATGGAATACAGCTCCTCTTCCGGGACAGATGCATAAGAATGAGGCATCTGAAGGTTTTTCATGGATGAAACTCCTTTCCGACAAATAGATCTGCTTCCTCAGGGTCAAACGCAGGGATCAGGCAGCTGCCGTATCAGAAGCCTGTCCTTTGTTGAAAATCGGCATGGGTTTTATAAGGTCGTTGTAGATGTTTTTGACCGAACGGATAATGCTTACGACCTGACCGTATGCATAATAACCTGCCAGAGTACCAATACCAAACAGAGCAAGCTTGCTCCAGCCATTCAGCTTATCCCAGGTGTGGTAGAAGGTGCCAGCCGGGGACAGGCCATTGTTGGCTCCGCTGACAATGGTGTTTTTGATGTAACTGAGGGAATAGCTGCCGCCCAGAAGGAGCGCATTGACAAGAGCGCTTTGGCAGAAGATGACAAACTGATCAGTATTGAAGGTGATGTCGTAGCCAAACACACTGCCAAGAAGAATCTCCTTGCCGCCGTCCAGATAGGTCATTTCTTCCTCGGAAATAACGGCGTAGGAAGCCGGTAAAAGCATGGTGGTCTGATAGAGATGGTCCATGATGGGAAAACTCCTTTCCATAGTGGAATCTGCATAAAGGCAGATAATATACTACCTGAATTGTAGCATAACTGTGTCAAAATAACAAGAGCAGAGCTGCGTAAAATCATGACACATTTGTGAACAAATTGTTACTAACAAGCGGCAAAATGACGAATGTCAGTGTGAAACCGTGCGGCGTGACCCAATTCCGGTTCCGAAAAAATGTTCCGGTGCAATAATAAAAAGCATCCGCACGGATCCGTGCAGATGCTTTGAAGAGAATGCAAAATTTTACGCAACCCGCTCATACAGCACGGTCAGACCGGCAATGTGAGCAGAAAGACCTTCCGGCAGGGGAGTGGAGAGCCGCCACTGCCAGTTGGTACCCTGCGTGCTGGGGGTGTTGATGCGGGCTTCGCTGCCCAGATGCAGCCAGTCTGCCAGCGGGATGATGGCGGTGTCCGAAACACTGGCAAGGCATGCGCAGATCATGCCTTCAGTCAGGGTCTCCGGTGTGCAGCGCAGATACCGGCAGGCGTAGGCTACGTCCTCGGCGCTGGCGTTGCTGCGCCAACCCTCGGTGGTCACGTTATCGTGGGTGCCTGTATACACCACACTGTTGCGGGGATAGGTGTGGGGCAGGTAGTTGCCCGACTCCCGGCTGTCGAAGGCAAACTGCATGATCTTCATGCCCGGGTAGCCGCTTTCGGCCAGCATCGCCTTCACCTCCGGGGTCAAGTAGCCCAGATCCTCGGCGATGATATTGCCGCCGCCCAGCGCCTGCTGCATGGCGTGGATAAAGTCCCGGTCGGGGCCTTTTTCCCAGTGACCGCCTGCAGCCGTTGTGTTTTCGGCAGGGATAGAGTAGTAACTCTCGAAACCGCGGAAGTGGTCAATGCGCACCACATCGTAGATAGAGGTGGCGTGCTTCATGCGCCGCTTCCACCAGCCAAAGCCGGTGGCCTTGTGGGTAGGCCAATCGTACAGCGGGTTGCCCCACAGCTGTCCGTCTGCCGCAAAGGCGTCCGGAGGGCATCCGGCC
>ENA-ORMX01001109-ORMX01001109.1-human-gut-metagenome-genome-assembly--contig:-NODE-1109-length-18529-cov-11.170726_pt1 | contig 18529 bp, 14 predicted proteins | sample MGYA00242108_ERZ509007 | MGnify/ENA primary metagenome ERZ509007 (study PRJEB26280, sample SAMEA2338745) | human gut metagenome | biome: human gut; feature: human-associated habitat; material: faeces...
AGGGCGACAGGTTTGCGTCCGTAATAACCCAGGGCGATGCCCTGGGCTAGGAGCTACTGCCCTTTCAGGGCGTATTGGAGCTTACATGCGAAAGTTGAGTAACAACGCTTCGCCTTGGATATTTCCTGACATTTTGTCCTGGCGAAGCGTTCCATTTCATGGAACCCTTTGTTGTATTTTGTTGTTTACCTTGCAGCAAGATTGCTCAAGGCGAAGCGTTGTTCATGATTGTATTGGTTGTATGAGTTGTTTTCCCCTATAAGCAGGACGTTTGTCCACGTCTTGTTGCTTGTTCTTTCCCTTTATAGTCAAAAAGAGAAAAATGAGCCCTGAATGTTTTGGCATTCAGGGTTTTTTCGTATTTTTGCATCGGGGATACGCTTTTCGCCTTTTGGCGGATGCGAATCTCGCTTCTTCCAAGGACCGAGAGGCCGAGGGAGACATCATTAAAAAAGTAGAAATAAAACAGAAAGAAAAGTATGTTGCTAAACGCTTTGTGGATCGTGGTGGGCGTGGTGCTCGTCCTTTGGGGCGCCGACCGACTCACCGAGGGGGCGGTGGCCGTGGCCGAGCGGCTCCGCGTGCCCCAGATAGTCATCGGACTGACCATTGTCGCCCTGGGCACCTCCATGCCCGAGCTCTGCGTCAGCGTGGTCTCCGCCCTCAAGGGCACTCCCGACCTAGCCGTGGGCAATGTCGTGGGAAGCAATATCTTCAACGCCCTGCTCATCGTCGGCGTGGCCGCCCTCGTGGCCCCTATGACGATCCTGCGATCCACGGTCTTCAAAGACGTGCCCTGCGCCCTCGTGGCCTCGGTCGTCCTACTCATGATGTGTCAGAACGACTGGGTCATCACACGCCTCGACGGCGCCATTCTCTTCGTCTTCTTCCTCGTCTTCATGCGCCTCACGATCAAGGGCGCCACCTCGGCCCAGCCTGCGCCGCAGGAAGCAGAAGAAAAAGAGGCTTCGGCAGGCAAGCAACCCATGAAGGGCTGGCTGGCCGGCCTGTGGATGGTCGTGGGCCTGGCCGCCCTCATCGGCGGCAGCAACCTCTTTGTCGGAGGCGCTACCGAGGTGGCACGGGCGCTGAACGTGAGCGACGCCGTCATCGGACTGACCATCGTGGCGGGTGGCACCTCGCTGCCCGAACTGGCCACGAGCGTCGTGGCGGCCAAGAAGGGCAATAGTGGCATTGCCATCGGCAACGTGCTGGGCAGCAACGTCCTCAACATCCTCTTCATCCTGGGCCTCACGGGCATGATCTCGCCCATGCACATCGAGGGCATCACCAACGTGGATCTCTACATGATGCTCGTCTCGACCATCATGATCTGGTTTTTCTCCTTCACCAAATATACCATCGAGCGGTGGGAGGGAGCCGTCCTCGTGCTCACCTTTGGCGGCTACATGTGGTACCTCCTCGCCTAAAGCGGGGGAAGTCGTGGTCTCCGTTCGCCTAAGGGCGCTCCGCTCGCTACGCAGTATTCACCAATTTTTAAACTACTTACGATATGAACAAAATCAGACTATTACCATTGGTCGCTGCCTCCCTCCTCTCGCTGGGCACGGCGGCGCAAACGAGTTTTCCAGGTGCGGAGTCCATCCGCTACGAGGCGCCCGAGGGCACGGTCCACGCCCACCAGGTGAGGAGCGCCACCAGTTTCTATGACCCGGGAGAGGGCGTGGCCTACCTCGATAGCGTGGAGTATTATACGGCCGACTATGTGGAGGCCGAGGACGGCAGCGTCTATTGGTCCAATCCCTTCGTCTTCTTTCCCACCGACACGTGGCTCAAACTCGACCGTGCCGAGGGCGACACCCTCGTGGCGCGCCTGCCCCAGGCGATGTTTGAGGGCGACGATGGGACCGTATTCTATGCGCGTCGCATGGTGCTCAGCGACCGGGGCGACGGGGAGCTCGACTGCCTGCCCGACGAGGCTGAGACCGACGTTCGCTTCACCCTGCGCGGCGATACGCTCGCCCTGGTGGATGGAGGCCTCGATGAACAGGGCATGCCCCGCTACATCCTCGGACTGGCCACGGCCACGGGAGGCTGGAGCTGCTATGGCGAGGGACTGACCACGATCGTACCGCTCCGCTATGAGCCCACGCAGAAGCCCGAGGGAAAGCCCGAGCAGACCATCCATTTCGTCTATTATAATCCCTTCATAGAGGATGAACTGGACGAGACCGTGCCTGCCGTCTGCGATGGCGACAAGATCTACTGGCAGTTGCCCTATAGCTCCAACAGGGACGAGACCTACTGGATGGTAGGCGAGTGGCGCGACAACCGCATTACCGTCCTTCCGCAGTATCTTGGCGTCGATACGTGGTCCTGTCTCCACCTCTTCGCCATGCCTGCAGACTATCTGCCCGAATCCTCCCAGCTCGACCCCTTCGACCTGAAGGATATGCTGGTCCTCAACTACAATCCCTCCACGGAGACCTACGAGACCGAGTACAAGACCCAGACCTTGCTCGTCAACGTGGGGCCCGACCGCGTCTATTACGCCGACTCCTATGTCACGCCCCGCTTGCAGTCGTTGCCTTCCACCTCCATCCTCTCCCGCCCGCGCCTCGACACCCCCGCGCCCTCAGTCTGCTACAGTCCTGACGGACGCAGACTCCGCCAGCCCACGCGCCACGGCATCGTCCTCCGCAGGAACGCCGATGGCACGGTCGTCAAGCAGGTGGCCCGGTAGCGTCAAAGCGGCCTGCTGAGTAGGGAAAACAACCAATACAACTTTTACAACAAGTTACAACTTTACACGCTTTGCGTGTCACAATCTTGCTGCAAGGTAAACAACTAAATACAACGCTTCGCCTTGGACACATTTGCTGCAGATTTGTCCTGGCGAAGCGTTACTTGTTGTACATGTTGATCAAGTTGTTTTGCTATGTGTCCTGGCGATGGACCCGTTATTTGTTATACCGGTTGTTTTCTACTATTTTCGCAATTCTTTTCCCCGTGACACGCTGTTTCCACGGTTGTTTTCCCCGCAATACGCTAAAAAACAGTAAAAAGATACGCCCTTCGGAATATTCTTTGTATCTTTGCAAACGTAGAAATAATTATAGAATCATATCTTAGGTAATATGAACATTTTAGAAATGAGCGACCAGGAGATTGGCCGCCGACAAAGTTTGCAGCAGCTGCGCGAGATGGGTATCGACCCGTATCCCGCAGCAGAATATCCTACCAACGCTTTCTCTACCGAGATCAGAGACGAATTTAAGGAGGACGAGAAGCGCGAGGTGGTCATTGCAGGACGTATGATGAGCCGCCGTATCATGGGCAAGGCCAGCTTTGTCGAACTTCAGGATAGCAAAGGCAGAATCCAAGTTTACATCACCCGCGACGACATTTGCCCGGGCGAGGACAAAAACTTATACAACGTAGTCTTCAAGAAATTGCTCGACATCGGCGACTTCATCGGCGTGCGTGGCTTCGTCTTCAAGACCCAGATGGGCGAGATCAGCGTCCACGCACAGGAGCTCGTCCTCCTGTCGAAGAGCCTCAAGCCGCTGCCCATCGTCAAGTACAAGGACGGCGTGGCCTACGACAAGTTTGACGACCCCGAGTTGCGCGCCCGTCGCCGTTATGTCGATCTCGTCGTCAACGACGGCGTCAAGGACACCTTCCTCAAGCGTGCCACCGTGCTTCGCACCATGCGCGCCTTCTTCGACCGCCACGGCTATACCGAGGTGGAGACCCCGACCCTCCAGTCCATCGCCGGAGGCGCCTCGGCCCGCCCCTTCATCACCCATTTCAATGCCCTCAACGTCGATATGTACATGCGTATCGCCACGGAGCTCTATCTGAAGCGACTGATCGTAGGTGGATTTGAGGGCGTCTATGAGATCGGCAAGAACTTCCGCAACGAGGGTATGGACAAGTTCCACAACCCCGAGTTTACCTGCATGGAGCTCTACGTGCAGTATAAGGACTACAACTGGATGATGGCCTTCACCGAGCAGCTGCTCGAGACCATCTGCAAGGCCGTCAACAACGGCGCCACGGAGGTGAAGCATGGCGACCACGTCATCTCCTTCAAGGCCCCCTTCCGCCGCCTCCCCATCCTCGAGGCCATTCAGGAGAAGACGGGCTTCGACTGCACGGACAAGACCGAGGAGGAGATCCGCGCCTTCTGCCTCTCCAAGGGCATGGAGGTCGATGAGACCATGGGCAAGGGCAAGCTCATCGACGAACTCTTCGGAGAGTTCTGCGAGGGCACGTTCATCCAGCCGACCTTCATCACGGACTATCCGGTCGAGATGTCGCCGCTGACGAAGATGCATCGCAGCAAGCCCGGACTGACCGAGCGCTTCGAACTGATGGTCAACGGCAAGGAGGTGGCCAACGCCTACTCCGAGCTCAACGACCCCATCGACCAGGAGATGCGCTTCAAGGAGCAGATGCGCCTGAGCGAGAAGGGAGACGACGAGGCCATGATCATCGACCACGACTTCCTGCGCGCCCTGCAGTATGGCATGCCGCCCACGAGTGGTATCGGTATCGGTATCGACCGTCTGACGATGCTCATGACGGGCCAGGAGACCATCCAGGAGGTAATCCTCTTCCCCCAGATGAAGCCGGAGAAGAAGATGCCGCAGGACAGCATCGAGGCCTGGGCAAAGATCGGCGTGCCTGAGGAGTGGGTCTATGTGCTCCGCAAGGCGGGCTTCAACCTCCTCTCCGATATCTGTGGCGAGAAGGCTCAGGGCCTGCAGCAGAAGCTCGGCGAGATCAACAAGAAGTATAAGCTCGGCTATGAGAAGCCGTCGGTCGACGAGATCCAGCGCTGGATAGACGCTGTGACCCCGGCTGAGACGGAGGCATAGGCCGAAGGATTACTCTATATAAAAAATAGTAATAGTCAACTACAGGAAGCGCGATGGTAAACGGACGTATAGCTGTCATAGGTAGCGGCAGTTGGGCTACGGCCTTGGCCAAGGTGATAGTGGAGCACACCCACGAGATAGGGTGGTATGTGCGGCGCCCGATTACCATCGACCGCTTCAAGCAGCTCCGACACAACCCGGGCTATCTCCGCAACCTCTCTTTCGACGTCGCGGAGATAGACTTCTCGTCGGACATCAACTACATCGTCTCCCACTACGACACGCTGCTCTTCGTCACGCCGTCGCCTTATACGAAGGAACTGCTCGACAAGGTGCGCGTGCCCATGCGCGACAAGTTTGTCATCACGGCCATCAAGGGAGTCGTGCCGGGCGAGAACACGGTCTTCACGGAGTATGTCCACCGCCGCTTTGGCGTGCCCGAGGGCCAGTTGGCCTGCATCGGCGGACCCTCCCATGCCGAGGAGGTGGCCCAGCAGCGCCTCACCTACCTGACCGTGGGCTGCACGGACGAGGCGCGGGCCCAGGCCTTCAGCAACGTGCTCCGCTCCCACTATATCAAGACCAAGACCTCGCGCGACGTGGTCGGCATCGAGTATGCGGCCGTGCTGAAGAACGTCTATGCCATCTGTGCCGGCATCTGCCGGTCGCTCGACTTTGGCGACAACTTCCACGCCGTGCTCATGACCAACGCCATGCAGGAGATGAACGCATTCCTCAATGCCCTCAACCCCATCTGGCGAGACATGCTCGACACGGTCTATCTGGGCGACCAGCTCGTCACGGGCTACTCGCGCCTCTCGCGCAACTACACGTTTGGCGCCATGATCGGACGGGGCTATACCGTCAAGGCGGCCCAGGCCGAGATGGAGATGATCGCCGAGGGCTATTTCGGCACGAAGTGTATGTACGTCATCGCCCAGGAGCTCCGCTCCCACCACGTCCACCTGCATACGCCGACGCTCGACACCGTCTATCGCATCCTCTACGAGAGGGCCAATGCCGCCGAGGCCATCAGGAACATGACCAATCCGGGGGCGTGAGGCGATAGGATATATATAATAAGGATAACAAGGATGGACACCACCCATCCGCAACACAATAACACAACAAATCACACAATAGGTTTATGGAAAAGATTCGTTTAGACATCACCAAGGCGCTCTCCTTCCTCGATCCGGGGACCCTGGAGGCTTACGCACCTCAGGTAGCAGCGGCTCAGACCGCTTTGGAGCAGGGCACCTGCCCGGGCAATGACTTCCTCGGATGGCTGCATCTGCCGTCGAGCATCACACCGGAGTTTCTCAACGAGGTGCAGGCCGTGGCCGACACGCTCCGCAGCCAGTGCGACTATGTCGTCGTGGCCGGTATCGGAGGTTCTTACCTCGGCGCACGCGCCATCATCGAGGCCCTGGGCAATAGTTTCTCGTGGCTGGTCCGCGACGACCGCAACCCGGTCATCCTCTTTGCCGGCAACAACATTGGCGAGGACTACCTCTACGAACTGACCACCTATCTGAAGGGTAAGCGCTTTGGCGTGATCAATATCTCCAAGAGCGGCACGACCACGGAGACGGCCCTCACTTTCCGCCTGCTGAAGAAGCAATGTGAGGCCGAGCGGGGCAAGGAGGCTGCCAAGGACGTGGTCGTCGCCATCACCGACGCCCACAAGGGTGCGGCCCGTGCGGCTGCCGACAAGGAGGGCTACAAGACGTTCGTCATCCCCGACAACGTGGGTGGACGCTTCTCGGTCCTCACGCCGGTGGGTCTGCTCCCGATCGCCGTGGCAGGATTTGATATCCGCCAGCTCGTGGCGGGCGCCCAGGACATGGAGAAGGCCACAGGACTGGACGTTCCCTACTGCGACAATATCGCGGCGCAGTATGCAGCCGTGCGCAACGCGCTCTACCAGAAGGCGGGCAAGAAGATCGAGATCATGGCCAACTTCCAGCCGAAGCTCCATTTCGTGGCCGAGTGGTGGAAGCAGCTCTATGGAGAGAGCGAGGGCAAGGATCATAAGGGCATCTTCCCCGCATCTTGCGACTTCACGACCGACCTCCACTCCATGGGACAATGGATCCAGGAGGGCGAGCGCTCCATCTGGGAGACCGTGCTGAGCGTGGAGACACCCGAGCATGAGCTCCTCTTCCCGCACGACGAGGAGAACCTCGACGGCCTCAACTTCCTGGAGGGGAAGCGCGTCGATGAGGTCAACAAGATGGCGGAGCTGGGCACGCGCCTGGCCCATTCCGACGGAGGTGTGCCGCAGATCCGTATCACCCTGCCGCGCCTCAATGCCTACTACCTCGGCCAGCTCATCTACTTCTTCGAGATCGGCTGTGGCATCAGTGGCAACGTCCTCGGCGTCAACCCCTTCAACCAGCCGGGCGTGGAGGCGTATAAGAAGAATATGTTCGCCCTGCTCGACAAACCGGGATATGAGGCCGAGAGCAAGGCCATCCAGGAGCGTCTGAGCCAGGAGGCGTAAAGAAAGATAGCAATAGCATGGCGGCGTGTCTCGGAAGGCAAGGGCCTAACGGCTTTTCTCCGACTCTGACACGTCGCCTTTTTGATGGAATCAAGTGATTATGTTCGACAACGAGATCAAGCACTATTTGGATCAGCACGGCTACGAACGGTTTGATCCCAAGGCCGTACTGTTTGATATGGACGGCGTGCTCTATGATAGTATGCCCCATCATGCGAAGGCATGGAAGCGTGCCATGAGCGACTTCGGAATCCATTTCACGGAGGCCGACGCCTATGCCACAGAGGGGGCAAGGGGCGTGGACACGATCCGCGACTATGTGAAGCGCCAGCTGGGGCGCGAGGTCGATGAGGCGGAGGCACAAAGGATGTATGACGTCAAGACGCGCTACTTCCATGAGTTGCCGGAGACGCGTATCTTCGACGGCGTACGCGAATTGATGGGCTGGTTTGCGTCTCGCGGACTGAGCATCAATGTCGTCACGGGCAGCGGACAGCGGCCGCTCATCCTGCGCTTGCTCCACGACTTCGGCGACTTCCTCGACGAGGCGCATATCACCACGGCTTATGACGTGAAGAACGGCAAGCCGGCGCCCGATCCTTATCTCGCGGGACTGCGCAAGGCGGGCAACTTGCAGCCGTGGCAGGGCATCGTGGTCGAAAACGCTCCCTTAGGGGTGAGAGCGGGCGTGGCAGCAGGCTGCTTCACGGTCGCCATCAACTCGGGACCGCTCCCCGACGAAGCTTTGGCGGGGGAGGGGAGCAACTTGCTCTTTCCCAGCATCCGCAGTTTCCTTGCTGCGCTGGAGGACTGATTTCCGTCCTTTGGGTAAGTTTTTCCCCAAAAAGGGTTTCGGGAGATCGAGAGAAAATGGCTACCTTTGCAAGCGTCATCAGTCACAAACTGCGCTTGCGAGCGTTATCAATCACATAAAGAAGAAAGGTTATGTTAGGAAACTTCACTTATCACAACGCTACCAAAGTATATTTTGGTAAGGACGCGCTGGGCTTGCTCGGCGACGAACTCAAAAACTATGGTCCGAAGGTCATGCTCTCCTATGGCGGAGGATCCATCAAGCGCTTTGGCATCTACGACCAGGTGGTCAAGGTGCTGCGCGAGGCGGGCAAGACCATCATCGAGGACGGAGGCGTCTTGCCCAATCCGGACATCGAGAAAGTGCTGGAGGGTGCTCGCAAGGTGCGTGAGGAGGGGGTGGATCTCATCCTCGCCGTCGGTGGCGGTTCCACGGCCGACTATGCCAAGGCGGTCTCGGCCTCAGCCTACCAGGAGCGCGATCCGTGGGACTACTATTTCAAGCATTTCGGCAAACTCGACAGTCGCTGGACGCCCGTGGGCGTGGTGTTGACCATGGCGGGCACAGGATCGGAAATGAATAGTGGGTCGGTCATCTCCTCGCACAAGGAGGAACTGAAGTTGTTCAACCACTTCCGCAATCCTGACTTTGCCATCCTCAACCCGGAGTTTACCTACACTGTCCCGAAGTATCACATGGTGGCGGGTATCTACGATATCATGTCCCACATCCTGGAGCAGTATCTCTCGGGAAGCGACGACAACACGAGCGACTACCTGGCCGAGGGCCTCATGCGCTCGCTGATCGTCAGTTCGCGCAAGGCCTTGGCCAATCCCGAGGACTATGAGGCGCGCAGCAATATCATGTGGACGGCCACGTGGGGCCTCAACGGCCTGACGGAGTGTGGCAAGGCCACGGACTGGGAGGTCCACATGCTGGGACAGGCCGTGGCAGCCTTTACCAATGCCATCCATGGCCATACGCTCTCGGCAGTCTCGGGTGCCTACTACCGCCTGCTGATAGAGAAGAGCGATGAGGCCGTGGCCCGCTTCAAGCGCCTGGCCCTCGCTGTATGGAACGTGCGTCCCGAGGGCAAGGACGACAAGACCGTGGCTCTCGAAGGACTGGAGACGATGGAGTCCTGGATGCGCGAGCTCGGCCTCGCCATGACCATCACGGAGGTTGATGCCAAGGAAGCCGACATCGAAAAGTATGCCGATGTCTGTCCCCGCAATACCGGTGGCTACCACACCTTGACCCGCGACGAAGTGATAGAGATCTATCGCCGCAGCCTGTAGTGGTCGTGCCTTAATAGCGATAGGAAAAATAGAAGCAACAGAAGAAAGGGACTCACCAAGCCTTCACATAACGAAGGCCGATGAGTCCCATTCTCTTTTTTACCCGATGTCCTGACGAGGCAGGACGTTTGTCTATTTTATTCCAATTATACGTTCTCTTCCTCTTTCTTCTCCGTGCCTTCCGTCACTTGCTCGGTAAGTTCTTCCCGCTTCTTTTCCTCCTCCTCTTTCTTCTCTTCCACCTTCTTGCGAGCCTCCTCGCTGAGTTCGGGATAGGAGATACGGGTGTGGTAGATCGACTTCAGGCGCCCGATGAGCACGTTCTTGGCTGTCTGCAGGTCGCGGAAGGTGATGGGGCAGTCGTTGAAGAAGCCCTCGCGCACCTGTGCCTGGATGATACTATCGACCAAGGCGCTGATGCTCTCGGGAGAATACTCCTTGAGAGATCGCGAAGCCGCCTCTACCGTGTCGCAGATCATCAGGATCGCTTGCTCACGCGTGAACGGGTTCGGACCCGAGTAGCGGAACAGGCTCTCATCGACCTCCTCGTCGGGATGCTCGTTGGTATATTTGATGTAGAAGTAGCGCGTCAGTCCCGTGCCGTGGTGCGTGGCGATGAAGTCGCGGATGACCTGTGGCAGGTGGTGCTCCTCGGCCAGGCGTAGTCCCTCCGTGACGTGGCCGATGATGATGGCTGCGCTCTCCGTGTCCGACAGTTTGTCGTGCGGGTTGAAGCCCGCCTGGTTCTCCGTGAAATAGACCGCGTTCTCCATCTTTCCGATGTCATGGTAGAGCGCCCCCGTACGCACCAGTTGCGCCTTGGCCCCAATCTTGTTGGCTATCTCCGCTCCCAGGTTGCCCACGGTGATGGAGTGCTGGAACGTGCCCGGCGCCTTCTCGCTCAGTTCGCGAAGCAACGGGTTGTTTGTATTGGAAAGCTCGAAGAGCGTCACCGTCGAGGTGAATCCGAAGGCCTTCTCGATCACCAGCATCAATGGATAGGTGAAGAGGAGGAAGAAACCATTGATCGTGAAGTGGTAGTAGATGGCGCGGTCGAGCTTCGAGACATCATCCGTCTGGATGAGCTGGAGCGCGAAATAGACCAGCGCCGAGGCTGCCGTGACGAGGATCGCCGTGAGGAATATCTGACTCCTTCGCGACAGTTCGCGGAGCGAGTAGATTGCCACGAGGCCCGCCACCAGCTGTACGGTGATAAACTCATACTGGTATTTCACGGCCACGGCACAGATGAGGATGGTCGTGACGTGCTGGATGAAGGCCGTTCGCGAATCCATGAAGACGCGCCCGAAGATGGGCGAGATGGCAAACGGGATGATATAGATGCTGAAGAACGGGTGCTTCATCATGAAGGACGTCAGGAGCGGGAAGAAAACGAGCAAGGCGTAGAGCATGGCTATGGATCGCGGCTTCGTGAAGTAGTCCTTGCGGAAGAGCGCCAGGTAGAGGGTGAAGAGCGAGACGAGCAGCAGAATGTAGATAGTCTGTCCCGCTATGGTCGATCGCAATTCGTTCTCCGAGGCGCTCTGCTTCGCCATGGCGCGCTCGTAGGAGTTGAGCACGAGCATCATCCGCGAGGTGACGATGTCGCCCTGGGTGATGATGCGCTGCCCCTTGAGCACCATTCCGCTTGCCTGCGTGATGAGGCTGAGATTGTCGTTGAGCTCCATTTCGCTCCGGCTTCGGTCGTAGCGGAGGTTGGGCGAGATGAAATCGTTGAGGTTGCAAGCCTGCAACTTGGCCCTCACCGGCATCAGACGGTCGTCGAGGAAGAGGTATTGGTAGGCGCCGAGCGTCGTCAGCACGCTATCCGTGGGCAGCGTCACGGCCTCCTTGCCCGTCACGACGCGGATGGCCGTCGTCGTGTCGCCATCGCTATACTGCGCCAGCTGGGTGGGGTCGAGTACGCCGCGCTCGTAGATCTGGTGCAACCTATGGGCGATGATCTCGACGTAGTTGCCCGTCAGTCCCGGTATGCCGTCCTTGAACTTCTCATGAAATGCCTGGAGCGACTGCTCCTCCACGCGGTCGTCCCAGTTGAAGTAGGGCTGGAAGCGTTCGCGCACGGAGTCGCGCTCATACTTCAGGGTCGCCTCCGACTTGAAGACGGGGAAGTCGATGGGAGCGATCAGAGCGCCGTCCGTCCACGGCTGGCCCTCGCTATAGTGCAGAAGTCGGCTGCTGTCGCGGGGCAAAAACAGGACGATGATGGTCACGCTCGTCAGCACGAGCGCTATGCGCGTAAGGATGGAAGGCCAGTTGCTGGTGCCGTTATGTCTGAATTGCTTCATGATGCGTAATGTTCGTTTTGGTTGGTTCTTAGCCCTTAGTATAGGGGCATAAATGCCTTTACTCGGCGAAATTACGAAAAAAATATGGTATAATCGAAAAAAAAGCATTACTTTTGCCGAAAATTTTAGGCTATCCACGCTTATCAATTTATGATGGAAGAAAAATTTACAGCAGAAGCAGCGTCTTCGCAGGTGCGGGTTCGCTTTGCGCCCAGTCCCACGGGAGCGTTGCATATTGGCGGTGTTCGCACGGCTTTGTTCAACTATTTGTTTGCCCGCCAGCATCATGGATCGCTGGTGTTCCGTATTGAGGACACAGACTCCAGTCGCTTCGTACCGGGAGCGGAAGAGTATATCCTGGAGTCGTTCCGCTGGTTGGGTATCCACTTTGACGAGGGTGTCAGCTTCGGTGGAAGCCACGGCCCGTACCGTCAGAGCGAGCGCAGGGAGATCTATAAGGAGTATGTGCAGCAGCTCCTCGACGAGGGCAAGGCCTACTATGCCTTCGATACGCCCGAGGAACTGGAGCAGAAGCGTGCTGAGGTGAAGAACTTCCAGTATGACGCCCACACGCGACTGACGATGCGCAACTCGCTCACGCGTTCAGCCGAGGAGGTCAAGCAGCTCATCGACGACGGCGAGCAGTATGTCGTCCGTTTCCTCGTGGAGCCGGGCGAGGAGGTTGTGGTCCACGATATGATCCGTGGCGACGTCCACGTCAAAACCGATATCCTCGACGACAAGGTGCTCTACAAGAGCCACGACGAGCTGCCCACCTACCACTTGGCCAATATTGTCGATGACCACTTGATGGGCATCAGCCACGTGATCCGTGGCGAGGAGTGGCTCCCGAGTGCGCCCCTCCACGTCCTGCTCTACCGTGCTTTCGGCTGGGAGGACACTATGCCGCGCTTCGCCCACCTGCCGTTGCTGCTCAAGCCTGAGGGCAAGGGCAAACTGTCGAAGCGTGATGGCGACCGCCTCGGATTCCCCGTCTTCCCCCTGGAGTGGGAAGACCCGAAGACGGGCGAGGTCAGCACAGGCTTCCGTGAGAGTGGCTATTTCCCCGAGGCGGTGGTCAATTTCCTTGCCCTGCTGGGATGGAATCCGGGCACGGAGCAGGAGATGTTCTCGCTCGACGAACTGGTGGAGGCCTTCGACATCACGAAGTGTTCCAAGGCAGGAGCGAAGTTCGACTACAAGAAAGCGATTTGGTTCAACCACGAGTATATGCTGCGGAAGAGCGACGAGGAGATCGCAGGTCTCTTCGCGCCCATCGTGGCCAACAATGGCGTCGATACGACCATGGATCGTGTGCGCCAGGTGGTCCACATGATGAAGGACCGTGTCGATTTCGTCCATGAGTTGTGGCCGCTTTGCGCCTTCTTCTTCATCGCTCCTACGGAGTATGACGAGAAGACGGCGAAGAAGCGCTGGAAGGAGTATTCCGCCCAGCAGATGACCGAACTGGCGCAGGTGCTCCAGGAGGTCGAGGACTTCTCGGTAGAGGGCCAGGAACCGGTGGTGATGAAGTGGGTCGAGGAGAAGGGGTACAAGCTCGGCGACGTGATGAACGCGTTCCGCCTGGCGCTTGTCGGTATCGGCAAGGGTCCCGGTATGTTTGACATCTCGGCCTTCCTCGGCAAGGAGGAGACCCTCCGTCGCCTCCATCGCGCCATCAGCGAACTGGGATAAGAACGGGCGGGCGCGCCCGCCATTCTGTCTCTCACGTCATTAGCTAATCATCAACCCTACAAGAGGTAATGTACAACTTCATCATGTATGCCATGCAACTGGGCGTCCGCATTGCTGCGCGCTTCGACTCGAAGGTGCGCAAGATGTGGCGTGGCGAGCAAGCAGCCTTTGGCGTGCTTCAGCAGCGGGTCGATCCTTCGGCTCGCTATGTCTGGTTTCATGCCGCGTCGCTCGGCGAGTTTGAGCAAGGCCGTCCGTTGATGGAGGCCATACGCCGCGAGTTTCCCGACTACAAGATCCTGCTCACCTTCTTCTCGCCTTCGGGCTACGAGGTGCGCAAGGACTACAAGGGGGCGGACATCGTCACCTACCTCCCGATCGACACCGTCGGCAACGCGCGCCGCTTCCTTCGCACGGTACGCCCTGTCATGGCCTTCTTCGTGAAGTATGAGTTTTGGTACAACTACCTCCATATCTTGAACCATCGCGGGGTGCCGACCTATAGCGTGAGCAGCATCTTCCGCCCTGGTCAGATCTTCTTCCGTCCCTATGGACGGCAGTATGGCCGCGTGTTGCGCTGCTTCAGCCGCTTCTTTGTCCAGAACGAGGAGAGTAGCCAGTTGCTCTCGTCGATAGGCATCGACCAGGTGGAAGTCGTGGGCGACACCCGTTTCGACCGCGTGCTCCAGGTGAGGGAGGCGCGCAAGCAGTTGCCCCTGGTGGAGCGCTTTGTTGGCGACTCGCACCGTGTCTTCGTGGCAGGGTCCTCTTGGTTGCCCGACGAGGAACTCTTCCTTCGCTACTTTGCCTCCCATCCCGAGTGGAAACTCATCATCGCTCCTCATGTCATCAAGGAGGAGCACCTGGCGCAGATCCGCCAGTTGCTGCAAGGCAAGAAGGTGGCCCGCTACACCCAGTCGAGCGAGGAGACCGTGGCCGATGCCGACGTCTTGATCATCGACTGCTTCGGACTTCTCTCCTCGGTCTATCACTATGGCCGCGTGGCCTATGTGGGTGGAGGCTTCGGTGTGGGCATCCACAATGTGCTGGAGGCCGCGGTATGGGGTATGCCGGTCCTCTTCGGACCCAACAACAAGCATTTCCAGGAGGCGCAGGGACTGATAGCGGCCCAGGGTGGCTTCGAGGTCTCTGATGATGAGGGCTTTGCTCAGCTGATGGACCGCTTCACCAAGGATGAGGCTTTCCTCCAGGAGAGTGCGGGACGGGCTGCTGCCTTTGTCGAAAAACTCACGGGAGCGACCGAAAGGGTGCTCCAGGCCGTGAAGCCTGAACTGGAGAAGAACTGTCAAGCACAGTCTTGATCAAACTTGGAAAGGAGTAATAAATGAAATATCAGATTACTTGCGACAACTGCGGAACGCAGTTTATCATCGATGCCGAACCGGGCATGACGGTCGAATGCCAATGTCCGGAGTGTCATGGCGTGATGCAGATCACGCTGCCCAATGCTGCCAAGGGTGAGCACTACGAGGCGCCCCGACCCACGGGTGGCGGCCCGAAGAATCCTTGGCATGCAGCCACGGTGGACGAGGACGACCGTCCCAACCGGCGCTGGCTGTGGATAGGCGTGGCGGTAGTGGTGCTGGTAGTGGCCGTGATAGGCTTCGCCATGTTCTCTACCTCGTCGTCGCAGCCCGAGCAGCCTGATGTCCTGCCTGCCGATACCATTCCTTATGAGGAGCCGGTGGTGGACGACAAACCGCAAACGCAGGTTGACACGATCGTCGAGCAGCCCGAACAGCCCGAAGTGGAAGAGGAGGTGCCCGAGGAGATAGAGCAGCCCGCTCCCGAGGATACTACGGGGACGGTGACTGGCAGCAGCCAGAGCAAGACCGAGTCCAACAGCCATGGCCATGCGGCCGAGTAGCGTGGCATGGTGAGCCGAGGACTTCTCCGTCGGCAATGTCTCCGCCCTGGGTCCGATGCTCCTTTTATATATCTAACAAGGAGAAAAAGGGGGCTGCTAAGTGTTTTACAGGGTAAAAAGTACTTTTTTGAAAAATATTGCCGCAAAAATTTGCGCGAACGAAATATTCTTTCTACCTTTGCACCCGCTTAACGAGAAGGCTTGTTGAGTGTAACATGGTGGACGTAGTTCAGTTGGTTAGAGCGTCAGATTGTGGTTCTGAATGTCGTGGGTTCGAGTCCCACCTTCCACCCTCCAAGATTCCTTGTAACTCATGAGAGTTGCAAGGTTTTTCTTTTTCCCCTATTTGCCCCTCATTTTAAGGATTCCTTTATTTACCCTCATTTTTCAGCTTTACACCATTTTGCAACTCGGTTGCAAGAGTTTTCCCCTAATTTTGCACCGTCAAAGTACAAACGAGTGTACCGACCTCATTATTATCAAGAAAAATGAATCACAGAAAGAGTAAGAATAAGTGCGTCATTGCGGCAGCCTCCCTGCTGTTGCCCACGCTTGTCCATGCCCAGAGTGGGGCGGCGAGCACCGTAGATCCCGTCTCCATCGCTTCGGATACGACCGAGGTGATGCTGCCCGACCAGCATATCAACGAGGTGACGATCACCAAGCGACAGACCGTCCGCTCGATGGGTGGTGCCATCAACGGCCAGGCGATGCTCAAGGGCGAGCTCTTCAAGGCCGCTTGCTGCAACCTCGGCGAGAGTTTCGTCAACAACCCTTCCGTGGATGTCAACTATTCGGACGCTGCCACGGGAGCGAAGCAGATCAAGCTCCTGGGCCTCGGCGGCACCTATGTGCAGATGTTGTCCGAGCTGTTGCCCAACTTCCGCGGTTCGGCTGCTCCCTTTGCCTTGGGCTACGTCCCTGGATCTTGGATGAACAGCATCCAGGTGTCGAAGGGCAACGCCTCCGTCAAGAACGGCTACGAGGCCATGACGGGACAGATCAACGTCCAGTATCTGAAGCCGGAGGACGAGCAGCAGGTGCAGTTCAATCTCTATGGCAGCAGCATGGGTAAGTTTGAGGCCAATGCGATGGCCAATCTCCATATCAATGGCAATGAGAATTGCGCCACCGAGCTGCTGACCCACTTTGAGAACAATTGGAATCATCATGATGGCAATGGCGATGGATTCCAGGACGATCCGCAGGTGAGACAGTACAACATCCAGAATCGCTGGTGGGCTCGTTCGGGTAAGTATATCTTCCATGGCAGCATCGGAGCACTCAAGGAGGACCGCAACACGGGACAGGTGAAAGGCCACGCCAATCCCCATGGTGAGCCTCTGTATAAAATAGATATTGAGACCAACCGTTACGAGGCGTCGATGAAGCATGCCTACGTCTTCGAGAACGAGCAGGAGAGCAGTATCGCCCTGATGGGCAACGTCTCCATGCACCAGCAGAAGGCGGGCTACGGACTGAAAATCTATGACGTCAACGAGAAGAATGCCTACGCCTCTCTCGTCTTTGAGACCAACCTCGGCCATGAGCACAATCTCTCGACGGGTCTGAGCCTCAACCACGACTACCTCCATCAGAATGTGCGCCTTGTTCACGACGCGACGCTCCCCACGCAGACGATGATCGAAAGCGAGACCGTCCCCGGTGCCTATGCGCAATATACGTTCAACCTCCACCAGCGTTTCGTGGCTATGGCGGGTCTCCGTGTCGATCATAGCAACGTCTATGGCACGTTCCTCACGCCGCGCGCTCATGTGAAGTGGGTGATGAACGATGTGGTCACGCTTCGCCTGTCGGCGGGCAAGGGCTACCGCTCGCCGCACGTGCTGGCTGAGAGCAACTATGTCATGGCCAGCGGCCGCCAACTCGTGATCGGCAAACTGGGCCAGGAGGAGGCTTGGAACTATGGCGTCAGCACGGCCTTTATGATTCCCATCGCTGATAAGACGTTGAAGATCAATGCGGAGTATTTCTATACCCATTTTCTCAACCAGACCATCATCGACTACGATAGCGATCCGAAGACCATCACGATCTCCGACTTGGATGGTAGTAGCTACTCCCATACCTTCCAGGTGGACGCCAGCATCACGCCCATCAAGGGTCTCGACCTTACGGCCGCCTACCGCTACAACCTCGTGCGGGCCACTTATGGTGGTGTGCTGCGCGCCAAACCGTTGCAGAGTCGCTACAAGGGTTTGTTTACGGCAAGCTACAAGCCGGGCCTGGGGCTTTGGCAGTTTGATGCCACCTTCGCCCTCAATGGCGGTGGTCGTCTGCCTCAGTCCTACACGTTGGCCGACGGTTCTGTCTCTTGGGACAATACCTACAAGGCTTATCCCACGCTCAATGTCCAGGTCACGCGCGAGTTCCGCAACTTCGCTGTCTATGCGGGTGGAGAGAATCTGACGGGCTACAAGCAGAAGCATCCGATCATCGGTTGTGAGAATCCGTGGAGCGACAGTTTCGACTCTACGCTCGTCTATGGACCGATCAGCGGAGCCATGGTCTATGCGGGCATCCGTGCTCACTTCTAAGAGGACAACGAAGAATTGTTTTCGTCGGAGAGAGGTTTCATACGAACAATAATATGTAAAAAAAAGATAATCAAGTTATGAAGAGATTTTTTGGATTTTTGCTGATGCTGCTCACGGTGGTGGCTGTTTCGGCCAAGGATATCAAGACGGTCATCCTCACTACCAATCCCGAACTGGAGTGTGGAAAGTGTGAGAACAAGGTGAAGGAGAACCTTCGCTTCGTCAAGGGTGTGAAGGACATCCAGGCTTCTGCCGAGACGCAGAAGATCACGGTAGTCTATGATGCCGACAAGACCACAGTAGAGAAGATACAGAAGTCGCTGGAGAAGATTGGCTACAAGACGCGTCTCACTACCAAGGAGGAGGTGATCAAGGAGGGATGCCATTCCAACTGCTGCGACGGCAAATGATTTTCGCTGTGGGTTAGCAGAGAAGAAAAGATAATACGTTAAGCACAGAGCCGAATCAGCATCCGTTGGTTCGGTTCTTTTTTGGTCCTTCTCAACGGGTTGCTTCCACTCCTCTCCCTGTCCTGACATCTGCCACGCTTCACCATGTACCTACCACGTATCGTCCTCCCTTCCAGCATATATCGACCTCATATTGTTTCCGTATTG
>ENA-ORMX01001118-ORMX01001118.1-human-gut-metagenome-genome-assembly--contig:-NODE-1118-length-18462-cov-4.667844_pt1 | contig 18462 bp, 9 predicted proteins | sample MGYA00242108_ERZ509007 | MGnify/ENA primary metagenome ERZ509007 (study PRJEB26280, sample SAMEA2338745) | human gut metagenome | biome: human gut; feature: human-associated habitat; material: faeces...
AGCTTCTCCATCTCTTCCTGACTTGGCTGACGTGGATTAGAACCTGTACATGCATCCTTAATAGCATTAGCAGCTACTTCTGGAAGCTTAGCAAGGAATTCATCTTCTGGAACGATTCCCTGTTCTGCTGGAAGACCACCCTCGCCATAGTTCTTAATGCACTGTGGTATGTTAAGCTCGTCATTCATCTTACGAAGCATAGCGATTAAGTTATCAATCTTAGCCTCAGTTGTGTCTCCACCTAATCCTAAGAAATCAGCTATGTATGCATAACGCTTAGCTGCTGTCTCATCCTTAGAGTTAAACTTGATAACCTTAGGAAGATACATCGCATTAGCTGCACCGTGGATAATATGTCCGCCTTCAAATGCTGCACCAGTCTTATGTGCCATTGAATGAACGATACCAAGTAATGCGTTAGAGAATGCCATACCTGCAAGACATTGTGCGTTGTGCATTGCATCTCTCTTCTCCATATCTTCATTATATGAACCAACAAGGTCATCCTTAATCATCTTCATAGCGTGAAGTGCAAGCGCATCTGTGTAATCACAGTTAGCTGTAGATACATATGCTTCAATAGCATGTGTCATCGCATCCATACCTGTATGTGCTACAAGCTTCTTAGGCATAGTTTCTGCAAGCTCTGGGTCAACGATAGCTACATCTGGTGTAATCTCAAAGTCTGCTAAAGGATACTTAATACCTTTTTCATAATCTGTTATAACTGAGAACGCTGTAACTTCTGTAGCTGTACCTGATGTAGATGAAACAGCACAGAAATGAGCTTTAGTACGAAGCTTTGGTAAACCGAATACCTTGCACATATCTTCAAATGTTGTTTCTGGATATTCATACTTAATCCACATAGCCTTAGCTGCATCGATAGGTGAACCACCACCAATAGCTACTATCCAGTCTGGCTGGTATTCTTCCATAACCTTAGCGCCCTTCATAACTGTATCAACTGAAGGATCTGATTCGATACCCTCGAATAACTTAACTTCCATTCCAGCTTCCTTAAGATAATCTTCTGCTCTCTGAAGAAATCCGAAACGCTTCATAGAACCACCACCAACACAGATGATAGCCTTCTTTCCTTTAAGAGTCTTAAGTGCTTCAAGAGCTCCCTTACCATGATATAAATCTCTTGGTAATGTAAAACGTACCATAATCCAATACCTCCTAATAATATGAATTAAAATAATAAGTGAATTGAATAGATTGTTAAAACTCTAACAATCTCTATGTTTCTTAGTATATACCTCTTTCTTCATAATTTCAAGCAAATATGACATAATTTATTGTATTTTATATGTATTTTATTTTTCCTTCAGAAAATGAGTTTTATTTTTTACATTTGCATTAAATTGCAAATGTATTTTCGCACTACTCCTCTAATATACTGGACATATCTTACTTTTATGCCTAAGCAAAAGATTGTTTTATAAAAAGCATTTTCCACCTTTAATTATCTGTTTTATCGCACTATAATATAAATAAATATACACGGAGGTGATATAATGAAAATTATACGTTCTGACACATCTGACAGGTCTAATCACATTAATTGTTTTAAACATATAAAATATATGACAACTGCTGCCGTACTTACAGCAGGGCTTTTTATAACGGGCTGTGGAAGTTCTCATGCCATGAATACGGCTGTTGACAAGGCTGATAAAGATAGTTACTTATCTGCTAATAATGATAACTGTACTGTTTTTTCTATCCGCGGAGATGGTTTTTACGCGGACACTTATGATGACTGGGATTTTCCGGATATATCGTCCGATTATACTTCCTTTGATGACACTGCTTTTACAGATTATGACTCTGATGATGACACTGATATTAACAACCCGGATGATGACGCTGATATTAACAGCTCTGATGATGGCTCTGATAGTAATAACTCTGATAATTATGACCCGACAGAAGAAGCTTTATATCTTGATAATTCTGGCTCTTCAGATAATTCTTTTGATGATAGTCCATCTGAAACTGACATCTATGGTACAGACGGCAGCTCATCTTCCGATAACGACAGTCAGCCTGAATATACTAATCCAAATGCATGGATTAATAACCTTTCAGCTTCCTCATATAATAACCAGCTTATAATTGTGGCTGCCAATGGCTCTTACGCCAATGTAGCCATGTATAATAAAAATAATGATGACACATGGGAAACTATTGTTGATACCAATGGTTATGTCGGCGTTGACGGAGTTGGTAATGCAAGCGAATATGCACATATTACGCCTAGCGGGATATACAGCCTGAGCATTGCTTTCGGTGTAAATAGCAACCCCGGTACAGCACTTCCCTACACACAGGTAGACTCATCCTATTATTGGGTGGATGACCCTTCATCTGACTGGTACAACAGATTTGTTACAACAAACACGACAACTCCGGACTGGTCAAGTGCAGAACACATTATTGACTACCCTGTTCCTTATGCCTATGCTATCGCTATTGACTATAATACCTCCTGCGTTAAGGGTGCCGGAAGTGCCATATTTCTGCACTGTTCTAACGGAAACCCTACATATGGATGTGTTTCCGTTCCGCAGTCAGCAATGATTACCATACTTAATAATATCCGTACAGGCTGTTCCATAATCATTGATGAGGCGTACAATATATCTGATTATTAATTAAAGTTCCAGATAACTAAGACATGGATAAAACAATCCTGCAACATACAGATATTAGTTAAACCCCCAGATTAACCTGTTATGGTTAACCCGGGGGTTTTATATATCCATTATTATAAATGTCCGATTTTTACATAATTTCCTTAACAGTCTTAACAACATTATCAACTGTAAATCCGAAATGTTCAAATAATGTAGCGGCAGGACCTGAAGCGCCGAAGCCCTCCATAGCAATAACCTTTCCGTCAAGACCTACATACTTGTACCAGCCAAAGTCAGAAAGTGCTTCAACTGCAACTCTCTTTCTTACAGCATTTGGAAGTACACTTTCCTTATATTCTGCTGACTGCTTATCGAAAAGTTCCATACTTGGCATACTTACAACTCTTACATCTATGCCGTCCTTCTTAAGTTCTTCCTTTGCTTCAACTGCAAGGCTTACCTCGGAACCGCTTGCGATGATAATAGCATCTGGAACAGCCTTTTCTGACTCAGCGATTACATAACCACCCTTAAGTGCATCCTTTGATGAACCTGCCATCTGTGGAAGATTTTGTCTTGTAAGCACAAGACCTGTAGGACCACATTCATTTTCAACTGCATACATCCATGCTGCTGCTGTTTCTGTTCTGTCACAAGGTCTGAATACTGTGAAACCTGGAAGTGAACGGAACGCTGCAAGCTGCTCAACAGGTTCATGTGTTGGGCCGTCTTCACCTACACCGATACTGTCGTGTGTGAATACATATGTTAATGGAAGCTTCATAAGTGATGTAAGTCTTGCCATTGGCTTAACATAATCACTGAATACAAAGAATGTAGCAACAAATGCCTTGAGACCTCCGTGAAGCATAAGACCATTGCCAATAGCTGCCATAGCCTGCTCTCTTACACCAAAGTGAAGATTGCTGCCTGCATAATTATCCTTTGAGAAATCTCCTACATCCTTCATATTAGTCTTATTAGATGGTGCAAGGTCTGCTGAACCACCTATAAGATTAGGCATAGACTTCTTTATCATATTAAGAATAGTTCCACTTGTGCTTCTTGTTGCTTCAGGCTTGTCACCCTTAGCCCAGTACTCCTCAGAATTGAATAAATCGGACATATCATATCCATCAAAGTAGTTATCCCATAACTCTTTCATTTCTGGATACTTCTCTACATATGAAGCAAAAAGTTCATTCCACTTATCCTCTGCCTTAGCCATATTAGCTGCAAGCTCCTTGTAGTGGTCATATACTTCCTGTGGAACTTCAAAGTCACCCTTGCAAGGCCAGCCGATATTTTCCTTAAGTGCTGCAACATTATCAACACCAAGAGGCTCACCGTGTGCACTTGCCTTACCCTGCTTGGCTGGGCAGCCGTAACCGATAAGTGTATTAACCTTGATAAGTGAAGGACGTGTCTTATCAGCCTTTGCTTCTTCTATAGCCTTTCCGATAGCTTCGAGGTCGTTACCGTCCTCAACTTCTATTGTCTGGAAGCCGAATGCCTTAAATCTTGTCATAACATCTTCTGTAAATGCTATGTCTGTGCTTCCCTCTATTGAAATATTGTTAGAATCATAAAATACAATAAGCTTAGAAAGTCCAAGTGTACCAGCAAGTGAAAAGCACTCAGATGAGATACCCTCCATCATACATCCGTCACCACCAAGAACATATGTATAATGGTCAACTACCGGATAACCTTCCTTGTTAAATACTGCTTCAAGATGTGCTTCTGCCATAGCCATACCAACTGCCATAGCCATACCCTGTCCTAAAGGACCTGTTGTCGCCTCAACACCTACAGTATGTCCATATTCCGGATGTCCCGGTGTTAAAGAACCAAACTGTCTGAAGTTCTTTACTTCATCAAGTGAAAGATTACCTATTCCAAAAAGATGGAATAAAGAATACAGTAACATAGAACCATGTCCACCAGAAAGAACAAATCTGTCCCTGTTTACCCATTCAGGATTTTGTGGGTTATAATTCATATGCTTTGAAAATAACTCATAAGCTATAGGTGCTGTTCCAAGTGGTAATCCCGGATGTCCTGAATTAGCCTTCTGGATAGCATCAGCAGATAACACTCTTATTGCATTTACTGACATTTCTTCAATATTCATATTAATCCTCATTTCTGCACACATTTTTTATAACAGGCCTGTGTCAGGTGCGCACAGACACAGGTCCTACATATTGCTATAATAACAGTACATATGTATATTATCAATATCAGGCAGAAAAAACCTTTTATGATACTTACCATTAATATTACTGTCTTAATCCGTCATCAGTCCTTAAAGTCCGCTTCTGTAAGGAATATTACATCCCCGTTGTCACTGCGCTTCTTCTTAAGACCACCGAAGAACTTTCTTGATGCACGCTTCTCTGAATTAGCAATAGCCTTGTTAATAATCTCCTTGATATCGTCAAGCTTGATATTATCATTCATATTGTGAAGCTTATCTATCTTTAAGTACAGTTCAAGAAGTGCATCATCATCAACCTCGTACTGCCTCTTTCTTGCAAATCTCTTTGCCATCTCAACAAGCTCATTAACATTATACTGCTTAAGAGTTATCTTATGATTAAATGTCTTCGTAAGTTCAGGATTGAAGTTAAGAAGTACATTCATCTCTGCATCAGAGTCTTCGAATATAACTATCATTCTGTCTGTAACCTGATTCATGCATTCAATAATCTCATTAATTCTCTTAGGCTGTATAGTTCCTGCGCCTTCTACGATAAGAGCAGTTCCCTTAAGCTTACCCATAGCTTTTGTGATACCTCTCTGGTTGATACTCTCACCAGATGTCTTTGCTATCTTCTTTGGCTTCTGTGGATATACATAATTAATAGCTCTTACTATTGTTCTTGCAAGGTCTGTCTTATCCGAGCTTGAATTGCCAGAGATAAGAATATTACCTGTTGATGAAGTATTCATATTCATTTCACTGTCAAGCGACTCAAACAGCTCAACAAGCTGGCTCTCAAGTCCCGGCATTTCTCTGTACTTTCTGAATATCTTTGCAAGCTCACCTGAAAGCTTCTTCTCCTGTACTTCCTCATCATCCTCAGTATTATCATAATCAGAAGTATTAGATTCTGATACTAAGTAAGCTGCTGTTTCCTGCTGCTGTATTGATACACTGTCATCTGAAATATTCTTAAGAGTATCATCACCTAACTTATTCACATAAGCTTTAAGTAATTCATCTGTCACAGGAGCAAACTGTGCTGTGTCAAGTGTCATCTCCTCAGTAGCTTCCACATTATTGAATTCTACATCCTGTGCTGTATCCGAAGGAGCAGTTATTTCCTGCATATCCTGTGAAAACGCTGCATCTATAGCCTCATTTTCAGGCTGCTGTATAACATTTTCCTCTGCTTTTTTAATAGCATTTTTAGTGTTCTGCTCAAGTATAAATGCTGCCTTTCCTGTTCTCATAGACAGGTCTCTCTTTACTGAGTCAAGCAGTACTTCTGCTTCTGCGGCTCTCTTAGCTTCTGCCTCATCGAACTTATCACCCTTCTTTAGTGCTTCTTCTTTCTTCTTGGCAATTATACGCTCATAAGCCTGACTCTTTTCATCCTTCTCATCAAGCAGACGTTCAAGCTCTACCTTAGAAAACTCTCTTGTATCCTGCTTTCCATACTTTTCTTCCCTGACAGTCTGCATCCAGTCACTTATGCTTAACTGGCCTTCTATCTGTCCATCATCCTGCACAACCTCATCCGCACCAGATGGTCTGTATGTATCAGCCGCCTGTGCATTAACTGCATTTCTTTCAAAATGTGGTCGGAATGTTTCCTCCTGCTCATCCTTAAACAAGTTCTTTACATTCTGCGCAAGTTCTTCCTGAAGATTGTGCGTATCATACATACTATAGTTAGGCACAGCTACCTCTATATCCATAGCCTCTGCCTTCTCATCCATACGCTTCTTTGCTGCTATTCTTGCCTCTTCTTCATCTTCTCTTGTTATCTTTTCGCAGTTGTTTTCTATCTTCTTTTTGGCACTTTCTATAAGCTCCTTTAAAGATAATGAAGCTTTATTTACATTATCTGAGAAACCATCATCAGCACCGTCACCTGCTGTACCTGTTAATCCTGTATCTTTAGCAGATATGCCTGCGGCTTCATTCTTTACTTCATTCTGCTTCTCTATAGCCTTTACTATAGAGTCCTTAAGTGCGCTGTTCTGGTTATTCTGCACAAGGTCAATAGACACGCCTTCCATACTTACAGTATCTTTATCAACTACCTTACCATTGTCATTCTTTGGTGCTGTAACAACCTCTTTATCATCTGCATTTGTACCTGCTGTTGAAGCCTTTGCAGCCTTTGCAGCGGCTTTCTTACCTGTTTCCGGCTTTTTAAATGTATTCTTATTATCGTCAGCATCAAGAACATCTCCCACTTCATCCTTTTTAAGACGCGCAAGCTCTTTCTGCTCCATAAAAAGCTTTTCCTTGTTAGCTTCCTCATCTGACTTTCTTGCATTAATCTCAACAAGTATCTTCTTCTGTGTATTAGAAAGATTAACTCCCAGCTTTTCCTTAAGCTTTACAGCCATCTCTACATATATGCCATCCTGAAACCATAACACAAGATTATCACAAGTCTTGATACAGTCCTCCTTACGTCCTGTCTTATAATAAAGATTAGCAAGCTCATACATATACTTTTCGTCTATCTCTGACTCTTTATACTCTTCAAGTATCTCTACAAGCTCTGTATCAGGTGCCCCCTGTGCTCTTCTTAAGTCATAATACAGTATGAATCTGTTAACATCATGAGGTGACATCTTAGCATACTCATTATACAAATCCTCTGCATTTTCAAAATCATCTACTTTTATAAAAAACTCTGTAAGCTTATATATAAGCTTTCTTCCACCAAGATTACGGTTATAGGCAAGTATTGCCATATCTCTTGCCTCTTCATAATCACCGGCAGCTTCCTGCACATTGATTATAGTTGCAAGAGTTGACCAGTCCTTTATCTTGTTCCAGTTCATCTCTTTTGCAATATCTGCAGCCTGCTTATATTCTTTCTTTGCAGCAAGCTTTTTAATCTGTTCCAACTTTATATTAAACTCGTATTTATCCACGTTAAAGACCTCCATTGTGTCAATGACTCGAAATTTCTAAACACTCCGTATAATTTTATCACAGTGAGGTATTGTTGTAAACTGCCATTTACTGTTGTTTCGGACTGATAAAGTCAAAGCTTGCCTGTTCATAATCCATACGCGTATACTCTAACTCCTGTTCCTTAACACTGCTGTAATAGTCGACAACGACTGTCTGCTGTCTATTATCAGACAACTTCTGTCCTAATATATAATTAACATCAAATCTTGCTGTTATAGCAGGAGTTGCGCCTCTTGCAGGCACAATAAGCTGTATATGGTTTACTGACAGAAGCTTGAATATAGGCTCCCATATATATATGTCTTTTGCTGCGCCAAACGGATTATCTATAAATATAGTATTACCCGTGATACTTCCATCTGATACTGCATTTATATTAGATATATAATTAATAATCGCTATAAGGAACTGTATATATATACCCTGTGACTGTCCTGTTGAGCCGACTGCCTCCTCATATCTTAAGTATCTGCTCTGGTCCTTGATACGCTCTCTCTTATAAAGATTAATTCTTATCGAATTCATATCCGTAACTATAACAGAGAACAGTCTTTTCCACGTAAGTCTGTTTCTTATGTACCTGAACTTATCATCCTGCTCATTAAAGCCTTCTGCTGCCTCTATAGTTTCATCTATATACTTAGACATTCTCTCCTTATATGCACTTTCTTTAACATAAGGTATTGAAAGGCTGATTATTGATATATCCTCATTATCCATCTTTATATGTGAAAGCTTAGGAAGTCTTTCAAGCTCTGTGCGGATGTTGCTGCAGGTCTGTATACAACGGTTTTCAAAGTTATCTTTTATTCTTTCCATATCTTCGATACCCTTGTGTACTCTTGTCTTTTCAAGCTCAATATATCCGCTGGTTTCATCAAGTGACTCTATAAGAAGCGCCGTCTGCTGTCCATCCTTAGGCATATTAACAGACAGGCTTATCTGTGTTGCAAGGTCATCACCATTATGCTGCTTAAGATTATCTATAAGCTTACTCTTATGTTTTGCGAACTCATCGAGCTTCTTATATTCAAGCTTAAGAATAGTAGAATATTCCTTTGCAGTCTTATTATAGTCTTTACTCAAGGTATTATAATCAAGTGGTTTTATGTCTGATTTTTTTAATATTTCTTCTTCTGGAATATCTATTCCAGCATCCGACATTATCCTCTCAATATCCATTCTGCATATTTCAATATTCTTAAGTTCGTTTTCAAGCTGCTTTCCCGCCGCCGTTTCTTTCTTCAGGTCTTTCTCAAGCTGCTGTACTATGAGTGTATTGTTTTTTACGAATTCATCCGGATTATCACAGTCGAATTCCTCATAAGTGCTGTAACGCTCCTCTATCTGTGAAACTGCATATGTCACACTTCCCTCAAGTCTGTTAAACATTGCCTCCTGCATGCCAAGTTCTCTGTCAGCCTCGCTATACTGCTTCTGCAGCCCTGCAAGTTCATCTGAAAGCTCACGAAGCTTTTCCTGACTGCTCACAGACAGCTTTCCCTGCATATAAAGCTCCTTAAGATTTTCTACATCTTCACCACGATATTCTATTGACTCAATACATTTTTTCATAGCTGCCTCAAGATGGCTTCTTAAAGCCTCCTTATCGGTTAAGTCAGCATTTTTATTATTAAGAATATCCTTAAGTCCCGTAAAACGTCCGATAAGTTCCCTTATATCCTCTTCGCTGTATTCCTTATCACTTATATCAGTGTCAGAAATATCAGAATTATTCTTACAGAACTTAGAGAAATTATTCTCCCAGTTGTATACAAGCTCTGTGTATCTGCTGTCTGCACTGTCCTTATAGCCGCCAGCCTTAATATATTCCTCTCTTGCCTTATCAAGATATGCTGCATACTCAATTATGGCACGTTCAGCCTTTGCAAGTCTGTCATTATATGACGTCAGCTTATCATAATCACAAGATATGTCTGCATATACATCTGCTATCTTCTTAAGTCCGTCAGCCTGCTTTTTTAATTCTTCAAGTTCATGTCCGAATTTTTCAATTTTTTCTGTATCAGCAGCTTTTTTATTTTTATATTCTTCATGCTCTGAATGGCACTTATTAAGCTTTTCTGTAATGTCAGAAAGCTCTTGCTCTGCCTCTTTTATATCAGCCTCAGGTACGCTTTCAAGTGCAGACTCGTACTTTACTGCAAATGTATAATCTTCCCATATCATCTGCTTTCTGCCGTCAAGCTTATGCATATCTGCACTTATATTATCAAGCTCATCCTCCGCCCTTTTAAGCTCTGCTTCTTTCTTCGCTGCATCTGTCAGAAAATTCATATTTTTAAGTGCAAATACAACCATATCCTTATCGATAGCATAGTCTGTATTTTTTGCAACATTTTCACTTATGACAGGATATATCTGTGTTCCTTTTCCAAATGCTTTCAGCGCATCATTATTCTTAACTCTGGCAAAATCATTTTTAATAACAAAGCCATACTCCACGAAAGGAATACGCTTTAATACATCTTTTCTTGTGTCATCCTCAAGCTGCGATAACCACTTATAGCCCTCAACAGCATCATCGCCATACATATTGTAAAGATAATCTTTAAATATATCTCTTTCAGGACTGTCTATATAATATGTGCCCTCTTTTATTGCTTCGATGTATTTCTTAAGCTTATCGTGTTCCTTTAACTTTTCGTTATACTCTGTATTTATCTGTGTATAAGTCGAAAGAACAGCTTCACCAAGCCCATCTACAAGCTTAACACCATATATTTTCTCTATGTCATTAAGCTTATCATGCCCTGCATTTATCTTAAGCTGCTGCTCCTTCATCCTGCTTATACGCTCTTCAAGCATACTCTTTCTGGCTTTTAAAATGCTGTCGTTTTCCTGTGCCTTATAAAGCCTGGCTGTATCCTCTTCCAGCTCATTTTTAATATCTTCTATATCATTACTTATAGCTGATATATTATCATTACAGCGTGCAAGTTCGTCCTGTGCTGTGTCAGCAACAAGTACGCCATACTCGTTACAGAGTTCCTTCTGTTTAAGCTCACTGTCCCTTATCTTTTCCTGCATATTATCTCTCAGGCCTAATATGACAGCGCAGTCCTTCTCTGCATTTTTATGGTTATTCTCTGCCTCCTCAAGCATATCATGTGCCTGCTTTTCACTGAGTGCCGCCTCATCTGCCATATCTTTATAATCCTTGATATGCCCTTCATAGTACACCTTATATTCATAAGCAAGCTTTTCAAGCTCATTTGTTATGTCCTCATCCTCACGCAGCCTGTTATCAAGTGCAGTATCAACCTTTAATAATTCCTTCTCATACTCCACATAATCGCAGTAATCATTGGCTGACTCCATAAGCATAAGACGTTTCTTAACATCATTAATCTTTTTTTCCTTCTGTGAAAGCACCTCTGTTGAATTCTTTACAAGCGCTTCAACCTCCCTTAACGACTTCTTCTCAGAAAGTACCTTTGCAACTGCTATTCTGTACTTCTTATCCTCAAGTTCATTTATATGTGCTTCATTTTTCCTGTTATGCTCATCCAGCTCAAGCTGCTTATCCTCTGTCATATGCACTGCTGATGCAAGCATTGTATACAGCTTTTCTTCCTTTTCCTTCTTGTTATTATAAAATGCTGTATATGTATCAATATATTCCTTAAAATGTGCCAGCACCTCTGTCTGGCTGTCGTAATCACTTATCTGGCTGTTTTTTCTTGACAGCTCAATAAGCTTATCTTTTATATCAAGGAGTGTCTGTGCCATCATAACATCGTCATTATCAACGGATAATCTGTTGTTGTAAGACTTCTGGATAATCTCCTCTATAAGCAGGTCTTCAACAACCTTACGGCTTGTCCTGTAGTTCGTTTCAAAGTAAGTCCTGACGTGTCCCTCAGTCTTATTGATACCCCTTACTATTTCCCACGCACTCTCATATATGCCATATCTGGATATAAAGCTCTGGTAATCGCCTTTTCTGTCAAATATATGGACTTCTATCCCCTTATCTTCCTTTGTTACATCACGAAGATATGCCTTAAGTCCGTTAAATGTAACTCTCTCACCATTATGCACAAGTGGAAGATTTTTTATGTCATTAGGACCTGTCTGCCTGTAAAATATGCAGTAATTAAAGTATTCTATGCTTGTATTATCGGATGAAGACACATTTGCACCTGAAACCTCACCTGTACCTGAGGTATCTAATGCCTCCCTCTCCTCTGTGATCTCTCTTTCCTCAGCACTTCTTGCTTTTCTTGCACAGAAGCCTGTTGTCATATATCTGTAGCCATCTTTAATACAATGAGAATCAAGCTTCCACTCCACCAGCGAATGTATACACGTATTGTCGCTGCCTTTTCTGAAAAGCTTCTCTATCGGCTGCTTATCATCTAACGTACAGTTAGGTATCATATTCTGCATAAGAAGCAGCATAAGAAGACTCTTGCCACCACCATTGGCAAGGTCATATATCGTATTTCTACAGTTAAAACGCATTATAAAATCATCGTAAAACTGTGTACCAAAGTTATATTTTACGTTGTTCACCCTTACTCTGTTAATCTGTGGCATATCAATCCTCCATAACTTTAACCGGTTTATTCTTTCTGTATTACAGTCAATCTCCTGTATACAATCTTAGCTCTGCATAAGTTCTGCCATTCGTCCCTTATACTCATCGAAATAATTCTCTATAAGCGCCCTGAACCTGTCTGTTGGATAGAACCTGTTCTGTACCTCTGTAAGAAGCTCCTGCGATACGCAGAAGTTAAGCGCAATCTTCACAAAGCCTGTCTTTGAATTCTTTGCAGCCCTTACGTCCGCCGTATCCGCAACTGTTATTATAGGAAGTGCATCCCAGCTTAGTGCTATCTGCTTAAAACTGTTTTCTTCAACATCATCGATGATAATCCCAAGCTTTTTATCAACTATGGAAGCAACTGACGAGTCCACATTACGCACAATATCTTCTACTCTCACAAATTCTGCATATGTCGTACTTGCTGAGTCCGTATAAAATTCTGTTATTATATTATATATGATAAAATATACAAGATAGAGTTCTCTGTTTACACGTAATCCGAGTCTGTTTCTAAGCTCCTCATTAGTGTAACCGAACACTCTGTTATTATCACCGGCACTCACATACAGTCCATTATTGTACTCATATATATTAAGATTGAACTTCTTAAGTGACATATGAACAATATCATAAACCTCTGCATTGGTATTATATTCCTGATAAAGCTGGCTGTTATCGCCACTCTCACTCACCTGTTCACCCATTATAAGTCTTGATACTATATCAAGCGCCTTATCCAGATTTCTGTTTTCCATAATAATCCTCATTTCTGCGCACGTTTTTGCGCATAACGAATTGTGTCAGGTATGCGCCGACACAAATCCCGCGTGTGAAAAGTCCATTTTCACACTATACTATTGTCTTACTTTAACATAATTGTCATTAATACTTTGTTACTCAGGCTTCTATTTTTATAATTATATTTATTGATATAAATGTACAATTTTTACAACAACATACATTCTATGTTTTTGCGAATTTATAATTTATCACACCATTTAATATAAGCACTTTAATATATTAGAACACCTTCTTAAATGCTATATTAGTTACCTGTATATCATCCAGAGCTGTCCTCTGTATGTTCTCTATATTCTGTGTACCATCCGACTTATTATTATAAACTGAAATATTTTGTGTACCATCTGTATTATATATATCCTCTGATATATCGCTGGAAACCGCAATATTTTGTACAGCATCGGCATCCTCTGGTGCATCGCCTAAAGCCCCATCTTCCCTGTCACTTTCACCCCTGACTATAAGAATATGCCTTACCTCTTTTCCCTTGAAGCTCTCCTCAAGTATTCCATCAAGAAATGTTTCACTATGCATATTATCGCCGCCTACCACGTACTCATCTCTCTGACAGAGGTTTACAAAAAATGCATAGTAATCTGCATTTTTAAGTATCGCATCACCATACGCACGTCGCATATAACCACTAAATGTGTCGAGTGTGAGCATGTCCGATTTTTTCAAACATACCTTATCAATGCACATAAGAAGGTTATTCATAACAAATGTATAATTATGCTTTATTCTCTCATCAACAGCCTCATCCTCATACACTATCTGCTTAAGCTCATTTTTATTTACATACTCTTTCTTTTCGTATCTTTCAGGCTTAACCATAAGTGCCTCATCTATTGTTTTAAGGTCAAGCGTTTTTCTTATATTAAGCTTAAGAAGCGGGTCTATAAGATACTTAAGCGCATCCGCGTTGTCTTTTCGTATCATATCTGAAAGTGCTGTTGCAAAGTCCATATGCGGACGAAGTCTTGCAAGCTTTGCCCTTCTTACCGCTTCATCAGTGGTATTCTGCATCTGCGTACAGTCACGAAGAAGCTGTGCATGCTTGTTCATGGCTATCTTTAACTGGTCTTCAAGATGGTGTATCTCCTTCATAGTTCTGTAATAGCTGTCTGTACCTGACGGAGAACCCTCAAGCCTTGATATTGCCTTATCTATAAGCTCTTTATTCTTCCTAAAAAGCTTCTCCTCGTCATTAAACCACTTCATTCCTGTATTTACAAAGTCTTCATATGCCTCAACACCAGCGCATACATCCTGTGCAAGTGTTTCCATTACCTCAGTCTTACGAAGCCGCAGTCTTCCAACCTCTTCATTAATACGCTCAACAACCTCAACACCACCTCTGAAGTTATTGGAATTAATCATCTTTTCAAGAAGAAGCTGCGATACATTTATTCTGCTCTCATCCTTTATCTCCTTCGTATCAAGATAGAATTCAACCGCATCTGCGCTTATCGAATACCACACCATATCCTCTCTTATTGTGCTTTCGACAAGCTTCATTCTTGACACTCTTTTCTTATGCTCAACCGGGTCATAATACTTAAACTCAAATGGTCTGCCATCATTTTTTATCTTATCAAATACATAGTCTGCCACTTCTACATACTCTTCATCAGACAGCACCAGACCAAAGTCCCTTTTTACAAGCATTTTAAAGAAATCGAGGTATTCCTTATAAGTAACGTCCTTTTCCCTGAAGTTATTTTCTTCAATAAAAAAACGCAGAACTGCCATAAGAATATACCCCATATCGAGCGCACTATACTTTCCGTCCTTATACTGTTCAAAGGATACGTCCATAAGCCTGAAAAATGGATAATACTTTTTCAGATTAATCATTCTCTCCCTATGGTCTGTGATTATCTCTCCTATCATACTATCTGCCATAATATTCCTCATTCTTAAGTAACTGTTTTATGTATTGTTGTGCTTTACATATTATACAAATGCATTATATCAAAAATGTATATTTTTTAATATACTGCTTGATAAATATGTACTATTTATATATCTTATATCAATTCTGCTTTTATAATTTTATATTTTTCTGACTGTCATCTGACGGCATATTTCCTGTATACGCTGGCAAATCTGCTTTGGTAATTTTAGATTTTCCTATGCGACATCTGACAGCACATTTATCGTGCGCCCTTACAAAATCTGCCTTTACAATCTTATACTTTCCTATGCACTGTCTGTCCGCTTATAATTCAACTCTGCCGTCCAATGCCCTCAAGAGCGTAACTTCATCTATATACTCAAGGTCACCGCCTACAGGAACGCCGCTTGCTATTCTTGTAACCTTAATTCCTGCCTGCTTTATCATCTTGCTTATATACATAGCTGTTGTTTCACCTTCAAGATTGGAATTAGTCGCTATAATAACCTCATCTACGTCCTTCTGGAGTCTTTTCATAAGCTCTGCAAGCTTAATATCCGATGGACCTATTCCAAGCATAGGGCTTATCGCACCGTGGAGTACATGATATACACCTTCATACTTGCCTGTTTTTTCATAAGCCGCCATATCCCTTGTATGTTCAACAACCATAATCTGCTTATGATTTCTGGCAGGATTTTTACATATCGGACACAGCTCATCATCTGTGAGTGTAAAACATTCCTTACAGTAGTGGACATTTTCCTTGGCACTTATCATGGCATCGGCTATTGACTGTACCTCTTCCTTAGGCATATTTATAATGTGAAATGCCAGGCGCTGGGCGCTTTTAGCCCCAACCCCTGTTAATCTTGACAACTGTTCTATTAACTTATTAATATGACCGCTGTATATGTCCATTAGAAAAGGCCTCCGCCAAGTCCTGAAAGACCGCCTGTTATCTTAGACATAGATGCCTGTGACTCCTCCTCGCACTTACGAAGAGCTTCGTTAGTTGCTGCAACTATTAAGTCTTCTAACATTTCTACATCATCCGGGTCAACTGCTTCAGGGTCAATCTTAACCTTTGTAACTTCTCTCTTACCTGTAACAGTAACTTCAACAACTCCACCACCTGCTGTTGCTGTGAATTCCTTTGACTCAAGGGCAGCCTGCTGCTCCTCCATCTGTCTTTGCATTCTCTGTGCCTGCTTCATAAGATTATTCATATTGCCAGGCATACCTCCTGGAAATCCACCTCTTTTAGCCATTATATAAATTCCTCCTTATCATCTACTTCTATATTCATCCCAACAAGCTCCTCAAGTGCTACATACCGCTTGTTAAAATCTTCTTCCTCGTCCATCTTGGTTACTACAATTCTTACCGATATTCCGGTTCTTTCTTCTATATGCTCCTCTAACATAGTTACTGTTTCTTCCCTGCTTATAGCATTGTAGCCACTAAGTGATTTTATCATAATCTCAAGACTATTTCCATCCTCAGTTACAGTAACGTATGCCTGCTTTAAGAAGTTCATAAGCAGCGCATCATCTATTGATGATATTATATTATTCCACTGCGATGCTATCTGTCTTATGTCGTCAGTAACTGCATCGTAATTACGCTTAATTACCGGCTTTGTGTCACTGGTTTCTGCTTCACTGCCTGACACGCCAGCACCGTTTGCTCCTGCAAATGTTCCCTGTCCCATGGCATTAAGCATACCAGCAGGAATAAGTTCACCTGACTTAAGCTTTTCTATAACCTGCATAGCATCACCAAGCTGTGTTTCAAGCGTATTGATACGACCTGTCAGCTCAGTCATATCTGCCGGCTTTTCCATAGACGGACGCATCAGCTTTATAAATGTAACCTCAGCCTTAACTCTCTTCTGCGTTGATGTTTTCATGTCATTGGAAAGCTCTGATAACACTCTTATATGCCTCATAAGTGTATCAACATCTGCCTCTTTGGCATCCTCCATCATATCCGCAATATTATCTTTTGATACTTCGATTACATCTTCTATCTTGTCAGTATCCCTTGTCGTCTTTATCAGTAAAAGATTTCTCAGATACCATATAAAATCTGTAACAAACTGTGATAAATCACGTCCCTGCATGATAATGTCTTCCATAAGGTTCATGCAGCGTGCTACATCATTTTCTCTTATTGTCTTATACATATTGCTGAATATAGCTATGTCTACAGCACCAAGCACATCAAGCACATCATCATACTTAAGCTCTTCTCCTAAGTGAAATGCTATGCACTGGTCAAGAAGGCTTAACGCATCTCGCATAGAGCCGTCTGCTGCCTTGGCTACATATCTTATTGCCTTATCCTCAACAACTATATTCTCCGCTTTCATCAGTTCTGAAAGTCTGTCTGCTATCGTTTCTATCGATATTCTGTGGAAGTCATATCTCTGACACCTTGACATAATAGTTACTGGTATCTTTGCAACTTCAGTAGTCGCCAATATAAATATTACATATGAAGGTGGTTCTTCAAGTGTTTTAAGAAGTGCATTAAACGCTCCTGTCGAAAGCATATGAACTTCATCGATTATATATACTTTGTACTTTCCTTCTGTTGGAGAATACTGTACTTCGTCCCTGATTTCTCTTATATTATCAACACCATTATTCGATGCTGCATCTATCTCTATAACATTCATCGAAGTTCCTGCTGCTATCGCCTTACATGTAGGACATTCGCCGCAAGGACTTCCATTTACCGGATGTTCACAGTTGACTGCCTTTGCAAATATTTTTGCCACACTTGTCTTACCAGTACCTCTGGTTCCGCAAAACAGGTACGCATGTCCTATTCTGTCGGCATTAATCTGATTTTTTAAAGTTGTAACTATGTGGTCCTGACCCTTGACATCTTCAAAGTTGTCTGGTCGCCACTTTCTATATAATGCCTGATATGACATATGTGGGGGCTTCCTTTCTGTCATGCTATTCTCATCGACTTTCACATCCGCTATATTTCATCTAACTCGTAACGATGACACTCAAAAATCTTCGATTTTTTCGTTGTCGCGGTGCTCCTCGAATACCCTGACATAAAGCCTTTTTCCTGCCAGCAGGAAACGTCTTTCTGTCATGCTATTCTCATCGTTACTCGCGCAAAAAACCGTGCGCTCGGCTTCGAATGATCATCCACAGACGTTACCGATACAGTTAGCTCGATTCAGGCTGCCTTCCGGCACACAGAAGGTTTCACTTAATGCTGCTTCATTCCTGACCTGACATGGTTCATGAAGTCCTGTTGCGAAAGACCCAAATGTCATCACCACTTATATCGGGCGGCTCCATAAAATCTCGCCCTCGGCCGAACATCACCCCTGCTATAGCGGATTGCAGGT
>ENA-ORMX01001119-ORMX01001119.1-human-gut-metagenome-genome-assembly--contig:-NODE-1119-length-18454-cov-68.559487_pt1 | contig 18454 bp, 13 predicted proteins | sample MGYA00242108_ERZ509007 | MGnify/ENA primary metagenome ERZ509007 (study PRJEB26280, sample SAMEA2338745) | human gut metagenome | biome: human gut; feature: human-associated habitat; material: faeces...
GTTAATATTCAATAAGATACAACATTAATATCTATATGTTAAAAGGTAAAAAGTTCGATACTTTAGAACATAGATTTTTATAGCTAAAACAAAACATTTATGCAGTAAAAGAATAAGATTTCTGTGGTTTAACGATTTAAGTTGCCCACTCTAAGCAGTTGTGCAGAATAGTTTCCTTAACCGTATGGAGGAAAAAATGATATAAAAAGCACAATATAGGTATAAAAACAGCTTGAAAGGAACAAAATCAACGTGAACGTGCGGTGGATTTAGTTAAAAAATACAGAATCCACCGCACGTTCACGTTAAAAAACTGAGGTTCACAACAAAAAACTGAGGTTCACTCCCGTTGATTAGTTTTTACTTATTTTTGCAGTCGAAAGTAATAACCTATTTTATTAACTGCTTCCCTTTTTTATATTTATATTGTAATAAGATATATGAAAGTAAATATATTTAAAAGGTGTATAAGGAAAAGTGGAGCTTAAAACCTAAATTAATTATGAAAAAGAAGCTTTATCCTATGTTGCTCATAGCAGCCTTGAGCTTGTCGGCATGTACGGACGTAACAGAACCTACTGTCGATTATGGTGGAAACACATTTATCAATGACTACTCGGCACTGGTAGATGCAGTCAATAACTTGAACAAGACTCTGAAAGAGCGCTTTGATGCCCTCAACACATTGTTGAGAGACGGCATGGCAGACATCAAGGTGGCAGTAGAAGCCAATACTGGTGCCATCACCATATTGAGCGAGAACACCAAGAATGGTCTGAAAGACATCAACACATCTCTGTTTAATGGTTTCGAGGCATTGAGCCTGCAGATGACCACACTCACCGGACAGATTACTGCCCAGGGCGAGGCCATTGTATACGCCATGAACCAGAACGGAGATATTCTGCGCCTGCAGATTGACACCACTGGCAAGCTTATCTCAGCCCAGATATTGGCTTCTGGCAATGCACTCGTAGACGTGATCAACAACCAGGGCAACACCATGGCTGAGCGCATAGCAGCCTTGACAGCTGCCGTGAAGGGCGGATTGGCCGACATCAAGGTGGAGATCAACAACAACACTGGTGCCATCACAGCACAGGGCGAGAGCCTGAAGGCTGGTCTCAACACCATCAACACGACGATCTTCAATGGCTTCACAGCCATCAAAACTACAATAGACGATAATGGCAATAAGATGGTGACCGCATTGAGCGAAAATGCTGAGGTTCTGCGCCTGCAGATTGACACCACTGGCAAGCTTCTCAATGCTACCTTAATCGCTAAGGCTGATGCTATCATCAAGGCTATCAACGACCAGACAGCAAGCATGGAGTCTCGCTTCAATGCACTGACCACAGCTATAGAGACAGGTTTGGCAAACATCCAGGTGGAAATAGACAAGAACACTGGTGCCATCAAGCTCCTCGATGACAACACTCAGGGTAGCTTAGGCAATCTCAACACCAGCTTGCTGAAGATAGATGCTACATTGATCGATAGCTTCACAGCTATCAAGACCACAATGAACGAAAATGGCGATAAGATTGTGACCGCTATGAACAAAAATGGAGAGGTTCTGCGCCTGCAGATTGACACCACTGGCAAGCTCCTCAATGCTACCATCGTGGCTAAGGCTGATGCCATCATCAAGGCTATCAACGACCAAACAAAGAGTCTGGATGCACGTCTCAATGCGCTCACCTTAGCTGTACAGACTGGTCTCGCTGACATCAAGGTAGAGATAAACAAAAACACGGGTGCCATCAAGCTTCTTGAGAAGACAACAAAGAATGGTCTTGCTCAGATCAACACCACGCTTGTTAATGGTTTCACCGAGCTGAATACCAAGATTGACAATCATGGCAAAAAGATCGTGACTGCTATTGGTCAAATGAGTGATACGTTCGAAGCACAGAGCAAACTGCTCCGCCTCACCATCGACACCAACGGCTCACTCATCGTAGCACAGCTCAAGAATAGCATCCTCGACCTCACAACAGAATTGAAGAGCCAGACTCTTACTCTGGGTAGCAAGATAGAAGCCATCAACACCACCGTTGGTGCAGGGCTCGCAAAGATTGAGGTTGTCAACGACAAGATCAACACCACGCTCGACCTCCGTCTCACAGCAGTGGAGAACAAACTTGGAAGCAACAACACTTCACTTGGCGAAATCAAGACAGAACTCAGCAACCTGAAGACCGCCATCGACAATGTGAACACCAACATCACCGCGGGCTACACAGCAGTAAAGGGTAGCATCGATGACATGACTGGACAACTCACCGTTAAGTTGAGTGACAACACAACAGCCATTGTCAACATGGAGAACGGCATGAAGAACCAGCTCATTGCTCTGAAGGAGATGATAGAGCAGCAGGGCGGCAAGATTGTTACAGCCATCGGCACAAATGGTGACGTCATCGTAGCAGCAGTTAACGAACAAGGCGGCATTATCGGAACAGCCATCACCACACAAGGTGGAGAGATCAAGGGTTCTATCACTGGTTTGGAGAACGGCATCAAGAATGCCATCACCCAGCAGACTACCGACATGAATCTCAAAATCGCAGGAGTGGTTGATGCCATCACAGCACAGACCGCCGCTCTCAACACAGCTATCGCTAAAGGAGTTAGCAAGGTTGTAAAATCTAACACCAAGTTGCAGAAGGCCCTTACTAAAGCCATCGGTGAGTTGAAGGACAAGCAGGATGCCAACTCACAGGCCATGCTGAAGCAACTGGAAAAGATGGCTGCCGACAACGGAATCTATCAGGATCCAGCCGACAAGACCTCTGTATACATGGAACCCTCTATGTGGGCAGCAGTCAATGCAAATCCAGAACTGAAGAAAATCATCTCAGACATGCTTGAGGTACAGAAGCCTACTATCCTGTGCAACGCCTACTATTCAGCTTATACAGGCACGGTACAGAACAACAACTTAATCAAGGTAAATACCGAGCAAGTTGTTTCAACAACAGAAGTTGTGGCAGGTACACTCCAGCCCATGCAACTCGCCAACGGCAAGAAGGTTATCAGAATAGCCAAAGTGCCAGAGCAGATGAATTATAATATTACTTCAACCGTTAAGAACATCTTACACATCCTTTACGTGGATGCCAAAGGAAAGAATAGCCTCTCCTATGGAGGAGTCAGCAACACATTGCTTAACTTGACTACCTATAAAGATGGAGTCATCATGTCGGTTTTGAAGTGCAACTTTTACTTGCAAAATGATGCTGATGCAACAGGAACTCCAACTTTCGAGTATCCCGAATAAGTAAGAATCTGCAGAAAGAGCATGAACATCTCATGCCGATATGCTACCGCATTACAAATTCAAAGCAGTTACAATTATGAGAATAAAACGTTTAACCATGGCAGTCGCCGTCTTAGCGACGGCTGCCACACTCCAAGCACAAACCTACAATGATACGGTGCGTACTCACACTTGGTCGGTTTACATCCAGGGAGGAGGAACTCTGTATCATGGCATGAGGGGTATGGACGAGATAGCTAAAAGAAAGCACATCATGCCCTTCGGAGGTGTCGGAGTGAAATACAATATCAAGCCCTGGGTAAGACTGGGTTTGAACTTAGAGTACGACATGCTCAGGTCGACAGACAAGGGCATGCTCTCTACCACAACGAACAAGGATTATGAGATAAAAGATCCTTCTACAGGAAAAACCTATCCTACGACCTTGGAGACCAAGATGGACAGATTCCAGAACCGCTATACCATGCAGTACGCCATGGCCGACCTGAATGTAGACTTCAACATCATGGAGTTCTGGCACAACCGCAAGGCTCAGCAGCTCAACCTCTGGTTGGGAGTCGGTGTCGGTTATCTGCGTGGATGGAGCCGCAACTCCACTACCTTCTCTTTCAGAGAGATGGCTGTTGCCAAGGGTGAGGGATACTACAATGTCTACACTCACAACTACATGAAGAGCCAGGCCTTCAACGAACATGTTGACGCGATGTATATCCCAGCAACCCTGTCGTTGGAATACGACCTTTCCTCTCGCTGGACAGCAGGCGTATTCGGCAGATACAGCTATCTGCCTCTCAACAAGGACTTGACTCCTAAGGGAATGTACAGTGCAGGAGTGGTTCTTCGCTTCAACTTCGTCAGCAAGGTGATGCCAAGCAACAAGGCCCGCTACTACAAGGCTCTGAGAGATCAGGCCGAAATGAAGGAAGCCTACGAAAAGCAATTGGCTGAAAAGCAGCGTGCATACGACGGATTGTCTGAGAGTCTGAAGGCTTGCCGCAAGGACAATGCCGAGCTGCAGTCATTGCTCGACGACTGCGAGAAGTCGAAGAAGGTGAAGTCTTACGAGGTATTCTTCACCGTAGACAAGACCAACATCACGACTCAGGAAAGACTTCGCTTGAAGAAGTTTATCAACACCCTGAAGGAACAGGGCGACTACAAGCTTACCATCATCGGTGAGGCTTCGTCGGACGGAGTTTCTTCAAAGAACTACAAACTCAGCGAGGGTCGTCTGAACAATGTTGTCAACTTCCTGAAGAAACAAGGCATCAAGGACTTCGACATCAAGTTGGGGAAGGCCATTGGCGACAGCAACGGCTGTTCAAAGGAGGAATGCCGCAGAGTTTTGATTATTATTGAGTAATAATACAGGGTAAATCTTTTCTTTTAAGCCGCCACAGATAGCTTTAAACTTCTGGGGCGGCTTTCTTTATGGGGAAGGAAGTTTCTTCTTTAACTTCTGAAGTAACTCCCCTATTGATCCTTCAGCCAGTCGCGGTCTTTTTCGTCTTCCGCAGTAAAGTTCTTATCGTCGAAGAGGCTTGTCTGTCCTGTCAACTCATCGATAATCTGTTGCTGGCTCTTGCCGGCATCAGGGTCGAGGTTCTCGTCGGATGATTTTGCCTTTGTCCGGATCGACACTTTGCCGTCGGCAGCATCGCCATCGGCTGTCGTCTCATCGCCCTCGGCTGCGTCGGCAGCATCGACTGTATCTGCAGGCTCTGGGAAACGGGTCGGCTCTATTTCCTCAATAGTACCGATGTTCCAGGTAGAGAGTCGTTTTCCCTTAGCCTTGAAACTCTTCTGTGCGATAAACTGCTCGGCGTCGATTTCCTCGGCAGGACGCACAGCATCCACACCTCCATAAGTCACCTTGATACGAGGATAAACTGTATCGGTAAGGAGAATCAGCTTGCTGTTGACATTCTCGCCAAGGAAGTTCTGATGGCGCTTGGCAGCGTCCATGGTGAATCGCTTGATGTAAGGATAGCCTTCGTTGTCGGCATCATAGAGAACTGCAGTCCATATCTTATGTTCGTCCCACTTTTCCAGTCGCAGGATATTGTCCTCATAGTGGTTGTTGGGGTCGAAGTTGGTGATATAGAACTCGCCATTGTCGAGAACCACCAAGATATATTCATCGTCATTAAACTCGCCGAGGAAACGTCCGTTCTCGTCGTAATTGATACGGTTGACATCAGGATCGAACCACACCTTTCTTCCTCCCAAGGTACTGTGTCCATGACTCTTCAGACCAATGCGTCGGATGGTTCTCCTGGTGAGCAGATTGCCCTTGGCGGCACGTCCCTTGATGATAATATCCGAGAAGTCTTTCTCGATAAAGATGCTCTGTCGCTTCTTCGAGAGGTCTGGATCCAGTGTTATCTTGATGATTTCAGCCTCGCCGTTGGGGTTGGCCGTGAAGTAGACGACACGGCTTCCGGGCGTTCCCTGCGTGATGTCGTACATCTTGTCGCGTGTCATCGACGTCACGTTGAATCGCTTGATGAAGTATTCGCCCTGCTTGCCGTCGCGATACACACAGTTGTAGATGGTTCGCTTATCGTTCTTCTTGAACACCTGCACATGAAGGATGTTCTTTCCCACGAAGATCTTGTCGGCCACCTTGGTCACCTTGAACTTTCCGTCCTTATAGAAGATGATGATATCGTCGAGGTCGGAGCAGTTGCACACCAGCTCATCCTTCTTCAGTCCTGTACCCACGAATCCTTCCTGTCGGTTGATGTAGAGTTTCTGATTGGCCTCCACCACCTTGGTCACCTCGATGGTGTCGAAGTTTCTTATCTCGGTACGTCTTGGATGCGCCTTGCCATACTTGGTCTTGAGATATTCAAACCAGTTGATGGTGACATCAGTCATGTGGGCGAGGTCGTTCTCTATCTCCGCCAGTTCGGCTTTGATTTTCAGCAAGAGGTCGTCGGCCTTGTCCTTATTATATTTCAGGATGCGCTGCATTTTGATTTCAAGGAGTTTCAGAATGTCCTCGCGCGTTATCTCTCTGTGGAATGCATACTCCACCTTGCCTTTTCCGTCAACTACAGCTGTGAAGAGCTTGTCCTTGAAAGGCTCCAGCTTCGAGGCGATAAAGGTCACAACCTCGTCCTGACTCTTGCTCTGCTCGAACTTGCGCTCCTTGTAGATGCGCTCCTCGATGAAGATACGCTCGAGCGAGGAGAAGAAGAGCTGTTCCTCCAGTTCACCCTTGCGCAGCATCAGCTCCTTGCGCAGCAGTCCCATGGTGCGGTCTACGCTGTGGCGCAGCACATCGCTCACGGTGAGGAAGCAAGGCTTATTGTCCTCGATGACACAGCAGTTGGGCGAGATGTTGATCTCGCAGTCGCTGAAGGCATAGAGTGCGTCCATGGTCTTGTCGGAAGAGGTTCCGGGAGCCAGATGGACGAGGATTTCCACGTTGGCAGAGGTAACGTCCTCTATCTTTCTGGCCTTTATCTTTCCCTTCTCCACCGCCTTGGTGATGGAGTCGATAAGGCTTCCGGTGGTCTTGCTGAAAGGAATCTCGGTGATGACAAGCGTCTTGTTGTCGAGTTTGTCTATCTTGGCACGCACCTTCAGCACGCCTCCACGCTGTCCGTCGTTATACTTGCCCACATCGATGGCTCCACCCGTAGGGAAGTCGGGATAGATGGTGAAAGGCTCGCCCTTGAGATAGTGTACGGCAGCATCGCAAAGCTCATTGAAGTTGTGTGGCAGCACCTTGCTGCTCAGACCTACGGCAATGCCCTCTGCTCCCTGTGCCAGCAGCAAGGGGAACTTGGCGGGGAGCGTAATAGGCTCCTTGTTGCGGCCGTCATAGGAGAGCTGCCAGTCAGTTGTTTTGGGATTAAACACCACGTCGAGCGCGAACTTGGACAGACGCGCCTCTATGTATCGTGAAGCCGCCGCACGGTCGCCGGTGAGGATATTTCCCCAGTTTCCCTGTGTGTCGATGAGCAGGTCTTTCTGTCCCATCTGTACGAGTGCGTCGCCGATAGAGGCGTCACCATGCGGGTGAAACTGCATGGTGTGTCCCACGATATTCGCCACCTTGTTGTATCTTCCGTCGTCCATTCTCTTCATCGAGTGCAGTATGCGTCGCTGCACGGGCTTCAGTCCGTCCTCGATATGAGGCACGGCACGCTCGAGAATTACATAGGAGGCATAGTCGAGGAACCAGTTCTGGTACATTCCGCTAAGATGGCGCACCGCCGAAGCGTCAAACCTGTTGACAGGCTTGTAGTCGGAATGCTGTTCAGCCGCATCCAAATCTTGTGGCTCACCACCCTTCTGAAGTTCGTCTTTGTCTTTAATTTCGTCGCTCATAGATAGCTTTTAATACTTATTTTATATATTTTAGGCAAAAATACAAAGAAAATTCGAGAAAAAGGCGTATCTTTGCCGAAAATTTGAAAAATATAAGATTTCATCATGGCACAAGAAGATGTTTTTAAGAAGATTGTAAGCCATTGCAAAGAGTATGGCTTCGTGTTTCCAAGTAGCGAAATTTATGATGGTTTGGCAGCCGTTTACGACTATGGTCAGAACGGTGTCGAGCTGAAAAACAATATCAAGCAGTACTGGTGGCAGAGCATGGTATTGCTGCACGAGAACATTGTGGGTCTCGACGCAGCCATCTTTATGCACCCTACTGTTTGGAAGGCTTCAGGTCACGTGGATGCATTCAATGATCCATTGATCGACAACCGCGACTCGAAGAAGCGTTATCGCGCCGATGTGCTCATCGAGGACCACATGGCCAAATACGAGGAGAAGATCGCCAAGGAGATCGCCAAGGCTAAGAAGCGCTTCGGCGACAGCTTCGACGAGGCTCAGTTCCGCGCCACCAATCCTCGCGTCTTGGAGAATCAGAAGAAGTTCGACGACCTTCATGCCCGCTACACCGAGGCCATGCAGGGTCCTAACCTCGAGATGCTGAAGCAGATCATCGAGGACGAGGGCATCGTATGCCCTATCAGCGGCACCAAGAACTGGACAGACGTTCGTCAGTTCAACCTGATGTTCTCTACCCAGATGGGTGCAGCGAGCGATGCTACCAGCAAGGTTTATCTGCGTCCTGAGACTGCCCAGGGTATCTTTGTCGACTACCTGAGCGTTCAGAAGACAGGCCGCATGAAGCTTCCTTTCGGTATCTGCCAGATAGGTAAGGCATTCCGCAACGAGGTTGTGGCTCGCCAGTTTGTATTCCGTATGCGCGAGTTCGAGCAGATGGAGATGCAGTTCTTCTGCCAGCCTGGCACCGAGATGAAGTGGTTTGAGTACTGGAAGAAGGTTCGTCTGGCATGGCACGAGGCACTCGGCATGGGCAACGAGAACTATCGCTACCACGACCACGAGAAGCTGGCCCACTATGCCAACGCAGCTACCGACATCGAGTTCAAGATGCCATTTGGCTTCAAGGAGGTAGAGGGCATTCACAGCCGTACCAACTTCGACCTTTCTCAGCACGAGAAGTTCAGCGGCCGTTCTATCAAGTACTTCGATCCTGAGAAGAACGAGAGCTACGTGCCTTACGATGTAGAGACTTCTATCGGTGTAGACCGTATGTTCCTCAGCGTGATGTGCCACTCTTACTGCGAGGAGAAGCTCGAGAACGGCGAGAGCCGCGTGGTTCTGAAGTTGCCTGAGGCATTGGCTCCTGTGAAGTGTGCCGTATTCCCACTCGACAAGAAGGACGGCCTGCCCGAGTTGGCTCACGAGATCGTTGACGAGCTGAAGTTCCACTTCAACACCCACTATGGCGATCCTAAGGACTCTATCGGCAAGCGCTACCGTCGTCAGGATGCCATCGGTACTCCGTTCTGTATCACCGTAGACCACGATACTCCTAACGACCACAAGGTTACTCTGCGTTATCGTGACACGATGAAGCAGGAGCGTGTTGCCATCAGCGAGCTTCGCGGCATCATCGAGGACCGTGTGAGCATCACGAGCGTACTGAAGAAGCTTGGCAAGGAGATCAAGGACTTCTAAACAATAAAAAATCAAATACACATAGATGAATTTGAAGAATTTGAAATATCTGTTTCTGCTCATGATGTCGGCTCTTGTGCTGGCATCATGCAGCGAGACTGACGAAAACACCGACTCCGAGTACGACGACTGGCAGGCAAAGAACAAGACGGCTTTTGCCGAGATTCTCGTCAAGGCCAAGCAGGAGGGAGAAGCCAACGGATGGCACGTCTACCGCAACTGGAGTATGGAGAACCAGACGGGAAATACGGATCTCAACAACCAGCCTGTCACTCCTACCTTCAATGAGCAGGAAGACAACATCGTGGTGCAGGTGATGCAGCAGGGCGAAGGTTCTGCCGTGCGCCCTCTCTACACCGACTCGGTGATGGTCAGCTACAAGGGCATGCTGAAGAACGACTATATCTTCGACCACAACTTCACCGGCGACTATGATGTCAACAAGGCTCAGACCAGCAATTTCATTGTGAAGGGCGTTGTCGACGGATTTGCCACTGCCCTGATGAAAATGACTCATATCGGCGACCACTGGATGGTTTACATGCCTTACACTCTCGGCTATGGTTCCAGCCAGAGCAGCAGTTCCACCATTCCTGCTTACTCAATGCTCAAATTCGAGATTGTGCTCAAGGGTTGGTACACCGATGGCAAATGGATTAAGAAATAATTCTATTCCTCCATACAGAAAGTCCTGTGCTTCTTCGGCACAGGACTTTTTTATTTTCCCCATCAACTCGGAGGAGTTTCAGTTTCTTTGGGAGTTAAGGAGTTAAAGGAGTTATCGCTCCCTTCGGTCGCTGAGGAGTTAAGACAATAGCCTTGAGGGAATGTCTAATGTTAAATTTCAAGCCCACAAAGCTGTTGTCTTAACTCCTTAACTCCCTTAACTCCTTTAACTCCTTTAACTCCTTTAACTCCTTAAGAAACTCCTTTAACTCCTAAAGAAACTCATGAAATCCGAATTCTAAAAATATGTTTCAAAGAATAAACAAGTGTATGTGTTCGCACACATTTTGGGCTTATAAGCAAAAAAAATGTTATTTTCATGCAAAAATATACGCAAAAGTATTGCAGATTTCAAGAATAGTAGTACCTTTGCACCAGAATTATAAGTTTTAGGTTTTTAGTTAGGTAATAGATTGTGATAGGTTATTAGTTTTAGGTAAACAAGAGATTGTTATTCAAGGACGACAGGTATTAGAATCTAAAGGTAAATAAGAGATTGTTATTCAAGGACGACGAAAAGTGAATGAAGTCAGGATATAGAAAAGAGTTTTCAAGATTCTCTTTTTCTTATCCGCTGAATTCAACCCAATAGATAGAGGTTTTGTTTAAAGGTGATAAGATCTTGTATTTTGGGATAAATAGAAATTTAACATTCAAATCATAAAAATGGCGATTCCTTTTAAGAGGGATCGCCATTTTCTCGCTTAGACTGTTCCTACATACTACTGGGCAGTTCAACAGAAAACAATAAATGGCAGTACAAACATTATGTTATATAGCAAAAAGACAGAATATCTGATGGAATCGATACGGGCAGGACGCTCCATGCACCGCGGTGAGAAACTGAACCTCATCGTAGGCTTGAGTATTCCCTCCATGCTGGCACAGATTTCCACCGTCATGATGTTCTTTATCGACGCCTCTATGGTGGGACATTTGGGTGCAGAGGCTTCAGCGAGCATCGGACTCATCGAGTCCACCACCTGGCTTATCGGCAGCCTGCTGAGTGCCTTTGCTACTGGTTTCTCAGTGCAGGTAGCCCACTTCATCGGAGCCAACGACTTCGGCAAAGCCCGCCAGGTGTTTCGCCACTCGCTGCTCTGCGGCATCATCTTCAGCATCCTGATAGCCCTCATCGGCGTGGGCATTCATTCTCCCCTGCCCCACTGGTTGGGCGGAGGCGATGACATTGCCGACAAGTCATCGGCCTATTTCCTGGTCTACAGCCTCGTGCTGCCCTTTGTCTACCTGTACCACATGTCGGGCATGATGCTCAAGGCCGCAGGCAACATGCACACGCCCAGCGTCATGGCAATTCTGATCTGCCTGTGCGACGTCGTGTTCAACTACATCTTCATCTATGTGCTGCACATGGGCGTGGTGGGCGCAGCCTTCGGAACCGCCTTAGCTTATGTCTGCATCTCGCTGCCCAACCTTTGGCAGGCAGCCTGCCACAACAAGATTCTCAACCTGCGTCAGGACAAGATTCGCTTCAGCTGGGTACGCGAATACGTGCGCAATGCCTTCAAGATAAGCATTCCCTTGGCCATACAGAACATCCTGATGAGCGGTGCACAGATTGTCAGCACCATGATAGTGGCACCATTGGGCAACATCGCCATTGCCGCCCACTCATTTGCCATCACCGCCGAGAGCCTGTGCTATATGCCTGGCTACGGAATAGGCGATGCCGCCACCACGCTCGTCGGTCAGACCCATGGCGCTGGCCGCATCGACTTGTGCCGCAATTTTGCCTACATGACGGTGGGTCTCGGCATGGGCGTAATGGCAGTGATGGGTGTTGTCATGTATCTCTTTGCACCGGGCATGATGGCAGTACTCTCTCCCGTCGACGCCATCTGCGACTTAGGCACACGCTGTCTTCGCATAGAGGCTTTTGCCGAACCGTTCTTTGCTGCCAGCATCGTGACCTATTGTGTCTGCGTGGGAGCCGGCGACACCTTCAAGCCTGCCGCCATCAACCTGGGAACAATGTGGTTGGTGCGCCTCACCCTGGCCTATGCCCTCTCGCAGCGCTTCGGCCTGGAAGGTGTATGGATAGCCATGGCCACCGAACTGACTTTCCGCGGCATCCTGTTCCTCATCCGCCTCTATCGTGGCAGCTGGATGAACAGTTTTCTGAAAGCGAAGGGATGAAAAACAGAACCTAATGTTAGGTTATGTTAGTGGAATGTTAGTTTAATGTTAAGAATGCAGGCATTTTGGGAAAAAACTTCCCAAATGCTTGCTTTGTCGTTAGAAATGTGCTACTTTTGCAGCATCAAGTTTATGAAAGAAGAATAAATACACATTATTATATATATAAACCAACATCAGCTATTATGAAACTTAAGAAGTTTTTTGCTGCAGCCATCGTGCTGCTTACTGCCGGACAGGCCATGGCTCAGATGATGCCACCTATCCCGGTAGACAAAGATGTGAGAATAGGCCATTTGGACAATGGTCTGACTTATTACATCCGACACAACAGTTTCCCTGAGCATGTAGCCAGTTTCTACATCGCACAGAAAGTAGGCTCTATCAACGAAAACGACGACCAGCGCGGTCTGGCTCACCTCTTGGAGCACCTCGCCTTCAATGGATCTGAGCACTTCCAGGGCAACAGCCTCCAGGAATACCTGCAGAGCATCGGTGTGGAATATGGCCGCAACCTCAATGCCTACACCTCTATTGAGAAAACCGTGTACTACTTCACCGACGTGCCCACCACACGCGTGTCGGCAGTAGACTCATGTATGCTCATCCTGAAAGACTGGAGCAACGGCATCTCTCTCACCAAGGAAGCCATCAACGACGAGCGCGACGTGGTGCACAACGAGTACCGTATGCGCATGGTGGGACAGCAGCGCATACTGGAGCGTGCCCTTCCTAAGCTCTACCCTGGCTGTAAGTATGGCTACCGCATGCCTATCGGACTGATGAGCGTCGTCGACGGCTGCGACCCAGAGACCCTGCGCGCCTATTACCGCAAGTGGTATCGCCCAGACAACCAGGCTATCATCATCGTCGGCGACGTGGACGTAGACCATATCGAGACACAGATCAAGAAGCTCTTCGGAGGCATCAAGGTGCCAGCCAACGCTGCCAAAGTAGTGCCCGTGGAAGTGCCCGACAACAACCAGGGCATCTACGTGGTAGACAAGGACAAGGAGCAGCAGATGGGCATCTTCCAGATCTTCATGAAGCACGAAGCCACACCCGACTCGCTGAAGAACGGTGTCGACTATCTGCTCAAAGGCTATATGGACAACATCTTTGCCAGCATGATGAATGCCCGCTTCAACGAGAAATCGCAGGAGCCCGACTGCCCTTATCTGCAGGCAGGAACCAGCATTGGCGACTATCTGCTCTCAAGCACCAAGGAGGCGCTCACTTCCTTCGGCGCTGCCAAGGACGGACAGATGAAGGAGGCTTATGCCGCCGTGATGCGCGAACTGAAGCGTGCACACGACTTCGGCTTCACTGCCACTGAGTATCAGCGTGCCAAGGATGAGTTTATGAGCCAGATGGAGAAGGTTTACACCAATCGCGACAAGATGAAGAACGAACAGTTCACCACTCAATATGTGGACAACTTCACCAGCAACGAGCCTATCCCTTCGGTAGAGGACGAATATCAGATCTATCAGATGCTGGTGCCTCACATCCCTGTAGAGGCTGTCAACCAGTACGCCAAGCAGTTGATTTGCGAAACCGACACCAACCTGGTGTCACTCGTCATGATGCGCGAGGCCGACGGTGCTGTTTATCCCACCGAGCAGGAGCTTGCCGACATCGTGAAGCAGGTGCGCGGCGAGAAGCTCGAGGCCTATGTGGACAATGTGAAGCAGGAGCCTCTCATCGCCCAGAAGCCTAAGGCGGGCAAGATCAAGAGCACAACAGAAGACAAGAAGCTGGGATTCAAGACCCTCACCCTCTCCAACGGTGCCAAGGTGGTGCTGAAGAAGACCGACTACAAGGACAACGAGATACAGTTTGCTGCCACAGCCAACGTAGGTTACGCAGCACTCGACAAGGCCGACTACACCTTCGCCTTCATGGGCGGCATGCTGCTCAACGCCAGCGGTCTGGGCCAGTTCTCAAGCAACGACCTCGAGAAAGCCCTCGCAGGCAAGCAGGCAAGCGTGGCTTACACCATCACTCCTTTCAAGCATGGACTCTCAGGCAACTCTACTCCTAAGGACATCGAAACCCTCATGCAGCTCATCTACCTCAAGATGACAGCGCTGAGCAAGGACGAGAAATCGGCTGCCAACCTCCTGAGCACCATCAAGACCGCTCTTGCCAACCAGAGCAAGAACCCAGAGATGGTTTACCAGGATTCGCTGCAGAGCACCATCTACATGGGCAACAAGATGGCACGCATCCCTAAGACCGAAGACCTCGATGCTGTCAACTACGACCGCGTGCTCGAACTGGGCAAGCAGATGTTCACCAATGCCAAGGACTTCACCTTCTTCTTCGTGGGCAACTACGACGAGGCCACTCTCCTGCCACTCATCGAGCAGTACATCGCCTCTATTCCAAGCAAGGGCGCCAAACTGAAGAACAAGGCCATCCCTGTAGCTACAGGCGAGGTGAAGAACATCTTCACCAAGAGCATGGAGAACCCAATGTCGCAGGTGACCGAGATATGGTATGCCAAGACTCCTTACACCCTGCAGACAAGCGTGCTCGCCGACATCTCTGCACGATTGCTCCAGATGGACTATCTGCGCAACATACGCGAGAAGCTGAGTGCAGCCTACCATGCAGGAGCCGAGGCAAGCATGGAGCTCGACTGGGACGGACAGCTGGCACTCAGCCTGACCGGCAGCGCACAGCTCAACCCCGAGAAGCTCGACGAGGCTCTGCCTTACTTCTTCTCTGGCCTGAAGACTACCATAGAACAGCCTAACGCCAGCGATCTGCAGAAGATCAAGGAGATTCTGACCAAGCAGGCTTCGGTAGACGCCAAGACCAATGGCTACTGGACTGGCATCCTGCGCAACTATGTCATCAACGGCATCGACCTGCACACCGATTACGTGAAGACAGTAAGCAGCGTCGACGGCAAGGCTATAGGCGACTTCCTTAAGAATATCGTCCTCAAGCCAGGCAACCACCTGGAAGTCATCATGAAGGCTACCAAGGAAGAGGCTGGAAAATAAAAGCTCAACGAACTTTTCAGAAATGGGAAGTTAAAGAAAACAATAAAACCATAAAAGGTCCCGTCGCAGAACCAAGTTCTGTCAACGGGACCTTTTACGTTACACGGGAAACGACGTTCCCGGAATGTCAATTCTTTTTGTGTCTTTTTGAGAAAACAATCTCTCCTGTTTTTAAGCTCTTCTTCTAACCTTGTTAGCGAGGGCTTCACGTCGGTCATGAAGAATCTGCTGGCATTTGTCCTGTGCAAGATTCTCAACCTCTGCATTGACCTTAATTAAACTATAATCCATAACCTATTGCGATTTGTAATGTTGCAAAGGTAAGATATTCTGACTACAAGCACCACGAAAAAAGTGAGAAAAGAACACTAAAAACCTCATTTTTTGACATAAATCAAGGAGAAATAGGGAAAAACCTACAAAAAATATCCATTCCCCTTTCTCCATCTGCGCTTTTTTTGCGATATTTGCACCCGAAAAAGCATAAACTCCACACTGGGCTTCTGAACACAAGAGGTTCAGAGGTCAAAAGAGAGAGAAAAAAGGAGTTCTTCAACTTGAAAACATCAAAAAAGTATCAACAAAAATGAAGAAAGTATTCATGATGGTTGCCCTTGTGCTGACATGCACCACAGGCAGCCTTGCCAACGAGACATGCGCCGAGAGCGCCACAACATCCGAAATGAGCAGCCTTCCTGCCAAAAAATCAACCAAGAAAAAGAAGGCTACTACTAAGAAGAAGTCTACCACCACTGCCAAGAAGACTTCCTCCAAATCTTCAACATCGACCGCAACAACAGCTTCCACAGCCACGACAGACTCTTCGAAGACACATTCTGCCGACACTGTCAAGTCTTCTGCCGTAGGAGTATTAGCAGAACTCTTGGGCTATGCTGGCGGAAACAGCAGCAACAGCACAGGCTCCACCACAAGCAAGGTGGGAAGCATCGTGGGAAGCATTCTCGACAACGTGATTGGCTCAACCACATTCAAGAAAGCCGACCTCTGTGCCTACACATGGAAGTATAAGTCACCTGGCTGCGCCTTTACCTCAGAGAACCTGTTGGCGAAAGCGGGTGGCGAAATCGCTGCCAAGAAGGTGGAGGAAAAGTTAAGCACCTATTATCAGAAAGCTGGATTCAGCAGTTCGAACACATACTTCAAGTTCAACGAGGACGGCACCTTCAATGCCAAGATAGACGGAAAGTCATGGAGCGGCACTTACACCTTCGACGAGAAGACTCACGCCATCGACCTGAAAGGCCGTCTGCTGCTTAGCCTCAATGGTTTCGCCACCAAGAACACATCTGGCATCAGCATTCTCTTCGAGTCGAAGAAACTGCTTACCATCATCCAGACGCTGACTGCCCTGAGCGGCAACACCACTCTCGGTACTATCGGCGAAATCTCCAAAAACTATGATGGCATCCGCGTTGGTTTCGATCTCAGCAAGTAAATAAACAAATACAAATTTGAGATTCCTTTATTCATTGACCACTTCGACCTGCATCACGACATCCTCTTTGGGACGATCATCGCGAAGAGTCTCGCAATTCTGAATCTTCTCCACGACCTCGAGGCCCTCTACCACTTCACCGAACACGGTGTACTGTCCGTCGAGAAAAGGCGTGCCGCCCAACTCGGTGTAAGCCTTGGTCTGCTCATCAGTAAACTTGGGATAGCCCTGCTCCTTGCAGCGCTTGCGCGTCTCGTCGGCAAGCTCGTCCTGGAGTTTCATCAGTCCCTCACGGTCACGACTGCGGCGCAGGTTCATGATTTCATCGTGATGCTCGCGGGCCAACTCGTTGAAGACATTCTGCTCGGCCTGCATCGCCATCTGTTTCTCCATCTGGCGCAGCTCGTTCTGTCGATAAGTCTTACCCCACACAATGTAGAACTGGCTTCCGCTGCTCTCGCGCTGTGGGTTCACCTCGTCGCCCAAGCGGGCAGCACTCAGGGCACCACGCTTATGAAACAGGTGTGGACAGTCTATCTCGGCAGGAATGGTATAGTCGGGGCCGCCCGTTCCCAACATCTTTCCCTTGGGAGCATTCATGCTGTCGGGGTCGCCGCCCTGAATCATAAAGTCCTTGATGACACGATGAAAAAGTGTGCCGTCGAAGTATCCTTCCTTAGCCAATTTTATGAAGTTGTCACGATGACGAGGAGTCTCGTCGTAGAGGCGCACGATAATGTCTCCCTCTGTAGTCTTGATTTTTACTGTTGACATATTTGAATTCGATGATAATTAAATCAACTTTTGATAATGAAGAAGTAAAAGAACTAAAAAATTTCAATTACTTATAATATTCCTCCCACTGCTTCATCGCCTCTTTCCAGTCGGTCTGCTCTCCCTCAGCGATGGCCTGCTGCTCGCGTTCAGCCTCATCGCGGGCCTTGTCGCGCGCACGTTTCGCCTTCATTGCCTCAATAGTGGCATCGTCGAGGATCACGATGGCTCCTCGCTTGATGGCGTCTTGCAACTCCTGCTCACCGAAGGCTTTGCCCGGCTCATTGAAGTCGGAGATATTAAACTCGTAGTCGACACGCAGGTCGTGACGTATCTGTTTCTGCTGCAGTCGGTTTCCCGCATTCTTGAGGCGCAGCAACTTTCCTATCTGGCTGATTTCTGCCTGTGAGTATTTATTTCTTCCCATAAATCTTATTTTTCTTTTGCAAAGATAATGGAAAACGAGCGCAAAACATCAAGTTTGCTTGATTTTTTTGCCGAAATGCAGCTAATTTTCTGCAAAAATTCACCATTTTTTGCCACACTGCATCCTTATCAAATCTGAAGAAACCAGACTTTTGCCATGCTTGCCATTTTCCCTTTATTCCATTTTTGTAAGGTTTTTAGACATCCCCGACAAGATATCCGCCCCACCCAACTGCACCCACTGATAAGCAACAGCTCTGTCACGACAAAGCTCCAAGACGAAAAACAGCTCCACCGCCTCGGAAGTTTGACCGATGAAACCGCTAAAAATAGATTTTCAGCCATTTTCTCGTACTCTTTCCCTACCATTTCAAGAACCCCCAAAAATGATATTCACAAACTTCACAACAAGTATTCCCCATCCACACACATCAACAAGAAATGTTGCTATATTTTACCAGAAGTCCTAATCTTGTCATTTTTGTCAAAGTCATTTTTGTCATTTTCGATTTTGAAAATGAAAAAATGTTCTATAAAGAATATATATAAATAGTAAGCGGCTCCGCATTTATACCTTGCCCTTTATCGTAAAAGTTCTTACCTTTG
>ENA-ORMX01001121-ORMX01001121.1-human-gut-metagenome-genome-assembly--contig:-NODE-1121-length-18428-cov-2.737223_pt1 | contig 18428 bp, 12 predicted proteins | sample MGYA00242108_ERZ509007 | MGnify/ENA primary metagenome ERZ509007 (study PRJEB26280, sample SAMEA2338745) | human gut metagenome | biome: human gut; feature: human-associated habitat; material: faeces...
GAAACTCCATTGCCATGGATTAATTACTTAGGCTGCGAGAATTTTTTCAGTCTTAAGAGCAATACCGGCGGAGGATACTGTTTCTATAAGGATGCCAAGCTGCTCCGACTCACAAGATATCGCTATAATAATTCTCCTTTAGATAACAACGGCCACTACATTTATATTAAAGATGAGGATACCATATGGAATCCTGGATGGCAACCATCCCAGACACCAGTTGAGGATTATACATGTCGTCACGGACTTGGATATACAGTGATTTCTTCATCCAAGAATGACATCAAGACTACACAGACTGCTCTCGTTCCTATTGGAGATAATTGTGAACTTGATAAACTTACTATTAAGAACACAGGAAATTCTGTTAAACATTTATCTGTATATTCTTATATAGAATTCTGTTTATGGAATGCAGTTGATGACTGCAACAACTTCCAGCGTAACTTCAGCACAGGCGAAGTTGAAGTTCAGCCAGAGATTAATATTGGCACCGCTGCCATGTCAGCAATATATCACAAGACAGAATACCGTGAGCGGCGTAACCATTATGCTGTTCATGCCGTCAGCACTACTGCCAACGGTTTCGATACAAGCAGAGAAAGTTTCATCGGTACATACGGAAGTCCTGCAATGCCTAAAGCTGTTAAAGAAGGTACATCTTATAATTCTATTGCAAGCGGATGGTCACCTGTTGGATCTTTCAGAATCGATATTGACCTTGAGCCGGGCGAAGAGAAAGAATATGTATTCATTATAGGATATGCAGAGAACCCTGATGATAAGAAGTGGGAATCATTCGGAATCATTAACAAAGAACCTGCATATGCCCTTCTTGAAAAATACAACACTCCGGCAAAATTTGATACAGCTCTTGCTGCTTTAAAAAATTACTGGACTCATCTTCTCTCGTCTTATATTGTTGACACAGAAGACAAGAAGCTCTGCCGTATGGTTAATATATGGAATCAGTATCAGTGCATGGTAACATTTAACATGTCAAGATCTGCTTCCTATTATGAGTCTGGAACCGGACGTGGTATGGGATTTAGAGATTCCTGCCAGGATTTACTTGGCTTCGTACATCTTATTCCTGATTCAGCAAGACAGAGAATTCTTGATATTGCTGCTACACAGTTTGAGGACGGAAGTGCTTATCATCAGTATCAGCCATTAACTAAGAAAGGTAATTCTGATATTGGTTCTGGCTTTAATGATGATCCTTTATGGCTTATTGCAGGAACAGCTGCATATCTTAAAGAAACAGGCGATTTCAGCATTCTTGATGAAAATGTAGCATTTGACTGCGATGCAGGTAAGGCACAGCCGCTTATGGAACATTTAAGAAGATCCTTTAATTATACAACTACTCATCTTGGACCGCATAAGCTGCCACTTATCGGAAGAGCTGACTGGAATGACTGTCTTAACTTAAACTGCTTCTCTTCTGCTCCGGGTGAATCTTTCCAGACTACCGGACCATCAGAAGGACCTGTTGCTGAATCGGTATTTATCGCTGGAATGTATGTAAAATATGGCAATGAATATGCAGACATATGCCACATATCAGGTCTTACAGAGGAAGAAAATGCTGTACGTTCCCATGTTGATGACATGTATAAAGCTGTTCTTGATGCAGGCTGGGATGGTGAATGGTTCCTTCGTGCATATGATGCCGAAAGCCGTAAGGTTGGTTCACATGAATGTGAAGATGGACAGATATACATTGAACCACAGGGCTTCTGTGTTATGGCAGGTATAGGTGTCAAAGAAGGACTCGCACAGAAAGCTATGGATTCAGTAGAAAAAATTCTTGATACTAAGTATGGAATCATGATTTTACAACCAGCTTACAGGTCATATCACCTTGAACTTGGCGAGGTATCTTCTTATCCGCCAGGATACAAAGAAAATGCCGGAATATTCTGTCATAATAATCCGTGGGTATCTATTGCTGAAACCGTTGTTGATGATAAGAACAGAGCATTCGAAACATACAAGAAAATATGTCCAGCATATCTTGAAGAGATAAGTGAGATACACAGGACTGAACCTTATGTATATTCACAGATGATTGCCGGCAAAGATGCCGCAAGCTTTGGTGAAGCCAAAAACAGCTGGCTTACAGGCACCGCTGCATGGACATTTACAAGTATTTCTCAATATATACTTGGTGTAAGAGCTTCATTTGGAGGACTCACCATTGACCCTTGTCTGCCGGATTCTATTAAGGAACTTACAATCACAAGAAAATTCAGAGGTGCAACATATAATATCACCATCAGCAATACTAAGCACGAAAGAGTTTCTTCTCTTATTGTCAACGGTAATAAAATTGCAGGAAACACAGTGCCTTTCAATGCTGACACTAAAGAATTCAATGTAATTGTTAATATCTGATGTTTAAGGAGAATAATTATGTTTGATAAGAACTTTTTATGGGGAACTGCCTCAAGTTCATATCAGATAGAGGGAGCCTTTGCCGAAGATGGCAAAGGCGTTTCTATCTGGGATACATTTTCTAATAAGCCAGGCAATATCGCACACAACGAGAATGGTAACGAAGCCTGCGACCACTATCACCGCTATCGTGAAGATATTGTACTTATGAAAAGCTTAGGTATTCAGGCATACCGCTTTTCAATTTCATGGACACGAATCTTTCCAGATGGCATTGTAAAGGATTCAGACGGCAATGTGCGTTTCAACAAAGCCGGACTTGACTTCTACGATAATATTGTAAACTGTTGTCTTGAAAATGGTATTGAGCCTTTTATAACACTCTATCACTGGGATCTGCCACAGGCACTTGAAGATAATGGCGGATGGCTGAACAGACAGACAGCTTATATATTTGCTGACTATGCAGAATTTATATGTGAGCATTTTTCTGACAGAGTCGTTAATATCGCAACTATCAACGAACCACAGATAATCTCAGGCCTTGGATATATGAATGGACTTCATGCTCCCGGAAAGAAGCTGGACTGCATCAGCGTGCTGTCAGTCATACACCATCTTGCACTTGCACACGGTCTTGCTGTTGCCAAGATGCGTGCCGTTGCAAAGCAGCCAATAAAGACTGGTTTTTCAAGCACTGGCGACTTGTGTTTTCCTGCAAGTGAATGTGATGAAGATATTGATGCTGCAAGAGCTGAAAGTTTCAAGATTGTTACCGGAAACATGACATTTAACCACACTATATTCTGCGATATGACATGCCTTGGCAGGTATCCCGATATTGCAGGTACAGGATTACATCTTGAAAAAGGTCTTGAAAAAATCGGACATTATAAAGAACTCCCATTCGTTAAAGACGGAGATTCAGAACTGATGCACCAGCCTATAGATTTCTTAGGAATCAATGTATATAACGGTCACGAAGTAAGTGTCACAGGACATATAAAGAAAAAGCCTGGAAGTCCAAGAACAGCACTTGGCTGGCCTGTAACCCCAGGAGTTATGAATTATGGTATAAGATACATGTATGAACGGTATAATCTTCCAATATACATATTCGAAGATGGACTTGCCTGCAACGATATCATAAGTCTTGATGGCAAAGTCCACGACAGCAACCGTATCGACTTTCTGACAAGATATCTCACAGACCTTGAGAAAGCCTACAAAGCCGGTGTCCCAATACTCGGCTACTTCCACTGGTCATTCACAGATAATTTCGAATGGCACAGCGGCTACGACCCAAGATTTGGCTTAATCTATGTCGATTACGAAACCCAGCAGAGAATCCCAAAAGATTCTGCGTACTGGTATTCTGATTTAATCAGGCAGTCATGCAACTAAATATTGCATTAATAAGAGTGTATAACCACCGTTGTGTCTCTCTATGGTGCATGTTCGATTTATTCCGAATCGTGTGTGAGTTAATGCCGCTATCTATAAAAGTTCAATGCTGGAAATCTCGTTCAAGCGAAGCGCGTTTGATTTCCAGCACTGTAATAAACTCTATAGATGGCGGCATTTACTCACACTAGATGCAGGAATCCATGAGAACATGTATCATAGATAGATGCAACGGTAGTTAGACGTCCTTAGGATTAATACATTTTTTTAATTAATTCTTACGGTTATTAAAGTACACAAAATTATCAATTGCATCGAATATATCATCAAAATTCTCCCTTGGTGCTGCGTCTATGTACGCTCTTAATATTGCATTTTCTTTCTCGCCCTTGTAACGTCCGTAGAATATGTCATACAGATTGTGTCCTCTGACATATTTTCTGATATTCTCCATGTTGTCTATGATGTCCTGTCTTGTCTCAATTGTTATGTTCAGTTTTTCTAACATTTTCTTAGTGCTGACAAGGCGGTACAGGTATTCTTTATATTTGGCATATAATATATCATAGAACTGGTCTACACTTTTAACAACACCTATCTTAGTCATTATCTCAGGGTCAAGAAAATAATTCTCGAATGAATAATATTTTAATATAAGCACATTACGGTCTGTTACTCTTGGCAGATTGCCATAATCCTGCTTTGCACGCTGCTTATAGTAATTGGTAAGCTGGTCTCTTAAGCGGTCAGCATCCTTACCATCTCCATCTCTTATCATAAGGAACTCATCCTTAAGATATAATGTATTGATATATTTCAGATTGGCATAAGTCTTGATGTTTGTACAGCTGTTAGTTGCAATTATTGCTATACGATTGAGGTTGCCATTCTCATCTATAACTTCTGAATAATATTTCTCGAGAAGAAGCGGCAGACGGCTTCTGTCCTGTTTTCCTTCCACTATGAATACAAAGCTCACATTCATAAGGTCGTTGGCAGCATATCCCAGATCATCTAATATATCATCAATATCTGCCTCCGATGTGACAACTGTATTATTATCTCTGTCGTTAACCACCTGACGAATCTGTTTTGTAGTAAAGTTAAATAACATCTGCGGTGAATGCGTGCAGAATATAACCTGATTCTTTCTTGAAAGCTTGTAAAGAATTTCGCTTGCAACCTTCTGTAACTGAGGATGCAGATATATCTCCGGGTCTTCAATCAGAATAATGTATGGCACAGTACTTCCATATTCCGCATAGGTTTCAAGCAGTGACAGAATGTAGATACTGTTCAGGCCATCAGAAAGGTCATTGACATCCCCATCAGTGTCACGCATTTCATTGTGAACAATTGTATCAACATGCATAAGTTTTTCTGCATCAAATGTAATCTGATAATGAATCCTTTCTCCAATGCCACCATTGTTCTTAAATTTTTCATTAAGTTTGTTCTCAAAATTAGCCAGATTAAAATTAAACAGTTTATACTGCATAAGTCTCGCTGTTTCTAATAAAGATAACTGTTCCGGTTTCTTGCGGTTAATGATTCCTATGCAATTAAAGCACTGATTACACATCCTATGCTTATCAAATATACACACGTTATCTTTAAGATCTGCATATTCCGTTCCACCCTGCAGCATGATAAGATCTTCCTGAATTGATGACTTACGTCTCTCATGGTCAACATAGAATATTCTGGGAAGGACTGTTTTTATATAAATATTGTTCTTCTTAACTCCGTCCCTGTACTTAATCTTACCATCACGGCTATATACATATTCAAATTCAAGAATACCATCCTTTAACGATGGAAGTTTATTGCAAAAATCCTTATACCACAAGTCATAATGCTTAAAAGAGCTGACCTGTCCCTTCTGATACAATATAGCCAGATCCTCATCTTCTATACTGATGCGTACTGTAATGCTTATATTGCCTTCGTTATCATTGAAATCTCTTAACGAAACTTCATAATCTCCGGTAACTGCCCTTATTGCATCAAGAACCACACTCTTTCCTGCATTATTTCTGCCAACAAGAATCAGTACATCTTCAATATCATTAATCTCAAGTTCTCTGATTGATTTAAAATTTCTGATTAAAAGATATTCTATCCTCATACCTGTCCTCTGCCCCCTGATACATTTCTGCCAGCATATATTCTGGTGTATTATCATTAAATGTTGATATTCCTTTACCCGTATTAGGATTCTTTTTGGAATATACCATATCCACAATGAATGCAACTATCAATGCCGCACACACTGCACCAACAACCCTCAGTTTAATCTTTCTGAAGAAATTATCAAGAAGCGGTGCAATAATATATACGATTGCAACTCCTCCAAGTCCAAATACTAAAAGACCTTCAGCACATATTCTTCCATTAAGGTTAAGAAAATAGCCGTTATAATTCCACCATCTTCTTCCGCAGCTGATTTCCAGATACAGTGATGTAAAATATTCAACAAATCCGCATAAAACTACTGATGCAAAGAATTCCACAACAGGCTTATTTCTTAATTTTTTAAGACATATCAGTATGAGTATCCCACCTGAACCATATATAGGAAGTGCAGGCCCATGCAGGAAGCCTCTGTTGACCCACTTTCCTGACTTGGCAGATACATAACAGCTCTCCCATACCCAGCCCATAAAACAATATATAAAAAAGAATAACAACCACTGCGATACAGTATATGTCTGCATTATATTCCTCTTCTTTCCAAGCAGATTAACTATATCATACATATAGTTAATACTACTTCTTTATTATTTATCTCACATTTGGTATTAAAATATTCTAACACTTTTCTTATACATATGTCAAAATTTACTATTATTGTAAATTTTATTAAAAATTTCATGATTATAAATGTTTACTATAGCTCATAACTGATACTTCACCAGATATCAGCTATATATGAATAAGCTTATTAACAAAATTATAATATGTAAGCTTACTTCACATACCACCGCTATATAGGAGAAAGCCCCGCCATATGCCAAACACATATGACAGGGCTTGTACCAGCTCTGATATTCACGTTGCTGTATATGACTGTAACCGATGTCTATATAAACCTGCAACAGTCCGTCACTAACTTAATTCCATATAAGTTCCCTTACTCTATGCTTATAATTCTTGCTGCATATAAGTTCAGTTTCTTCGCATAGCACAATATAATTAGTGTGCATTCTTCTTATCTTCATAATATTAACTATTTCTGATTCATTAATGTACTCAAAACCGCATTGTTTCAACACATCATATACTTCGCCAATTTTCCCATAAAAACTATCCTGAAAACTATCGGTATGAATTGTAATAATCCTGTTGTCACAACTTATATAATTAATATCCCTGACTCTTATTCTTACTACTCTCGTGTTATTTCCACACACAAGAATTCCCTCATTTTCCTTAACAAGTAACTTACATGCACCCATATCCGCTCATACTCTCTCCTTCGTATAATAATATACGAAAGCAGGATTGCCGTTTATTATTATAAAATATTGTATATCTGACGTAATCTGACTATTTTAGAATATTTTTGCTTAACTTTCTTTGCACCAGTTATTCATGCTTAACTTAACGGATACAGATATAGGCAAGATAAACCACATATGATGCAAGCATAACAACACCATGCCATCTTACAAGCTTCTTCTTAGACCATGCAAATGCCCATACAACTGCACTCATAATAATAAGTATAACTATATCAATAATATTTTCTGATATAAATATAACAGGACTTATGGCACCAGCTACACCAAGTACAAGAAGAATATTAAATATGTTAGAACCGATTACATTTCCAAGTGCCATATCAACCTCGTCCTTCTTAGCTGCAACGATAGATGTTACAAGCTCTGGAAGGCTTGTTCCAAGTGCAACGATTGTAAGTCCGATAAGATTCTGGCTTAATCCAAGACTTGAAGCTATTGTTGAAGCTCCATTTACAACAAAGTCACCACCGAACTTTATAGCCACTGCACCGCCTATTATATACACGATACACTGCCATACAGGTAATATCTTTATTTCCTCGTCCGTCTCTTCTGCAATCTCAACACTGAGTGTTGAATTTCTTGCGCTGAGCGCTGACTTAATCATCCAGCCAAGGTATGCAACAAATAATACAAGGAATATTATTCCGTCTGCTCTTCCAAGAAGCATACCAACTTTTCCAAATATAACAAGAAGTATCGCACATAATATCGAAAATGGAAATTCTTTCTTTAATGTATCTGCTGATACCGCAAGCGGCACGAATAAAGTACATACTCCACACACAACCATAAGATTAAATATATTAGAACCTACAACATTACTTACCGCAAGTGCATTATTGTTGCAGAGTGATGCTGTAACACTTACAGCACACTCTGGAAGGCTAGTACCCATAGCAACGATTGTAAGTCCGATAATCATAGATGGAACTCTTAATCTTTTGGCAACTGATGAACTGCCATCAACGAAAAAGTCTGCACCCTTTATAAGAAGTACGAAACCAATAACAAGTAATACTAACGCTACTAAAATATCTTTCATTAAAACCTCTTTCCAAATGCATTTATTGTGCATTTTTCTGTATTTGCTCATTTATAGTATTAAATATAATACAACTTTGTCTCCATTACAAAGACTTATCTTTTGTAATTCATTTAAATATTTCTAAATAAAAAAACTTATTTTTGTAATTTTTATCTGCTCATTCATAGTTGCTTACAATTACAATATTCCAAGTCCATCAAGAAGAATTTTAACACCTATAAGTATAAGTATTATACCACCACATAACTCTGCCTTAGACTGATACTTATCACCAAATAAGCTGCCTATCTTGACACCTGCTGCTGAACAGACGAAAGTAATGCATCCGATAAATGATACGGCTGGAATTATATTTACCTTAAGAAAAGCAAGTGATACGCCAACTGCAAGTGCATCAATACTTGTGGCTATGGCAAGCAAAAACATACTCTTAACACCCATATCGTCATTGACTTTTTCCTCTTCACCAAATGATTCCTTAATCATATTACCACCGATAAATAAGAGAAGTATAAATGCTATCCAGTGTGAATACTTGGTTATCATATCCGCAAAAAAACTGCCAAGATAATAACCTATAAGTGGCATAAGTGCCTGAAATCCACCAAACCACAAACCAGCTATACACATATGCTTCACTTTAATCTTACCAAGTGATAAACCTTTACATATTGATACTGCAAAGGCATCCATCGAAAGACCGATGGCTAAAACAAATAATTCAAAAATGCTCATAATGTGCTCCTCTTCCTGTAATTCCCCTAATTCATCGTTACTCTTCGCTCGCAACGATAAGCTCAAGATGCTTCGCTTCTTTCGCTATCGCGGTGCTCCTCGAATGAAAAACCATATTCTCAATTATTCCTGCAAGCAGAATAATTGTTCATATGTTTTTTCATTCTCATCGTTACTCGCGTAAAAAAAACTCAAGGACAGTAGGGATTGCTCCCTTACTGTCCTTGAGTCTCATCATTTAAAGTAATACCGGGTTAATAATTATATTGTATTAACCATTATGTCGATATAACTGCATATCAGTGTGTATCCATATTATAACCATATATTATTACTTAAAATACAGCTATAATCATAATACAGATACATGTATGCCGACTACTCCCTCAGGGGATTTATGTTTTACGTATTGTTGATATAATATCATCAATAACGTTTGCTGACAATGTTTTTATTTAAAAACATTGATTCTTTTGCGCTCATTACACCATCATAAATATTGTATGAGTAATGAATGCTGCTATCCATGCTATGCAGCACTGCATAACTACTACCCCTGCTGCATATTTACTGCCAAGCTCTCTCTTAATAGATGCAATTGCTGCTATACATGGTGTATACAACAAGCAGAATACAAGGAATGCCATAACTCCTGCTGGTGTTACTGCTGCCAGTATTTCTGCTGTGCTTCCGAAAAGTATTGATATTGTTGATACAACACTTTCCTTAGCCATAACACCTGTTAAAACAGCGGTTGCTATTCTCCAGTCACCGAATCCAAGTGGGCTGAATATAGGTGATATCAAGCTTGCTATTGCAGCAAGAATACTATCCTTTGAATCAGTAACAACGTTGAGTCTTATATCGAAATTCTGTAAAAACCATATAAGAATTGTTGCAATAAATATAATAGAAAATGCCTTCTGTAAAAAGTCCTTTGCCTTCTCCCAGAGTAACTGCATAACATTCTTGGCACCTGGCATTCTGTAGTTAGGAAGCTCCATAACAAAAGGTACCGGCTCTCCCTTAAACAGTGTCTTCTTAAATATAAGTGCCATAATAATACCTATAACTATACCTGTAAAATACAGTCCTATCATAACCAGTGCCGCATGCTTTGGGAAAAATGCAGCTGAGAAAAATGCATATATAGGCACCTTAGCTGAACAGCTCATAAAAGGTGTAAGCAGAATTGTCATTTTTCTATCTCTGTCTGATGAAAGTGTACGGCTGGCCATAACACCAGGAACACTGCATCCGAATCCTATAAGCATTGGTACTATACTTCTTCCGGATAATCCAAGCTTACGTAACAGCTTATCCATAATAAATGCTACTCTTGCCATATAACCACTGTCTTCAAGTATTGATAAGAAGAAAAACAGTGTAACAATTACAGGAAGAAAACTAAGTACGCTTCCCACACCATTAAATATACCATCAATAATGAGTGCATGTAACACTGAATTGACATTCATGGCTGTAAGTGCATTATCTATTATGCCTGTCAGCGCATTTATTCCTATATCAAGTATATCCGATAACCATGAACCTATAACATTAAAGGTAAGATAAAACACAAGTGCCATAATCGCTATAAATGCAGGTATACCAGTATATTTGCCTGTTAATACCTTATCTATCCTGCGGCTTCTTATTCTTTCTTTACTCTCTCTTGGCTTGACCACCGTATCTTTACATACTTTTTCTATATAGCCAAATCTCATATCAGCTATGGCAGAAGCTCTATCCATACCACACTCTTCCTCCATCTGGAGTATGATATGCTCTATCATCTCTTTCTCGTTCTGTTCAAGTTCAAGATTCTTTAGCACTATTGCATCACCCTCGACAACCTTGGATGCTGCAAAACGTTCTGGATATCCAGCCTTGTCGGCATGGTCACTTATAAGAGCCATAATTCCATGTATACATCTGTGTATAGCACTGTCTTCCGGACAGAAATCCATTATTTCTGGCTTTTCCTGATATTTTGCCACATGAATTGCATGCTCTACAAGTTCACCTATGCCTTCTCCCTTAGCCGCTGATATAGGTATAACAGGAACACCTAACTGGCGTTCAAGTTCATTAATTCTTATTGAGCCACCATTAACCCTTATCTCATCCATCATATTAAGTGCCACTACCATAGGAATATTAAGCTCCATAAGCTGCATGGTAAGATAAAGATTACGCTCTATATTAGTTGCATCAAGTATATTAATAATTCCCTTAGGCTTATCATCAAGAAGGAACCGTCTTGTTACAATCTCTTCACTACTATATGGTGACATTGAATATATACCCGGCAAATCAGTTATAAGTGTCTCAGGATGACCCTTTATAACACCATCCTTTCTATCAACTGTTACACCAGGGAAATTACCAATATGCTGGTTAGAACCCGTCAACACATTGAAAAGAGTTGTTTTACCGCAATTCTGATTTCCTACAAGTGCAAATGTAAGTGTCACATTGTCAGGAAGTGGATGCTCGTTTTCCTTATCATGGAAACGTCCTCCCTCGCCCAAACCGGGATGCTCAGTTTTTATATGCCTGTCACCTGTCTTATCTGTTTTTTTTCTTTTATCCTTTGTATGTCTTTCTCTTATTGATGATAATCTGTTTTTATCTGCATTTTTGTCAGAAGCTGCTTCATCATCATTACAATTAGTGCTTTCTGATACACTATTAACTGCAGTTTTATTAACCGAATAAGGCTCATCACTATGTATGGAGCTTACTTCTATCTGTGCTGCATCTGCAAGTCTTATCGTTAATTCATATCCATGAATTCTTAATTCAACAGGATCTCCCATAGGTGCATACTTTATAACAGTTACTTCTGCCCCCTGTATAAGTCCCATATCAAGAAAATGCTGTCTTAGTGCAGACTCACCACCTACTTTAAGAATTGTGGCAGTCTGACCTGTTTTCATATCTTTAATAGTCATATGTATAACCCCCGTATTTGGTACGGATGCTTTCTTATGTCATTTTCATTTCTATATTTACTCACATCTTTAATACATATGTTAACATATAACTTAATGATAATAAATATCAATAATTACACATTTATTAGCATTTTACATATATTTTTTTGTTTATTTTCTCTTATAATCACACATCTGATTCTTCTGCCAGCAGTTCATTAACCTTATCAACATCAACATAATCCGTATCAATATTATCTAATTCAATATTATCCAGATTAATCTTATATTCATCTATATATTCTTCTGTACTATCAGAAGCTGTATTCCTCCATTTTACAGTATCAGAAGCTTTTGTATCTTTTATATTATTTTTATTTATAGATTCCGTTTTTTTTCCAATATCAGCTTTGTTTTGTTCGCTAACAGTTTTATTGTTGTTTTTCTTATCCATATTGTTATCATCTGCTCTATTCAGTACGCTGTTGTCTATTTCATCTTCCGTATTTTTAGCTCTTATAGCTGCATTTTTATCTACCATATTAACATCTGGAGCATCATCACCTGCTATATAATCACGTCCTGCAAGACTTATATGTGTCAGTTTAGTTATTCTGTCATACAACATATTTCTTGTAGCACTAAGAAGACACAGCAAAAGGTCGATTGCCATATAAACTGCTATTATCACACATATTGCCATGCAGACTACAAAAGCATAATATTTCCATTCACCTTTATATAACCCCGCAGTCTGTATATAACGGTATATATAATATGCATATGCAACTGAAGGCATCCCCACAACATACAGTATTATATATCTTGCAGCCAGCCTTAATATACCAGCTTTACCTTTATTCGCTGAACTTACAATCTGGATATTGACAAGTGCTTTACCTAATGTACGACCATTACTTATAGCTGTCACCAATATAAATATAAATGCTATATAAGCACTTAATGCAGCAGTATACCTGATGTCATATATAAATACTGATATCTTCTTGTTATTAAACAGAATATACACAACAGCCGGTATTATGACTATGAACATATCTATACACCACGCTATTCCACGTCTGAATTCTGATACTACACGGCCCTTCTTATAAGCTATCTCATCCAGCTTGTCCCTGTCTGGCATCATAAACACAAATAACGGTGTTATGATATATCCAAGGACTCCTCCTGATGTGTTACATATAAGGTCGTCCACATCAAAAAATCTATACGGATATTTGTATATTCCATATAAACCTGATAACTGTGTAAGCTCAAAGAACAGGCTGTAAAGGAACGAAAATATGAGCACCTGCCACCATGGTCTTTTGAAATAATATCTTAAATAAACTCCGAATGGCACAAGCAGCAATATATTAAATACTATCTGCCAGAACTCTGAATTTTTCAACAAATTAATATATGTTGATGGCTCTGAAAAAACTATTCCTGATGTAGCAATAGTTCTTCTTACAGCATCAAATGGCACAAGCAGCATACTTGCAGTATTAGGTGTTACCGACTCCCTTGGTGGAAGAGGCAGAACCGTCATAAAAAAAGATGTAAGCATATAGAATATAAATGTATACACTATCCCTGTTCTTAGAACAAGAAGTGAACCATATTTATGATATTCATATAATATATATGGTATCGTAAATATAATTGCAAGTATTGGGAATATATAGCATGCTGATATTATTGGTTTTAAGTATACTTCCATAGTTTCTCCTCATCTGTTATACATATTTAATATTGTCAGGGTTAAATGTCTTAAAAGATTACATAGCCTTATTATTTTGTAAGTATAGCATAATTTTATGATAAGTCTATGAATTTTATATTTAAGTTCTCATTAATAATCTCTATGATTAACGTAAATATCATCTAAAGGACTAGTAAAATTATCAACATTACATAAATAATAAGAAAATTCTGTAATTCTGTTGTTGACACACCCGCATTTCAATGCGAAAATAACGTGTAGTCATGTAGAAATATATTTTTGCTTTTTAGTATTTTAATGTTATATTTTTCAGGCATGAATGTTTTTTCTATAATAAAATGTGACTATAGCGGAATATACATAAGAATAGAATAATCCGCATCTGAATGGAGGAATAATGTTAGAGATTTTAAAAGCGGTGCTTTTCGGTATCGTAGAAGGTATTACAGAGTGGCTCCCTATAAGCAGTACAGGACATATGATTCTGCTTAATGAAATTATGCCACTTAAAGTATCTGAAGCATTTTACAGTATGTTTGAAGTAGTTATCCAGCTTGGTGCTATCCTTGCTGTAGTTATTCTTTTCTGGCATCAATTATGGCCTTTTGGAAAGAAAAACAACAAAGAACCACTAGCAGAAAGTGGTGCCGGTGCTTATGTTAAATGGGATATATTTAAGTTATGGTTTCATATTCTTGTATCCTGTGTCCCTGCTGCTATTGTTGGTATTCTTTTTGATGAACAGCTTGAAGCCTTATTCTACAACTACACAACTGTTGCTATTATGCTTATAATCTTTGGTGTTGCATTTATCATCGTTGAAACTATGCACCACGGAAAGAAGCCTAAAGTACGTAACCTTACAGGAATTACTTATAAGCTTGCTTTCTATATCGGACTTTTCCAGCTTATAGCTGCTATATTCCCTGGTACCTCACGCTCTGGTGCAACCATAGTTGGTGCACTTATATTTGGTATTTCAAGAACAGTAGCTGCTGAATATACCTTCTTCCTTGCTATTCCTGTTATGTTTGGAGCGAGCCTTCTTAAGGGTGTGAAGTTCCTTATGCATAACTCTATGACATCTATGGAATGTACTATTCTTATCGTTGGTATGGTTGTAGCATTTGTTGTATCTTTAGTAGTTATCAAGTTCCTTATGGGATACATCAAAAAGCACGACTTCAAGGTATTTGGATGGTACAGAATTGTACTGGGTATAATCGTGCTTATATGTGGCTTTGCGGGAGTTATCGGAGCGTAAGACTTAATAGTTCTACATTCAGGTAAATGTAATATCTGCCTGCTGTGTTTATTAAGATACAGATTTTTACTTTTTGACCCAGACATTTAATATTACATTAAAATGTATAATATAAAAGCGGTATTTCTAAGACCATAAAAGTCATGAAATACCGCTTATTTCTTAATATGCTGTTTTATTACTTTAACTTGCCATACTCTTCATCTGTAACAGGCTCACACCATTCGTTCGATGTTTCCTCACCCGGTACCTCAACAGCCAGATGTGAAAAACAGCTATCTGGTGCTGCACCATGCCAGTGCTTAACTTCTGCTGGAATATTAATGCAGTCGCCCGGCTTTAATTCTATAGCTTCCTTTCCTTCCTCCTGATAGTAACCACGTCCGGCTACACATACGAGAATTTGTCCTCCACCGCTCTTTGCGTGGTGAATATGCCAGTTATTTCTACATGCTGGTTCAAATGTTACATTGAATATACCTACCTGACTTGTAGAAATTGGTGCAAGAAAACTCTTTCCGCTAAAGTACTGTGCAAAACCATCGTTAGGTGTTCCGATAGGAAATACCATCTGCTTTGCATGTGCTCTCATTTCTTCATCATCATATGGAAGGTCACCCTCTGCCACTTCCCATACTTCCTTTGCAAGATTAAATACTGCCCACGCCTTTGGCCAGCCTGCATAGAAAGCTGCATGTGTTATAACTGCTGCTATTTCCTTCTGTGTTACGCCGTGTGCCTTAGCATTCTGAAGATGAAACTTGAGTGAAGAATCTGTAATACCCATAGACATAAGTGCTACTACTGTTATGATACTTCTTGTCTTTACATCAATATCCTGATTATTCCAGTTCTCTCCGAAAAGTACATCATCATTAAAATGTGCGAATTCTGGAGCAAATTCATTAAGTGCTGTTCTTCCTGCTGTCTGTACTATTTTTTTCATTATATTGTACCCACCTTTTATATTTATATTTTTTATACCAGTTTACTATTATAAACTTTCAGCCCACGCAATAATTTCCTGCTTAGACATTCCATTAAGCAGCTTTCCTTCTGTTATCACTGCGTCAGGTGCCGATGGCTGTAATTCTTTAACTGTATTTCCGAAACCACTTCCGCCTGATGTTGCAAATAATACTATCTTCTTTCCCGCAAAGTCATATGCTTCAAGAAATGTATTAACAATAGTTGGGGCAACATACCACCAGATAGGAAAACCTATAATTAATTCATCATATTGCCCCATATCAATATCATTTTTAATAATCTCTGGTCGAAAGCTCTTATTATTACTTTCAACACTGCTTCTTGACTTCTTATCCATCCAGTTAAGGTCTGCCTTTGTATATCTCACCTTAGGCGTAATCTCACATATGTCTGCGCCTGCTGCCTTAGCTATTGTTTCTGCCGCTTCTTTAGTATTGCCGCTTGCGCTGAAGTACGCTACTAATTTCTTACTCATATATACTTACATCTCCTATTACAAATAATTAACTGGAATAAAGTTGACACTTTTTCCTTATAAAATCATTCTATCTCTTTCAGGTTTATTATGTCTAATACCTATAATGTATCTGTTTAAATGCTTTTGACGCATAGTCTTTTACTTACTGGTGTAGGATTGAATTTCTTTAATAAACTTCTCCATTACAATAGAGGTTGGAATATTTCTACGCCATGCTATTACCGTGTTAGAAGATATTCCCGGTGACAGCTCCTTCTGTACAAGTACATTATTTCTCCAATACCTGCCTGCGCCTCTTATGGATATTGAATAACCAAGCCCTGCCGATACCATTATCGCCGCATTAGTTCCAAGATTACTTGTAAATGATATGTTTAACTTGTTAAAGTCTTTTCCAAACCAGTTAGCAAGCTCACTCTGGACACTAAGACGCTCCGGAAGTATAAGCGGTTTATCAATTATATCAGACTTTTCTATAACTTCTTTGGCTGCAAGCGGGTCGTCCGGCTTCATACCGACAACCCACACATCACTGTCCTTTATTCTTATATAGTCAAGCCCTTCTGTATCCACAGGCTCAAGAAACATCCCGACATCCACAAGTCCTTTATGTAACATTTCATACACGGTATCTGCTGTCGCTGTATGAATTGCAATCTGAACTAATGGATACTTTTCTTTAAAACTCTTACATATTTCTGCAAGCATTTCTACAGCCATAAACTCTCCACAGCCAACCGTAACCTTTCCTTCTATGCGTTCTTTAGATGGTTTCAGCTCTTCAAGTGTACGCTCCTCAATATCAAGCATTTCAAGTGCTCTTCTCTTTAACAGGATACCTTCACTTGTAAGTGTTATTGTTTTTCCTGTTCTGTCAAATAAAGATACACCAAGTTCCTGTTCAAAAGCCGCAAGCTGTCTTGATAGCGTAGGCTGTGTTATATGAAGCTGTTCTGCGGCGCGTGTAAAATTCTGTTCCTTTGCTACCGTCAAAAAATACCGTAAAACTCTTAAGTCCATACTAATCATCTTTTCTGTGCTTTTTCATTCATATGATTAAAGCTTTCCACCATATACAGGGAAACCGCTGCTTTCGCCATAATCTTCAATCTTCTTAAATTTCTTAAGTACTTCCATATCTTCTGCGCTTATTTCAAAGTTAACCTCTGAGTTGCTCTTCATATGCTCTGGATTAGCTGTCTTTGGAAGTGATATTGCTCCAAGCTGAAGTGTATATCTTATGCAGAGCTGTGGAACTGTAACACCATACTTATCAGCTATTGCCTTAATCTCTGGCTGGTTAAGTATTTCACCATGTGCGATAGGTGAATATGCCTCAACTGCTACTCCATTCTTCTGGCAGTACTCCACAAGCTCTATTGGTGTGTTGCTGATATGAAGAAGTATCTGGTTAACCATAGGCTTAACTGTAGCTGTTTCCAAGAGACTCTCAATATCTTCCTGCTTAAAGTTAGAAACACCAATAGCCTTTAACTTTCCTGCTTTATAAGCATCCTCAAGTGCTCTCCATGCCTCTCTGTTTCCTTCAACATATCTGTCATCACTCTGGTTTACTTCTACCCAAGGCTGAGGTGAATGAATAATCATCATATCAAGATAATCAAGTCCCATCTTTTCAAGTGTTTCATTAATTCCTGTCATAGCCGCTTCATATGTCTTATGCTCTGCTGCAACCTTAGATACTACGAAAAGTTCTTCTCTCTTAACGCCGCAGTTTCTTACGCCTTCTCCTACACCGCGCTCATTACCATAAGCCTGTGCAGTATCAATATGTCTGTAACCAAGCTTTACAGCCTCCTTTACTGCGTCTGCCACCTTTGCATCCTCGATAAACCATGTTCCAAGTCCAAGCTGTGGAATTTTAACTCCATTGTTTAATGTTAAAGTATTGTTGTA
>ENA-ORMX01001131-ORMX01001131.1-human-gut-metagenome-genome-assembly--contig:-NODE-1131-length-18357-cov-7.703584_pt1 | contig 18357 bp, 12 predicted proteins | sample MGYA00242108_ERZ509007 | MGnify/ENA primary metagenome ERZ509007 (study PRJEB26280, sample SAMEA2338745) | human gut metagenome | biome: human gut; feature: human-associated habitat; material: faeces...
GGCAGGGCGTGCGGGTGTCTGCCGTTTTTATGGGCGAGGACAGCAGCGCCGGTGCCGCCACGCAGATCTACGGCAAAAATATGGCGCGCATCCGCGGCATGGATCAGCTTGCCCGCGCTGCCGGGCGATTGATCCAGAACGAGATCAGGGAGCTTGGCGATTGAAGAAATATAAAATGACCCCTGTGGGAGCAACGCCTGCCTTAGCCGGCATCTCCCGCAAGGGTCATTTTTCACAACCACTTATCATAAAGCACAACCATGCCTTGAACTTCCGTTTACTCTACGCCATAAGCTTTTGCAAAATTTTGTCGTTTTGAAGAAACTTGCAGTTGTTTTTTCCTCAAAAGTATGCTATACTACGTTCAGAGAAGTTTTATACAGCCTGTCGGCCCGATCACCCGGCTGGCACTTTTACAACGTTTCGCTGTTTGCTTTTTAGGAAGGAGATCAATCATGGACGCTTCCCGTTATTTTGACGCCATGCACAACGCCATGTCCACCCTGCACGCCGGTGCACAGCTGCTGCTCACCATCCGTTTGCAGGACACCTGCGGCAACGATGCCTATCTTGAAGTAAAACAGCTGCCCGGGGAGCAGAGCGCCCTTGTGTGCTACTCCACCATGGGGCGGCGCTGCCTGAATTTTCAGCTGTTCCGCAAGGGCTGGCAGCTGTGCCACAATGCCGATGGGCAGCTGACCGGACGTTTTCCGTCCAGTGCCGACAGCCTGCTCAGCCAGACCGACTTCCGCGCCTACTGCCGGGAGGATCGGCTGGATGCCGCCCGCACCCAGCGCCTTGTGGAGGAACTGGGGCAGCGCGCCGGCACGAACTATGTTGGTGTCATCCCGCAGAATGCCCGCACCGGCGCACAGATCACAGTCGAAAGCCACCTCGGCCGCGGCGCACGCTGGAGTTATTGGAGTCAGGACGTTTCCCCCTGCCTGCCGCTGGCTGCAATTTTGTACTGGTTGGCTGATTTTCTGGCCGGAAACGAGCGCCGTGCCTTGCAGTCTGACCCGCAGGCCGCTGCACTGGCTGCGCAGTGGCTGGCAAAGGACAGTGCTGTGTTCTTCTGCCCCTCCCCTGCCCTGACGGTATCCTCTGCGACCGGTCATAGTGCTCCTGCTACACGGCGCACCCGCCCCGCGCCGGTGCCTGCCGCACGCAGCAAGAGCTGGCAGAGCGTTCTGGCTGCCATGGCTGCGGTGTAAGCAACAGCTGCTTTTATAGCTTTTTTTGCATAATCTGTATCCGGTGCTGTGCGCCACCTTCCCCCAAAGTGGAAGGCTTTTGCTCCGGCAAACATTCATATAAATTCAAAAGCGGCTGTTGCACCAAATGCTGTGCAACAGCCGCTTTGTTTGTTTTTCCGCACCCCGGCAAACGCAAAAAAGCACCCCGCCAACCGTTTCTGGTAGGCGGGGTGCTTAGTGCTTATAGTTTACGGTTCAGCTTACGCTACACAGCACAGGGAGAAAATCACTCCTCGATGTAGCCGTACTGCAGGTACCAGTAGCCGTAGGGGCTGTGCCAGGTGCCCTTCAGAGCGGGGCTCTGCAGCCAGAAGTCGTTGTAGTAAGCAACGGGGATGCAGCCCATATCCTCCATCAGGATGTCCTCAGCCTTATGCAGCTGCGCAAAGTGCTCGGCAGGATCAGCAACCTTGGAAGCCTCCATAGCAGCATCGAAGTCAGGGTTGGAGTACTTACCATCATTGTTGCCGTTGTCGGTGCAGAACATCTCGATCATGTTGGAAGGATCGTTGTAGTCCATGACCCAGCCGTTACGGGCAACATCGTACTCGCCGGCACGGCGAGCAGCGGTGAAGGCAGACCACTCCATCTTGCTGATGCTCAAAGTGATGCCCAGATCGCCCCAAGCCTGCTGCAGGTACTCTGCCAGAGGCACATGGTAGCCGACATCGTTGGTGCTGTACTCGATGGTGGGGTAGCCCTCGCCATTGGGGTAGCCAGCCTCTTCCAGCAGCTTCTTAGCCTCGGCCATATTTGCCTCGTAGTCATCAGCAATGTAGGGAGAACCGCCGTTTGCGTTGTCGTAGAAGTAACCGTTCTCGTCCACGATGCCAGGGCCGACAATGTTGGAAGCAGCAGAGTAGGTGCCCTGCATGATGGTGTTGGCAACGTAGTCGCGGTCGATAGCCAGAGCCAGAGCCTTGCGGACCTTGGCATCCTTGAAGGCATCGCGCTGCAGGTTCATGCTGATGTAGTAGGTGCCCAGAATGGTGTCAACATAGAAGTCGCCGCCGTCCTCTGCCTTGGTCAGGCTGGGGATCTCGTCGGTGGGCACGTCCTTGATCAGGACAGCCTCGCCGCTGTTATAAGCAGCGAAGGAAGCGGAAGAGTCCTCCAGCAGCAGCAGGGTGATGCTGTCGGAAACGATCTTGGAGCTATCCCAGCCGCCAACGTAGTTGGGGTTCTTGGACAGAACGATACGCTCGGAGGGAGTCCACTCGGTGATCATGTAGGGGCCGTTGGAAACGAAGGTCTCAGCGGAGGTGCACCATGCATCGCCGTTGGCCTCAACGGTAGCCTGCTGCACAGGGCTCATGGATGCGAATGCGGCCATCTTGTCGAAGTAGGAGCAGGGGTAGGACAGCACGATGGTCAGGGTCTTGCCGTCGTCGCTTGCCTTGACGTTCAGAGCATCGGGGTTGGGCTCTGCAGTGGGGTTGCCGTCTGCATCGGGGAAGCCGGCAGCTGCGTCAAAGCCATCGATCATGCCCAGGCAGGTCTCTGCGTAGGGAGCTGCGGTGTCGGGGTTGACCATACGCTTGAAGCTGTACTCAAAGTCCTTAGCGGTCAGGTCGGTGCCATCGCTCCACTTCAAACCGTCACGCATGGTGAAGGTCCAGGTCAGGCCGTCCTCGCTTTCTTCCCAGCTCTCAGCCTGGCCACCAATAACTTCGTTGTTCTCGTTGATGATCAGCAGGGGCTCGAAGATGGTGATGATGGTGTTGGCGCCATCAACAGCGCTGTTCAAAGAGGGATCCAGAGTCTCGGGGTTGGGGCCGTACTGGACGGTAAAGCCAGCGGTGTTGACACTGCCGGTAGAAGAACCAGCAGCGGAGGAAGCAGTGCCGGAGGTTGCGGTAGAACCGGACTTGCTGCCGCCACAGGCTGCCAGACCCAGAGCAGCGGCACCCACGCCTGCAACCTTGAGGAAATTACGACGAGAAATGCGTTTCATAATAATATCCTTCCCTTATATCAAATTTGAGTGTGCCAGGTTCCCCCAGCCGCCTCTATATTCGATCCGGTGCAAATGTACACCGGAGGAACACGAATGATTATAATGCGTTCTCATACCGGTTACAAGCCCAAAACTTGGACTGTAACCATTTTGTGACAACATTTCAGCACTAAGTTGAATTGCTTTCACTTTTTACCGGTGTGAAGTGTTCTCACTTCACGCGGTCAAGGTGATGGCATGCTGCCCAGTGGCCGGTGGAGACCTCCTTGAACTCGGGCACCTCGTTGGCGCACTGCTCGTCTGCATAGGGGCAGCGGGTGCGGAAACGGCAGCCGGACGGCGGGTTCAGGGGGCTGGGCACATCGCCCTGCAGCACGATACGCTTGGACTGGCGGGCCGTAATGGGGTCTGCCACCGGAATTGCGGAGATCAGGCTGCGGGTGTAGGGGTGGATGCTGTGGGTGATCAGCTCGTAGCTGTCGGCCAGCTCCACCATCTTGCCCAGATACATCACGGCGATTCTGTCCGAAATATGCCGTACAACCAGCAGGTCATGCGCAATGAACAGGTACGTCAGCCCCAGCCGATCCTGCAAATCATCAAACATGTTGATGACCTGCGCCTGAATCGACACGTCCAGCGCCGACACCGGCTCGTCGCAGACGATGAATTCGGGATTCACCGCCAGCGCGCGGGCAATGCCGATGCGCTGCCGCTGACCGCCGGAAAACTCGTGCGCGTAACGCGAGGCGTGTTCGCTGTTCAGCCCGACATAGCCCAGCAGCTGCAAAATGCGCTCCTCCCGCTCCTTCTTGGAGGAATACAGGTGGTGCACATCCAGCGGTTCGCCCACGATGTCCGACACGGTCATGCGCGGGTTCAGCGAGGAGTACGGATCTTGGAACACCATCGTCGCCTTCGTGCGGAACTTCTGCAAGTCCGCTTTCGTCTTGACGGGCTTGCCATCGTAAATGATTTCGCCCGCCGTCGGCTTGTACAATTGGAGGATGGTGCGCCCAACGGTCGTCTTGCCGCAGCCGGATTCGCCCACCAGACCGAGCGTTTCGCCCTTGTTGATGGTGAAGGACACATCATCGACCGCCTTCAGCGGCTTGGTGCGGAAGAAGCCCATGTTGATGTCAAAGTATTCTTTCAGTCCTTTGACTTCCAGCAGCGGCTGGTGCATCTGCGCTTCAGACACAGGGCACTCCTCCTTCCTCCGTGATGCTGCCGTCCTCAACGCCCTTCTTGACGTTCATCCAGCAGGTTGCCATATGGTCGTCATTGATGAGCATCCGAACCGGCTTCTCTTTCAGGCAAATCTTCATCGCCGCCTCGCAGCGGGGCGCGAACGGGCAGCCTTTGGGCATGTTCAGCAGGTCAATCGGCGTACCGGTAATCGGCTCCAGGCGCTGTCCGTTGTTCTCCGCCGTCGGGATGGAGCGCATCAGACCCTTTGTGTACTCGTGGCGCGGGTTGTAGAAGATTTCATCCGCCGTCCCCTGTTCGCAGATAGACCCGGCGTACATGACGATGACCTCGTCGCACATCTGGGCGACAACGCCCAAGTCGTGCGTAATCATGATAATCGCCATGCCCATCTTCTTCTGCAGGTCGCGCATCAAATCAAGAATCTGCGCCTGAATTGTCACGTCCAGCGCGGTCGTCGGCTCGTCGGCAATCAGGATGTCCGGCTCGCACGCCAGCGCCATGGCAATCATCACGCGCTGCCGCATACCGCCCGACAACTCGAACGGGTACTGCTTCATGCGCTTTTCCGGCTCGTTGACGTTGACCAGCTTCAGCATCTCCACCGCGCGTTCGCGCGCCTGATGGCGGTTGCGGTCGGTGTGCAGCAGAATTGCTTCCATCAGCTGCCGACCGATGGTGTAGGTCGGGTTCAGGGACGTCATCGGGTCCTGGAAGATAATCGAGATGCGGTTGCCGCGCACGGAGCGCAGCAGCTTCTCGTCCGCGCCGACCAGCTCCTGCCCGTCGAATTTCACGCTGCCGCTGACGATTTTGCCCGTCGGCGCAAGAATCTGCATGACGGAATACGCCGTGACGCTCTTGCCCGAACCGCTTTCGCCCACGATGCCCAGCACCTTGCCGTGGTCAAGGCGGAACGAAACGCCATCCACCGCCTTGACTTCGCCCGCGTCGGTGAAGAAGGATGTATGCAGGTCATTGACTTCCAGCAATGCCATTTTGTCCAGCTCCTTTCATCACGCATTCAGCTTCGGGTCAAATGCGTCGCGCAGACCGTCGCCGAACAGGTTCAGGCTCAGCACGATGAGGCAGATGACCACGGCGGGGATAATCAGGCGATAGGTGTAGGAATAGATGCCGTTGAGCGCGTCAGAAGCCAGCGAGCCCAGCGAGGGCATCGGCGCGTTGACGCCCAGACCCAGGAAGGACAGGAAGCTTTCGGTGAAAATCGCGTTCGGAATTTGCAGCGCGGTCGAAATAATCACGACGCTGATGCAGTTCGGCAGAAGGTGCTTGCGGATAATCCACTGCGCCTTCGCGCCCGTCGCCTGTGCCGACAGCACGTACTCCTGCTCACGGAGGGACAGAATCTGACCGCGAATCAGGCGCGCCATGCCCACCCAATAGAGCAGACCAAAGACGATGAACATGCTGATGATGTTCGAGCCGATTTTCTCTAAGATGGTGCCTTCCACATGCAGCACCTGCCCCAGCACGACCGACAGCAGGATGATGACCAGCATGTCCGGCAATGAGTAGATAATATCGACGATGCGCATGATGAACAAGTCCACCCTGCCGCCGAAGTATCCTGCGACTGCGCCAATCATCATGCCAATCACCAGCACGATGATGCTGGCGAAGAAGCCGACGGCGAGGGAAATGCGTGTTCCATAGACGACACGGATGAAGTAGTCGCGTCCGTGCGCGTCCGTGCCGAAGATGTGTGGGAAAACAGATTCCCCTTTGTCGATTTTCTTCAGTTCCGTCTTGCCGTACTGGAACGGCGCGAGGTTGTTGTAGCTGTTGTCCATCGGGCGACCCTTCGTCTGTCCCAGCATCTGGTCATACGAATACGGCCAGAACATCGGGATGATGATGGAGGACAGCGTAATCAGTACAATCAGAATCAGGCTGATGGTCGCAACCTTGTTCTTCAGCAGGCGCTTCACGCCATCGCGGAAAAAGGTCGAGGACGGTCGCATCCGGGAGATGACTTCCTTTTCCGCCGCCGTCGCGGGCATGAAGGAATCCACATCCAGATGCAGGCTAAAGGGCTTTTTCTTGTTCATCATCATGGTGCAGATGCCTCCTTATTCGTAATCAATGCGCGGATCAGCCACCTTGTAGAGCAGGTCGCTGATCAGATTCATAATCACGATTAAAGAGGCGAGGAAAATGGTCGTCCCCATAATCATGGTGTAGTCGCGGTTGGTGATGCTGGATACGAACTGGCGGCCGATACCCGGCACGGCGAAAATCTGCTCGACGACCATCGAGCCGGTGACAATGAACGCCAGCATCGGGCCGAAATAGGTGATAACCGGAATCAGCGAGTTTTTCAGCGCGTGACCGAAGATAATTTTCTTGCCCGAAACGCCCTTGGCGCGCGCGGTGCGGATATAATCCTGCCCCAGCACGTCGAGCATGGAGGAGCGCGTCAGGCGCGTGATGTAGCTCATCGGGTAGAGCGCAAGGGTGATAATCGGGAGGATCAGCCCTTCGGCCGTCGCGCCGTTCGCGGGTACCCATCCTAACTTGACTGAGAACACTATCAGCAGGAATGACCCCATAATGAACGACGGCATGGACACGAACGCGGTCGTAATCACCATGATAATCTTATCCAGCACGGTGTTGCGCCGCAGCGCCGCCAGCGCGCCGAGGACGATGCCGGCAATCGCCGCGCTGAACGCCGCAATCAGACCAAGCTTCGCGGAGGTCTTCATGCCATCCAGAATAATGTCAATGACCTGACGGCCGCGCTGCTTCAGGCTCGGCCCGAAGTCCAGCTTCGTCACCACGTCGCGCAGATATGTCACATACTGTTCGCCCAGCGGCTTGTCCAGCCCGTACTTGGCCTCCAGCGCCGCCTGCGCTTCCGCGGAAATTGCCTTTTCACTTGCGAACGGTCCACCCGGAATCGAGTGCATCACGAAGAACGTCACCGTGATGACAATCCAGATGGTCAGCAGCGCCAGCAGCACGCGCTTGAGGATATAAAACAGCATCTTGGAATTCATCCGCTCCACCTTCCCGGCAGGGGCGCTGCCGCGTCTGCCTGCGTTTCTTGTTCATCGACACGCCAAACCAACCGGCTTCACCGTGTCGATGCTTTATTATGCAACACTGTATGGAGAAAATCAAGTGTTTTGTTGCACAAACTGTGTTTTTTTTATGTTTTTCTCGTGTATTTTGAATATTTTCGTCCAAGTTGTTGCATTTATCAAGTTTTTCTGCAAGTCCCTGTTCATTTTTGCGCACAAAAAATGCAGGACGCTCATTCGTCCTGCATCATGGTAACGAAGTGAATTACTCCGCTGCCGCCAAGCTGCCGAAGATCTCCAGCGGCATGTTTTCCAGCGCGTCGCCCACTTCCTTGCTGGCGACCTGGAACGTCACAGCGAGAACCGTCTCGTCATCAAGGAAGGTGTACAGCGCCAGCACGGTGTCGCCGGGGGTGTACATCAGGCAATAGTTTTCGTTGACATACAGCTCAGCGAGCATTTCTTCCGTCGCGCCCGCGTCCTGAATGCCTTGCAGCAGCGTTTCAAAGCTCATCGCGGACAGCTGCGCCGTAATGCTGACCGTCTGGTCGGCGTTGACGGCGAAGAGCAGGATGTTCTCGGCGTTTTCCGTGCCTGCGGGGACTTCCTGAACCGCCCAGTCCGCCGGAATCTGCATCGTCAGACCCGTTTCACCCAGCGCAACCGTCTGCGCCTCGAAGCTGACATTCATTTCAACTGCCGGCACTTCCGCTTCTTCCTCCGCGAACGCAAAGGCAGTGCAGCACATCATGAGCGCCATCAGGAGAGCAAGGAGTTTCTTCATATTTGTTTCCGTCCTTTCATTTCCAGCATGATTCGGCTGATTTTTTTCCATATTGAACAGCCACATCTGGTAACATTTATGATACCAAATGCAAGCCGCTTTTGCAATACGCTTTCGCGCAGGAAAACGGTTGATTCGCGCGGATTTGGGATTTCAGAATGAAGCAGCTTCCTTTTTCATTCGGAAAATGCGAGTGAAGTAACTTTTATTTACTTTTCAATTCTCACCAAAACAAACAGTTGATTCTTTCCGTAAAAGCGGACTTTGCTTCCCTCCCCCCTTCACAAAAAACGGGGCACCGCGAGAGCTTTCGCCCCCGCAGCACCCCGCCATCCGCGGATGCGCAATTCCGCATTCCGCATTGTCCCTTACTTCTTCGTCCAGTCCTGCTTTTCGCCGATGCCGTAGTTTGCCGGCAGCACGTCGTCATCAACCAGCACGAAGCCCAAATCCGCCGTGTAGGTCGTACTGGCGGAGGTCACCTGCACCGGGTTCGATTCGCCGTTTTCGCCCAGAATCGACGCAATCAGCGGAATATCCGTGCGCATACGCGTCGGCACAACTTCCGCCGGGTAGATGGGCTTGAGCGTGTACACGCCCGGATACAGGTTCTCAAAGGTGTAGTAGCCGTACGTGTCGGTTGTCGTTTCCGCGACGAGCTGGTCGTTGCGCCACAGCTCGATGCGCATGTCGCCCAGACCGAGTTCGCCCGCGTCCTGCAGGCCGTTGCCGTTCAGGTCAAGCCAGCAGAAGTCACCCAGCGTGCCCGGCTGCACCGCGCCGATGTTCTGCTCCAGCTGATGCTGGCTCATGCGCAGGGCAATCAGATCGCTCTCTCCCTCGCGGGCGGTGTAGGTCGTCATCACGCTGATGTTCTGCCCGTCCTTGAGGCGCGTGTCGTCCTTTTCTACGACGACGTAGCCGTTCGGGAGCGTCACACGCAGACGGTAGTTGCCCGGCATCAATCCGTCAAAGCGGTAGATACCGTCCTCGCCCGTCGTCGCGTTTTGCAGTTCGCTGCCCTTTTCGTCCAGCAAGATAACCTCCGCGCCGGACAGGGGCGCAATCTCGCCCGCGTTGTCGCACCAGACCATGCCGCCGATGCTTGTGTCAATCTTCAAGCCCAGCATCGGAGCAGTATAGTTGTTGTTTTCGCTAATTTCAATCTCGGTCATGACGAGCTGACTGCCCTCGGTGGTGAAGGTGCTGTCGCCCAGACGCGCCGCCTGCGTACCTTCCTTGAGGTCGTAGGCAAGGCTGTACACGCCGGGGGCAATGCCGTCGATGGCGAACCGCCCATCCGCATCGGTCTGCACCTGCGCAAACACCGCGCCGGTTTCATCCAGCAGGGTCAGCGGCTCGTTTTCCGGGGTGATTTCGCCCGCGTCCATGCGGCCGTTGTCATTCTCATCCACCCAAACCTGACCGGACATCTTCGACGGAATCACGCCGCCAAGCGCCTGATTCAGCCATTCCTCGCCCAGCCCGATTTCGATGTTCACCTGCTGCTCGTTCAGCCCGTGCATCAGCGGCAGGGTCACATTGCCGTCCAGCTTGGAGAGCACCATGCCCTCCGGGAAGCGCAGGGTCAGCGTGTAAGTGTCCGGCCGCAGCCCGGTGAAGCTGTACGCGCCCGTCGCATCGGTGAGGACGGTCTGCTCCGTCAAATCCTCGCGGGAGGGGGTCAGAATCAGCGTCACGCCGGCAAGCGCCGCTTCGTCTGCATCCTGCGCGCCGTTGCCGTTGTGATCGGCAAACACCATGCCTTCAATGTCGCCCAAAGCCAGTGCGCCGCACAGGGGCGCGGTGACTTCTTCGCCCACGCCGATGGTAAAGGAATCCGTCGTGCCGTCGGAATCCGGCGCAATGGTGTTGCCGCCGTCCGCCAGGGGAGCAAACACGCCGTCGCCCGGCAGCTCGTAGCGCAGGCGGTACGTTCCGGGCAGCACCGCGTCAAACAGGAAGCTGCCATCCGCGCCGATGGTGCGGGTCGCCACGTCACCGGTTTCGTCCATCAGGTGGACCACCGCGCCGAGCAAGCCGCCTTCATCCGCGTCGCGCAGGCCATTGTCGTTCTTGTCGGCAAACACCACGCCGGACACATGGCCGGGGGTAATCATGCCGATATCAAGACCCGTCAAATCCGCGCCCATTGTCAGCGCCACCGGTTCGCTTTCGCCCGCGCCGCCGGAGAGGTTGCGGAGGATATTGCCGTCGCCCGTGCGCGTGAACGCCAAGCCGCGGTTCGCGGTCGCGCTCACGGTGTACTGCCCCGGCGCAAGGTCATCGAAGGTATACACGCCGCTGCGGTTCGTTTTCGCCGTGCGGGTATTGCCGTTTTCATCCGTCAGGGTGACGGTGAAGTTGTTGACCATCTTTTCCGCGTCCATCCGGCTGCCGGAGAAGTCGTCATCCAGATACACCGTGCCGGAGATGCTGCCGTAAGTAATCGCACCGATGGCCATCGTCATCTCGCTGTCATTCTCCAGCACCACGTCGGAAATCGTGTACTCGCGGCGGTCAGTGCCGGGCGCGAACAGGTTGCCGTACTCGCCATCGCCCGCGATGGTGTACACATAGCCTTGCGGAATCGTCGCTTTGACGCGGAACGTGCTGCCGCGGATGTTGGCGAAGGTGAAGCGCCCGTTCTCGTCGGAGACGGTGTTCAGCAGCTCCTTGCCGATGGCCTGACGGTACAGGACGACCTTCACGCCTTCCAGCGTCTTTTCGCCCTCGTCGTACACGCCGTTGTTGTTTTCATCCAGGAAGCAGATGCCGTTGATGTCAGAGCCCTTCATCACGCCAAGGAGGACTTCCTCCAAGTCACCGCGTTCAAGAATCACCTGATCCGTTTCAGAGCGCTTAAATTCGCTGGTGATGATGGAGCGGCGATTACCGCCCGTCTGGCTATATCGCGCAAAGACCAAGCCGTCCGGCAGGCTGTATTCGACATTGTATGTGCCGTAGCGCATTTGACCGATGTAGAATTTGCCGTCCTCGCCGCTCTCGGTTTCGTACACCAGACCGTTTTTCACGCCGACGGCGCGGATTTTGATGCCCGCCTGACCGGGTTCACCGTCCTGATACACGCCGTCGTCGTTTTCATCCAGCCACACAAGGCCCTGCAGCGCCGCCATCGTCATCACGCCGACGCCCACGTCGGTCACAGAACCGGCTTCGAGGGTCAGCGGCACGCTGCTTTGCACTTGTTCGGTCGTTTCATCCATGATGGACATGTTCGCGCTGACATTTTTGCCGTGCGCGCCATGGCCGAAGCCCGCGGGCAGCTCGCTGCGCAGGACGTACGTCCCCGCCGGCACAGCCAGCGACACTTCGCCGTTCTTGTCCGTTTCGCCGGATGCCACAACAACCTCCACGCCGTTGACTTCGGTGATGAGGCTCATCGTCGCGCCGGACACGCCTTCCTCGTACTTCCCGCGTGAACCGTTGTTATCGTTGTCGCGGAAAGCGTGGATGGTCAGCGCCGCCGGATTCGCCGCCTTCGCGGTCACAGTCGCGGGTTCGTCGCTAATGACGAGCGCACCGTTGGCAAGGGTCACGCCCGCATCATAGCGGACGACGTACGTCCCGTATTCGAGGAACTCCGCCTGCCAAGCGCCGTTTTCATCCGTCACCGCTTCCGCCGCGACTTCGCCCGCCTGATTGACCAGCTGCACCTGCACGCCGCTCATCGGCTGACCGTCCAGCCCCAGCACCACGCCGGAAGCGTCGCCGGTGGCATGGTTCGCCAGCGCCGGCAGCACAACGGTTTCGCCCGCGCCGATTTCCACCAGAATGCTCGCCGTCACGCCCGTATCGGTCGTGCTGAGCGTCCAGCCCTCGGTGTCATACAGGCCGCGCGGCAGGGCTGCCGTAATCTGATAAGTATCAGGATACAGGTCGTTCAGCGCAAACGCGCCGCTGACCGTCATCTGTTCGCTCATCCGCTGGCCGGAAATCGTCACTTCCGCCGGGGCAGACAGGTCGTCGATGCTGCCGGTCATGCCGCCGCTGAGCGTCAGATCCAGTTCATAACGGCTGGTCTGCATCGCCTGAATGTTCACCAGCCACTGCGCCTGACCCTTCTGTAGGTTCGGCCAGCCGTTCACGCCCGTCAGCAGCGTGCCTTCCGGCAGCGTCACCGTGACGGCGTATGTCCCGTGGAAGAGGTCGGCTTCCTGCACCGTCTCGCCATCGGTCAGGTAACCCGTGCGGGTCGTTTTGCCGTCCTCGCTGACAATCTGGTACGCCACTGCCGCGTTCACGCCGCGCATGAGCATCGTCAGCGTGCCGTCCACGGGTTCAGGGGTGGGGGTCGGCGTAGGCGTAGGCGTCGGGCTCGGCGTGGGCGTCGGGGTCGGGGTCGGGGTCGCCGTCGGGGTTGGCGTCGGCGCTTCCGTGGGTTTCTCCGTCGGTTCCTCCGTCGGATTCTCGGTCGGCGCTTCCGTCGGCGCTAAGGTCGGGGTAGCCGCCGGGGTCAGCGTAGGTGTTGCCGTTGGCGTAGGCGTTGCCGTCGGGGTCGGAGTAGGTGTCGGGGTGGGCGTCGGCGTAGGCGTGGGTTCAGGCGTGGCGGTCGGCGCCATCGTCGGCGGCACATAATAATAGGAAGCGTTCACCTTCGTCACGGAATCCTCACCCGTGTAGCGCTCGATGTTGATAATCTTGTCGCGCCAGCTTTCAATGGCCAGCGAAGCCTTCGTCATTCGCAGGGTATACAGCCCCGTATGAATCGCCGCCGGCAGGGCATAGTCGCCCCGGCTGTCGGTGTCGAAGGAGAGAATCGTCTCGCCGCGCTCGTTAATCAGGTCAAAAGAGGAGCTGCTCTCCGTGTGCACGGTGAACAGACCCGTGTCCGTCAGCACAGCAATGACCGCTTTGTTCAGCCGTCCATCGACAATTGACACGGTGTAGCTCGCCGCCATAATGGCGTCCTCCGGCATCGTTTCCGCCACCGGGACAAGCTGCACATTGCCCGTGCCGGGGACGGAAATCGGGTCGCTGCCGAAGTCGGTCAGGCGAATCGTGCCGACCGCCTCCCCGTTCTGCATGACGGTAAAATCGCCCGTGAATTTCCGGGATTCATACGTTCCCGCGCTTGTGGCATACATGCCCAGAAAATCCACTTGCAGCATCGTCAACTCCGATGCCGCAGCCGCGGGGAGCAGCATCAGCAGCATTCCCAGCGTGAGCAGGAGTGACAGAAATCGCTTGCCAAGCATCCTCATCTTGCCTGTTCCTCCATCTGAATCATCCGCAAGCCGTGCGGAGTAAAGTCACAGAATAATCCATGTACTATGGTAAAGCAATCCGCCCGACTTGTCAACCATTCCGCGCATATTTTTACAATTGGATTGCTTTTCTGGTCGAAAATCAGCATGTTCCGGCAATGAAAAAGAAGGCTGACTTTTTCAGTCAGCCTTCCATGCGGATACTATTCCCAAATGAGAATGCGCCGAGATGCACCGCAAATGATTCGTTCTGGCTAACGCAAACGCCAGCATGGGAAAGGCGCAAGCAGATGGCACAGGCGAATGCAGGAAATCGTATCAGTTGCTGCCGCCCATCAGCAGGGTCAGCATGCTCTCCGGCAGACTCATCAGCAGGGTCATGGGCAGGTTCTGCAGGTTGTTCATCACCTTGACGAACCACGTCTGGAACTCACTGTCCGTCATCGCGCCCAAATCCTGCGCCTTGCTCACGTCCAGCGCGTCCTTCGCGTCGCAGGTGCGGGTTTCCGCCGTGATGGTCACAACGTCCAGACCCATGAAGCGCACCAGCACATCCACCTTGCGGACGCCCTGTTCGCCGTCCATCGTCGCAAAAGTCGTCACCACAACGCCGAAGCCCTGCTCGACACCGTCCACCGTTTCCTTGATTTCCACATCAACAACGCTGCTGTCCGTGCCGACGCCCTTGCCGCTGACGTTGATTTCAACGGAGTCTTCGCCAGCATAGGCGGTCAGGTTCGCCGTGAAGTTCTCCAAGTCGCCTGCGAAGGTCAGCGTCGCCGCGGTATCTTCCGCGCTCTTGATGGTCACAAGCCACGTCGCCACGCCGTCCGCCGTGTTGCGGGTCATCGTGAAGGAGATCGGCAAGGGTTCTTCGCCGCCGTTGTTGATCTTCACCGAAGCCGTCATGCGAACCAGCTCGCCTGCTTCAGTCATCCAGTATTCATAAACGATGTCATCCGCGTAGAGATCTGCTTCATCAAGTTCTTTCAGCAGGTCGTCCCAGCTCGTGTCAGCAGCGGAAAAAAGCGCATCCATGTAAGCACCGACGCTCGGAACGCTGTGGATCATTTCCATCAGGGCTTTCGTCATCTCGACGATCTTTTCCGGCGGAACGGTGACTTTGACGTAGCTCTTCGCCGCGTCGCAGTCGCCGGGCTGCTCGGTCACTTCTGCCATTTCTTCACCGGACAGTATTTCGTTCATCATGGTCATGAACGCCGTGGTGTCCGCCTGCGTCAGTTCTTCCATGAGCTGCTCTTCCGTCATGCTGCTCAGGTTCGCCGCTGCTTCCATCAGGGCAGTGTATTCCGCATTGCCGCTCAGCTGTTCCTTCGATTCTTCAATCGCCTTGTCGATCTCCTCGTCGCTCTGACCGGACATCTTCATCGTCGCGCGGAGGGCTTTTTCCTTGATGGCTTCCACGTCCTTGCTGTTCACAGCAATCACGCCGCCCAGCAGCGCGCTGGACACATACATCAGCTGGTTTTCTTCCGCAGCAGTCGTCAGCGATGCCATACCCAGCACGCTCTTGCCGCTCAGGTTGAGGTCAAAGCCAGCTTCGTCGCCCTGCTGATAGCCGGTCAGGGACAGCGCCGCCAGCAGGTCGTTGATGGCGGCCATCGCGGCGTCATCCCCGCCCAGCGCCGCCACGAGGTCAGCGTTCAGGTCGTGGATGGTAATGGTGGTTTCCTGACGCGCGGCATTGTCCCACACGCTGTTTTCCGCCATCGAGGTCAGGGGCATCGCCAGCATCATGATGCTGAGCAGTACCGCAAGCAGTTTCTTCATGGGGTTTCCTCCTTGTTATTTGGTTTCCCTTTTTATAACAGCACTGCGTGGCAGTGATGTTATCTGTTGATTTTAGGGCGTGTCGTCCAGAATCATCTGCGACACGCTGGTGGTGAACTGGCGCGTGCTGTCCGGCAAATTCATCATGAACCGCGGCAGAATCTGCCCGGCGGTGAACATCACGCCCGTCATGTACGCCTTGAAGCGCACACTGCTGATTTCGCCCAAGTCCATCACGTCGCCATCCGACAGCAGCGGACGCGATTCGCACGGGCGTGTTTCGGCGGCAATCGTCAGGAAGTGCTCGCCCTGCCAGAGCAGCTGAACATCCACATTCTGATGCACTTCGCCATCCACCTGCTGGGTGTCCATGCTGGCGCTCCAGCTAAGGCCCTTTTCTTCCCCGTCCACCGTGCGGTGCATTTCCAGCAGGAGATTCTCTTCGTTCGTCAGCGACGAAATGGTGCAGCGGTACAGCTTCTGTTCGCCGTCATCCGACGTAATCAGCACCGCTATTCCGCCGTTGTCCTCCATCTTCAGCTGACCATTCGTGCCCTTGCCCGCCGTTTCCTGCCGCCAATCCAGCCGCACGTCGTCGCCTGTCGGATGGAAATTCACCGTGATTGCTGCATTCAGCAGCGTATCCTGCGCCAGCGTCGGCGTATGGGTCGGCGCAACCTTGTAGCTGATCACCACCCGCAGCAGGCGCATCGACGAATCCACATACTGCGCCACCTGCGCATCTTCCACCAGCAGCGTCTGCTGACGCAGCCACGTCTGCAAGTCCGTATCCTCGACGGGCTGATCCTGCGCGAACGCCACCAGCTGCCGATACGTATTGAGCAAATCCACATACGCCTTGACGGCGGGCGTTTCCTCCACCGTGTCCAGCAGAATGCACAGCACCTCCATCAGCTGCTCATTGCTGAGGGGGAAGTACAGAATGTTCTTCGCCGATTCGCATCCTTCGGGTGGATTCGAGACACTTTCCACCCGCGTAACCTTCAAAATCTTGTTCAAGCGCGTAGCAGCCTGCTGCCAGTCCGTCTCGAACAAGCCATTGGCAACGTCCTTCGGCTGCATTTCGCCCGTTATCAGCGGATTTTTCGTGATTTTCGCCAGCAGTGCGCCCACGTTCTCATACTCTTGCGCAATGGATTCGCTGACTTCCTTGGCAGACAGCTCCGTCCCGGCATCCGCATATATGCTCTGGGACGCATTCCACTGATGGAGGATTTCCGCGATATGCCGCATGTCCTCGTCGAGATTCAGGTACACCGTGCCGCCCAGCACATCACCGCTGATGTAGACATCCGCGCCGCGAGTCTGCACGCCGTAATCCACAATGGACTGGTCATTCAGAAACAGCTCACACGAGGTGAACCCCTGCCGATAGACCTCCACGCGCAGGGCATCCAGCAAATCCCGATACGCGGTTTCCGCTGCTTCCTCCATTTCCGCCACGAGCGCCCGCCCGTTGAAATCGCGGAAGGTGATGGTCGTCAGCGTCGCTTGGGGCGCAGTTTCCTCCGCCAGTCCGTACAGCGGCAGCATCAGCGCCAGTATCAGCAGAATCGCAAGCAGCTTCTTCATTCGTCAGCCTCCTTGACATTCGTTTGTGCGCTTTTCAGCATTCCATTACCATTATATCAAAAAAAACACCTGTTGCAAGCGAATATGCGCAAGTTTTACAATTTCGTGCCCCAAAGATGCAAATTTGCGTCTGAAAGCGCAGCTTCGCGGAAAAATGCTTGATGCCGTCATGCAAAATTTCTGTGAATGGCGCAAAAGGCCGTTTTCCCCTCTTGTGAAGCGCGAAAAAATATGCTACAATAGATAGAGTATTCCGGATTACTGAAAGGAGCTAATTCGCATGGAATTTCTGACCAAGCTTTTGGGCATCGCCACCGCCGTTGCGGAAACCACCACCACCGGTGCGGCCGACCCTGCCGCCGTCACCACGGATTCTGCCGCTGGCGGCATTGTCGGTATTCTCTTCAGCCTTCTGCCGCTGCTGCTGGTTTTCGTCCTGATGTACTTCATGATGATTCGCCCGGAGAAGAAGCGCCGCAAGAAGGAGCAGGACATGCTCGCGTCCCTGAAGAAGGGCGACCGCGTGTGCACCATCGGCGGCATCTACGCCACCATCGAGAGCATCAAGGACGACACCATCACCCTGAGCGTCGGCAAGGGCGACCAGACGATGGTTGTTGCGCGCTGGGCGATTCGCTCGGTGGAAGATGTGACCATCGAAAACGAGACCGAATCCCTGAACTAATCGCAAAATTCCCGGCTTCGTGCCGGGTTTTTTTGTGCCCGATTTTCCCGCCGCGCATATGCTGGGAGTGAACAGCTCACACGATGGGAGGAATCGCCATGAATCAGCGTCCGAATTGCTGCCGTCCCATGCCGCCGCAAGCGCCTTGCCCGTCCAGACCACCTTGCCCGTCTTGTCCGCCGACGCAGAAGGGCGTTTTATTGCCGCGAATCCTCGCCAGCGGGCGGGAGTGGCAGCGCCGCGCGTGTGTGGCGCTGTACGTCGGCGGTTTGCCGGAGGATGCGAACGGGCGGCTGCAGCTCGTCGGCGTTACGGCGTGCGGTGACGCGGATTGGGAGATTGCGCCGTACCAAGAACCGCGCCCGTGCGGCTGCCGTGGATGCCGACCATCTCGACCCGCGCCGTGCATTCTGCGGGTGAATATTCCGATTGTCTGCCAAGTGCAGGCGGAGTGCGGGCAGGTTTTGCGCGGCGAAAGTGTGCTGACGACGGATGTTGCGCTGCCGATTCGCTGTGTGCAGGCGGAATGCTGGCGCAACCAGATGATAGTGCTTCCGTGCGTTCGGCTGATTGACGGCGGCGCGCCTGTGTGTGCGGATGACTGCCGTCCCCCTGTGTTTGATTGCACGATTGAGTTGCTCGTCGAAGCCTACATGACGCGATGGGAAGCGTGCGGCACCCCTGCGCCGACTTGTCCGGATTTACCGCTATTCCCCCCGCCGCCGTTCGGGTGACAAGGGCGTTGGAAGACCCAAGGGGCTTTGCCCCTTGACCCCAGCAGGGACGCTGTCCCTGCACCCTGCAAGG
>ENA-ORMX01001138-ORMX01001138.1-human-gut-metagenome-genome-assembly--contig:-NODE-1138-length-18246-cov-4.093068_pt1 | contig 18246 bp, 11 predicted proteins | sample MGYA00242108_ERZ509007 | MGnify/ENA primary metagenome ERZ509007 (study PRJEB26280, sample SAMEA2338745) | human gut metagenome | biome: human gut; feature: human-associated habitat; material: faeces...
CGAACTACTACGAGCAGAAGATGTTCTGGGAGCTCGGCAGCTACAAAGTTCGCACGAAGACTGCGATTGAGCACCTGCTAAACCTGACGAATGCCGGGCACGCTCTCATGAAGATCCTGCCATACGAGGACGAGAAGCTGAGCGCCTACCGGGACAAGAGCCCGCAGGAGCTGCGGCACGCGCTGAGTCAGCAGATCCACAAGGAAGTATTTTTCGCCACTTTAGTGTCCAAAGCCCAAAGTAGCATAAATTCAAGCGCTCTGCTCAACGCCTTGCAAGCCTTGGCTTGGGGCGATGGGCAAGCGGCTTAAAAGCTGTAAACTGCTGCATTGTAGTATAATCAAAGAAAAAGGAGATGATAGATATGGCTACAAATGCGACGATGACCATCCGTATCGATGCCGACTTGAAGCGCGAGGCCGAGGCAATTTGTGAAGAGATGGGGCTTACGATGTCAGCCGCAGTTACCATCTTCACGAAACGTCTTGTCAAAGACCGAGCCATTCCGTTCCGTGTCACTGCGGGAGATCCATTCTACAGTGAGACAAATCAGCGTCATCTTCGTGCGGCTGCAGAACGCATGAATGCTGGGAAATTTGTCGTTCATGATCCGACCGAGGCTGAGGGTGTCAAATGATAGTATGTTGGGACGAGGAAGCATGGGACGATTATGCTCAGCTTTCAATATCTACATCATCAAAATTCACCGGATGAATATCCTTCATCATAGTAAAGGAAATTCACCCGGTGAATTTTTTCTAGTCGCTTTGCAGAAAGGATCAGGTAACCTATCCATCAGTGAGATTCCCAGAGCCTTCCGACTTGTATCTGTATGATGCAAAAAAGCCAGCGACATGGTATACTATTCTCGGCGGTCGATGGTCGGTTCCCCACTCACGGGGAGGTGATGCCCATGACAACTTATGAGAAAGTAGCACTCGTGCTGGCTTCTTTGCAGTTGCTCGCGGCGATCCTGGCTCTGTTTAAGTAAACATCCAATCGTTCAAGTAAGCAAGATCGGAACGTCCCGAGTTTTTAACGAATGGCGGTTCCGACGGGCTAACATCGGCCGCTTTTCTGTTTTGATTGTATCACATCTTCTCTGTTTTGGCTAGTGGCACAGAACAGGTTCTCACAGTCGACTGGCTCTTTTCTATCTCTTATCTACTCGATGCATTCAATGCTCACATCAATTTCTTTTTATCAAGTGAAAGGACATGCCTCAGCGTCCTCTTTACCGCCGCAGCATGGGTTAATTTCACCTGATACGTTCCCAGGATTGTGAAACGTCTATCCAAAATGGCAGGCAAGTCTTTTGCTACCTGTGTGGTCGCAGGAACAGAAAAAGCCGGTATGTTGTGTTCCAGAGACGTGGAGATATTGATAGGTTGTGTAGAAGCGATAGTGACTGGGGTAGCTTCTTGCATCGAGCCTGAGAGGCCCGCCCCGCAATTCGAGCAGAATTTAGCGTGATCCGGCATCTTGGTACCGCAGTTCTTACAAAACATCGTAAAACATCTCCCTTCCGAAAATCCTTTCACATGATGAAGGAAATTCACCCGGTGAATTTTTCTAGATCCAACAGCAGCTCGTTCCATTATAGATACATGAGCGAAAAAGATTGTCCTTAGCTCTTGCTAGGATACCAGCCTTTACAGATGCAAATCCATCACGGAACTCCTACTTTGGAACGTGTTCCTTTTATTATACCCGAAAAAAGCTTGTAAGACTAGTCATAGTGCTCATAAAGTGGACATATTGACTTAATTTTTGAGCAATCTATTAACAAAAATGTCTATCAGTACAATTTTATACATGTATTTTGTACTCATGTAAGCAATTCCCTTCATCTTATAGAACTCTTTACTTGTATTGATTAGGCGAGTGAGCCTGCTTCTCTGTAAGCGCTAAATAATCCGATCCATTTTCTCCCTCACTCCGCTATGAGATAATGAGCCATACGGCGAAAGTTCACAGGTTTTTTGACACGAAAGCCCTCTGCTTTTCTTCTACAATGGACATGTCAACGGAAAAGAAGCATGAAGAAAAGAAGGAAAGGGGACCTGCCTCATGGAATGTATGATGGAATACAATCTTTTCGGCCGTGTCTTTGAAAAGACATATGGCCCGGCAACTTCGCCGTACGGTCGTTTCAGCACGGCGGAGGCTAACCGCGTGCGCGAGGCAGTGCTGTCATTGCGCCAGAGCTATCGGCCGCAGTATGCCAACGAGGCCTGCATGAGATGCTACGATACAGAGGAAAACCGCAAGGCGTACATGCTCGCCTACTACCCGTACTACGTCGATCCAGCCTACCGCGTCGTCCGCGATTATGTCGTCCCGGCTCTGCAGGAACGCCAGGGGTTCTACCCCGTCCTCAACCTGGCCTTCTTCGCTGGCGGACCGTGCCCCGAGATGTACGGCACTCTCAAGGCTCTGCGCGGCGCACGGCTCCACGATAGGACAACCGTCACCATCCTCGACTGGGAGCTCGGCTGGAAGAGCGAACAGCGGATCAGCTGGCAGCTCTGCAAGGAAGATGGGCTGATTCATCACGGCGACGAGGGACAACTCATCTACCGCTGTGACAACCTCGTGCCATGTGAGCAGTGCATGCACGGCAAGACCTGCCGTAAGCGCATCCACGAGCAGGCCGATGTCTACTTCCTGCAGAACTATCTGAGCCATGTCGAGCCAGCGGAGCAGGAAACGTTCCTCAACAAGATGCGCGCCACAGTGGAACAGGCCAAGCCCGGCGCCGTCTTTGTCATCATCGACCTGCAGTATGCAGGCAGCAAAGCCATCATGCGCGAGCTCGCCAATCGAGTGCAGGCAGAGTGGGATGTGCCTGCCGATATCATCGGCACAAATCTCTTTGCAGGTAGCGCTCCAGCCTGGAGCTGCTGCCCCTACGAGATGCCCGCAGAGGTGCAAGCCAAGATTTTCCGCGGCGATGACGGGTTCGTGCCGAAGAAGTGGACGCGGTACTACTACCTTGTCCTGCAGAAACAGTGAGAAAAGAGGAATCATCCATGATCATCAGTGCCAGCCGCCGGACGGACATTCCGGCTTTCTATACACCGTGGTTCATGAACCGCGTCCACGAAGGCTTCGTCGACGCGATCAACCCATTCAACCGCAAACAGGTCAGCCGCATCTCGTTGCGGCCCGAAGATGTCGATTGCATCGTCTTCTGGACGAAGAATGCCGCGCCGATGCTGCCGCATCTCGTCGAGCTCGACGCGAAGTATCCGTTCTACTTCCAGTTCACCATCACACCGTACGGCCATGACGTCGAGCCAAGTCTGCCCGACAAGCGCGAGGTCATCCGCACCTTCCAGCAGATGTCGCAGCAGCTCGGCAAAACGCGCATGGTCTGGCGCTACGACCCCATCCTGCTCAATGACCGCTACACCATCGAGCGTCATCTGCACGACTTCGCCGTCATGCTCGAGCAACTCGCGCCGTACACCGACCGCTGCGTCATCAGCTTCCTCGACCTCTATCGCAAGACTGAGCGCAACACAAAGCCGCTCGCGCTGCACCCGCTTGGCATCCCTGAGATGACAGCACTTGCTGAGGGTTTTGCACGCCTTGCCAAAAGTTCCGGCGTCACCCTGCAATCGTGCTCCGAAGAGATCGACCTCGCTGCCTACGGCATCGAGCACGGAGCCTGCATCGATAAGGACCGCATCGAGCGCGTCATCGGCGCTCCCATCGATGTCAAGAAAGACCCCACGCAGCGCGAGGTCTGCCACTGCATGAAGAGCGTCGACATCGGCCAGTACGACACCTGCCTGCATCGCTGTCGCTACTGTTACGCCAACACCAACGGTCGCATGGCCGAAGCCAGTTTCGCCGACCATCACAGCGACGCCACCATCCTCTCCGGCACCCTGCGCGGCGACGAGACCATCACTGCACGCAAAGTCACGCATCTGAAAATCCAGCCGACAGCCGAGAGCCAGATGGATTCCTTGTTCTGATCGAACGCAAAAATTCACCGGGTGAATATCCTTCATCATAGTAAAGGAAATTCACCCGGTGAATTTTTGCTACTTGCTCTGCCAAAGCAATCAGATATCCTGTTCGCCAGAAAATGTCCAAACAGATACCGAGTCACATACAAATGACAATCTTCCTGACAGAATGAAATTTACTGAACAGATAGAAAACCTTGTTTGAATGTGCTACAATAAAAGTAGGGGAAACCCTACTTTTATGAAAAAGGAGTGATTAACGATGATGACAGCTGATATGCCGAATACTTTCATCGATAATGCGAAAGTCATGGCAAAAGGACAGGTAACGATCCCGAAAGACGTGCGTGCGGTACTAGGCCTGGACAAGGGTAGCCGTGTCACTTTTATCGTACAGGATGGCAATGTGCAGATTGTCAATTCTGCAGTCTATGCGATGCAAATCTTGCAGAAAGAAATGGCTGAAGAAGCGGCAAAGACTGGCTTGAATACTGAAGAAGATGTAAACGCTCTGGTAAAAGAAGTGCGCAGTGAGGGAGAATGAGTCATGCGGGTATTGATTGATACGAATATCTTGATTTCTTCCGTACTAGGACACGGTACGCCATTCCAGGCCTATCTCAAAGCTGTATCGTACCCAAATCAGGGCCTTGTCTGCACGCAGAACATTGATGAAATGCGGCGCATCTTCAATCGGAAGTTCCCAAAGAAGATTTCGGCGATGGAACGATTCCTTTCTTTGGCCATACCTACCTTAGAGTTAGTACAAATCCCCGATGATGTGGTCGAGCAGGAAGAAGCGATTCGCGACGTCAATGACAGACCTATCATGAGATCGGCTGTTGCAGCAAGAGCGGATATCGTGCTGACTGGTGACAAGGACTTCCTCGAATCTGGAATAACGCGACCTCAGATTATGACAGCAGCAGAATTTCTGAACGTGTGATTACAAAATCTCTGCCGAATGCCAGAGTGCCCCGACAACGCCCCGCGATGCCTCTCTCCAACCATACTACAAATTAATCTGCCAAGCTCTACTGTTCGCACAGTAGAGCTTTTTATGCTCAGCCTTCAACAGCTACATCATCAAAATTCACCGGGTGAATATCCTTCATCATAGTAAAGGAAATTCACCCGGTGAATTTTTGCTATGTCGTACTGCTCTTCTTACACTTGCTCACAGAACGCCTAGCATTGCTAAAACAAAATCATACATATTCGATAGGTAATGCAACGGTTTGTTCATTAAGCCATAGTGGCTCAGGATACATGCACAACACGACACCTAAACCACGACGATGCTTCTTGATCTTTTCAATGACGTCAAATGAATTGGTCATCGTGAGCTTCGGATTTGCTGACATCTTAATCTCGATTGGGTACAGAACATCACCATCTTCTATCAAGAGATCAATCTTCGATTCGCGCTGCTCGGACTTATCTTTACCACGATAGTAAGTTACATTCATGTGATAGTCGATACCGGCATTCGAAAAGGACTTCAGGATTTCTGAGATGACGAACGTCTCGAAGAGTTCTCCGGCCATGGCACCGTTCATAGCAGTTTCAGGAGTCAGATACTTGGTCAAATAACAGACCAGGCCTGTATCGCGGAAGTAAAGCTTTGGCGTCTTGATGGCCCGCGTCAAAGCCGAGTTCGAGAAAGGCCGCAGAATGTAGATGAGCCCCGACGCCTCTAGAACTGAAGTCCATTCCTTAGCCGTTGCCACCGTGATATCAGCTTGCTCCGCCACCTTGCTGTAATTGAGCATCTGGCCCGTACGGGCAGCCATCGCTGTCAGAAAGCGCATGAATTTCATGTGGTTCTTGATCTTCATGAGGTCGTTGACATCACGGCTCAAATACGTCTGCACATACGATGAATAAAACAGCTGCCAATCCACATCCGTCTCATAGAGAGCAGGATAACTACCGCGATGGATGAGCTTCCAGATATCCTCGTGGACCTTGGCGCTCCTGCCACGCTCCTTGATGTACGCTTCACTCGGGATGAAGGGCTTGCAAAAATCCGTCCCATCGATTTCCCGCATCGAAAGTCCTGAGAGCTCAAAAATAGCAATACGTCCCGCCAGAGATTCTGAGACGTGCTGCATCAGTCGAAACGACTGCGATCCCGTCAGAGAAAAAAGCCCCTTATCATCCGAAGCATCGCAAGCCATTTTGATGTACGGGAAAAGCTCCTGGATATGCTGGACCTCATCCAAGGTGATGGGATACGGATGATTCCGGAAAAACAGTCCCGGTTCTGTCCGCGCCTGCGTCAACAAGATCGGATCATCAAAAGTCAGATAGGAACGCTCAGGAAAAACATGGCGCAATAATGTAGATTTTCCTACCTGACGGGCTCCAGTTACCAACAGTCCCTTAAATGTCTGATCCGCTTGCAATATATGTGTCTCCATATGTCTCTTGATATAATCCATAACAACACCTCCATTACGACTAATTTATACTTTAACTATAAATTAGTCGCTGCGACTTGTCAATACACACCTAGAAGCGGGAAATTATGGATGATGACGGAGGGTGCTTTTACTGTATCACATACACCCAAACATCTCTCTCCTTCGGCCCCGCGGCTTCGGCTGCGGGGCTTCTGCATCTAAAAAACCGGCAGTACAAGATAATTTCTTGTACTGCCGGTTTTTGTTGTGCAATTCAATACCGATAACGGTCGCGGGAGGGCTATAACAACTCAAAGTAATGATTGATAGTATTCCAGAATATTCGTTTCAATACCGATAACGGTATCGGGAGGGCTGCTATTTAGCGGCCTGCTCGGGATGGAAGTCCCGGCACAGCGCGTTTCAATACCGAAGACGGTATCGGGAGGGCTACAACACTGTGCCCCTGAGCCCTTGGGGTTACTGGCCCCAGATGAGTAAAATGGAAAACCTCTGCGATTTTCCGGCTTTTTCGTCTCTCCGGCAGCAGGCTCTGTTCGCCTTTTGCGCGGTGACGATCTCCGAAACGCTTACCCTGCAAGGGTTTGCAGTGTTCGGTAAAAAACTGGAAAACCTACGACCTTTTTGACGCCCAAAAAGGTTTTCTACTTTTTGAAGTATACCATCATATGATGATTTTGTCAAAATTCACTCTTGTTTCGTCGCATATCTGCCCAGCAGGACGCCACGATACTGGTGCAAACGAGAAGTAGAAAAATTCAACGGGTGAATTTCCTTCATCACGGTAAAGAAAATTCACCCGTCGAATTTTTTCAGTGCTAAGCTGCCCTCTTCATTACCTCTTGTCAAGAGGATGGCTCAGGTACCTTTTTTATTCACCATCCTCCTCATCATCTTCTTCATCTTCTTCATCGTCTTCCGCTTCGAGCATGATTTGATGGAAGGCATTGTAGTAACGGGCGTATTCTCTGAGATACTTGAAGGGGAAGGGCAGGACGGTGTAATAGCCGCTTCTGATGTAATGTACTTCGAGCTGGGAGAAATAGGCCTTGAGCATGTCATCCGATACGATCTGATCTGGCTCCGATGGAAGGATAACACGGATGATCGAAGCGCGAGGCACTTTGTAATGACTGTTCATCGTGTTGTAGCCGGCTACATAGCCGATGCCATCCCGCATCTCTTCCAGCTCATCCTTATAGAAGATAGGTCGTGGTAGTTGGCAGGCATGGCCGAGGAGATGGCCATCCATCAGGTGATCCAGCAAGACATCCTTGCCCTTCGGGGTAAAGAGGTAGTGCCCGTTCGTGATGCGCCCTATGAATGTATTGAGCTTCGTTCCGAGGGTGCCAAGCATCCCTCTCGGCTTCGATTTTTCTTCGGATGACGGTTCACTCCTCTTCTTCCCAGACGGCTCGTCAACTGGCGTTGTTTCCTCGAAGGCATCTTTTAGCAGCTGTAAGGACAGGTTTGGTCCGCCAAGATCCATCTTTTTCTCGATGATCTTATCGTACCAGCCCTCAAGCTCGGCCCGGTACACGTCGTCATCACTCTGCTCAATCTCTTGCTCCATCGCATCAAATAGCTCCTTGGCAGGTATCTCATACTCAAGATCCGCGAGAGGCATGTCTTCGTAGTCCGGCAGCAGGAAGGTGTTTGTCCGGATGATCATGTATGACGACTCGGGATCTCTGCCGGGGCAGACGAAGCCCTCTAGCTTTTCCGTATAGTTCAGACGGATCCCCAGGCCATGCTTACTCGAATCATAGAATGCTTTCGTATCCTCTACAACCCGAATCTCCATAAAGGAAAGGTCTTCGCTCGCCTCGTCAAAGTAGCGGAACCGAATCGCATCGGTGCTAGGATCCATGATGAGCTCATAAAAATGGAAGAACGTAATCGTTTTATCCGGATGATCTGGATCCTTCCGTGGCTCTTTCTCCGGAAGGATGTAGGTCCATGGTTCGGTCAGATAGTCCTGTGGATGGAAGACCGTAAAGCGCTGCTGACGTATATCCTCCTTGATGCACAGTTCGCTATGCAGTTTAGCAAGGAGCGGGCGCAGGGTAGCTTCCCAGGCCTTCTGCTTCTCGTGAAGGTCTTTATCCGGCATGACCGGTGCCTTTGTATTGATATGAAAGATATCGCAGAGTGTTTCCAAGGTGATTCCCTGCGTTCTGAGATTTTTCCGATGAGACAGGCTGATATCCTTCTCTTTCTTCCCCTGCGCATCGTGACGATAGTAGTGTCGGTTGTGGAAGAGCAACAGTGTTTGCGCCTTAGGGTCTATCGCCTTGCAGAGAGTGATCTGATACATTGGATACTGATATCGGAGATAGTCGAGGAACACCTTCGTGACCAATCTCGACAGCGGACTTTGCACGAGATCCACGAAGTTCCAGGAGACTGACTCTGGCATCGGCGGCTTCTTCATCGCATGTCCGAACCGAATGAACGCCCGCTCAAGAAAAGAGATATCGAGATACGGGTTTAAGCGATCTCTGACCTCTTCCAGGAACTCCATAAAGCGCCCGACCTTTGTCTCGCGAAGTGCAGCGCGTGATGTGAGATCAAAGAAGGTAATCACATTGCGCTCGTAGCGCGAACCTTTCTGACAAAACAGATTTGCAGCCATCTCAGTCGGTATCTTGCTTCGAGAGCCGAGATACCGACGCATGCTGTTCTTCTCAATGAGATAGAGCGGACTCTTCGGGAGCTTGGCAGGGTCCACCTGCTGAAATGTTGTGACGCCCAGACTGAGATACATGCCAGCCAGGACCGATACATGCAAGCAGACGCAGGTCTTGTGCTTAGATTTATCCGCACGAATCTCCATGGGCAGATATATCTGCCCGAGTACATTGTGATATCGGCTCTCCTTTCCCTTATAGTTGCAGACAGAAGCCAGCATCAGCATGAACAGCTGACGATCCGCATAGCCGAAGATGCGAGAACGAATGAATGGCGAGCAAAGCGATTCCGCATAAAGTTGCTTGATGTGGAAGTTCGGATAACGGCGCGAGAGTTTTGTCATGCGCTCAGTGAGGTCTGGAACTGGCTTTTTGAACAGTGCCAGACACTTCCGCCCCTGGAAAACAGACGCCTGAGCTTTAAGATCCTGTACCAACACATCCAAAATCGGGTGCGGATAAAAGCTGAACCTCTCATCCTCATCCTCGCCATTGCCACGATCCTTCGGCTCAATCAAGAGGATTGTGTAATCCCTGGCTATCGCCTCATAGTCAAACGTGACCTGTAGCTCGTTGGTCCGATAGGAAAACGTACTCACTCCGCATCACCCCTTTCCTGGCGGAGTAACTGCTCATTCTTGCAAATCTCGTTGATGGCGTCCATGTTCACACCACCAGGCATCAGCAGGGCAGGGACGGTCATGATCCGATGGGTATCATCGTAGGTAAACGCATCTTCTTTGTTATAAGCGAGCAACTCATCATCTTCGTCATCCATCTGGCACAGGCGGATGATGTAGGCATGTGCTGCTTTATTCGGATACTCCTGCCGAATGCTCTCCAGCTTCTCATAGACCTTGTTGTAGAACTTATCTCGATTCGTGAAGTAGAGCCCCGTGATGAACTTCCAGTGCTTAAAATCGATGAAATCACCACTCGGCAGCTCACGGTCGAACTTCTCGTAATGCTTCAAGTCCTGAAGCGAGGAGAGCGACAAGCCACCATATTTCTTCAAGATCCAGCTGCCAACGATCTCGCCAAGACGGCCCTTGTAAATGTTGAGAAAGAGCGTCGGCGTCATGATGTAGCATGCTGGACGGAACGTCGTTGCGTAGCCATGTTCTTTAAAGTAATCTCGGAGCCCCGGAAGACTATCAAACAGCGTATCCAGATCGACCTGGTCCACTGACACCTCTCCGACATTGAAGTTAGAGCGAGGGTACTTGTTCAGTCCATGCTTCTGCAGGACCTGCTGCAGTGTGCCATGCAGATAGGGGAAAACTCTGCGATGATCATGGAGGCGAACATAGTGATACGAATCAACCGGTTCGCAGAAGGTCAGATACCCGCGCTTTGCATAGCGCTGGATCCGGTGAAGCTGTTCCTCCGTAAGCCCCGGCGTATCCAGGAGCTCGTCAAATGAATCAAACGTTGGATGACACATCACCAGCAACGTAAGGAGTTCAAATGCTTCGCGCACCGCGTCCGTCCAGATCATATCCGGATGAAAAGCCTTGCCCAGGATTGCGCGGAAGATGAGTTCCTCACGATAGCACATATTCTCAGCAGAGCGCATCTGTTGTTCCTTCGTCTTCTGTTCCTGACTTCTCTGCCGCTTCAGGTATTCTCTCTGATTGACCGGTGCATTCACCTCATCCGCCAGCTTACATAGCGACTTCCACTCCGGCGTATGGATTTCATCATCGTGCCAGCCATTCAGCTTGACACGATTTAGGTTCTCCAAATTACACGCATTGCAGCAGATCTGGATATGACGATTCTTGATAAAGGAGCGGTTACCGCGTCCCAACGCCTGTGTCAGGAAATATTGAACCTGTCCTGCAACATAGGGGCGCTTCCTGAAACCGCTGAATAAGGTCCTGAGTCGCATAGCACTAGGAGCAGGGCTCAATATGGCGCGGATTGCCTGGCGACTCTCATAGTAGCCGACCTGATCGATCTCCTCCAAGGTCATGACATCCGAGATCATCTGATGACGCTGGATCTCCGTCTTCTGGAAATCATGCTCATCACGTGCCTGCAGATAGTCTGTCACATTGCTGAGCAGATACGTGATCTCGCCCAGGACAAAGCCATCGAAGTCGCGTCGATGATGACGCGGATCATTATGGCGATTCAGATCATCCGGATAGATGTCAACGAAGTCCTCCGCATAAAACGAGCTCTCATAATCGAGATTGATGCCCGTACCAATCGACTGATACGAGGAAAAGAGCAGCAAATCCGTTCCTTCCTTCAAGATCTTCTTGATCTCATTGAGAGACTCCTCAAACGATTGGCCATCGTCTCCCTTACTGCGCAGCACCCGAAAAGCGACCTTGCGATGCGGATGCTCTTGCGCAAAAGCATCGATCATCTGCTCGATGACGCTCTTATTGAACGACAACTTACTGTCTGGCAGCGGATAATTCAAGAAAAGCCAAGCATGAGAATGATCCGACTGGAAGAATCGCGCCACCGATACCGCCGTCTCATAATAGCGGCACACGAAGTACGATGGATCAAGGATCTCGCGATTACCTCGTTTTTTATGTGGCTGATTTTGCGCCGCTTTAGAGCTACTCTTCCAGATACTCTCTGCCACGGCCTCCGCATGAGCTGGATCGCGATAGAGCTTCTGGAGTTCCTTGAAAAGAATGTCATACGAGTGCATCTTCTTAGAATCCAACAGAAACGCATTCGCTTGGATCGAGATGTGCTGTTCCTGATACGATCGCTCCATCTCCCGATAAAACTCCTGCAGCGTACTCCGCAGCCCATCAGACATCGGATAGAACTTATCGCCCAGCTCCTCTTGCAAGAAAGGCAGATAGTAGTTCGAAAGGCTCGGCAGGCGAGCCGTCGCCGAAAGGCCGATAACCATGGTTTCCTTTGCCAGCTCCAGCAGCCTGTACTCCGACGTCCTCGGCTTCGAAAAATACGTGAGCTCTGTTCGCTCCCGATGATCGTCACGGTTTTCAAACTCCGTCAATGAGTAGCCCGATACGAAGTACCGATATAAACGAAGCTGCGCATCGAGGAAGGCCTCCCACGAATCAGCCGGCTTCTTCGCATGTTCCGGTCGGAAGCCTGCATCACAGATCATCTGCTGCGTCCGCTTATCCTGATAGGAAATCCCCAGCGTGTCCAAGATGCTGCTCATCGCATCCTGGACCGTAAAGCTTCTCGCATGATAGACACGACGAGGATCCTCCGCCTCTTGGCGGTCCTTTAGATACTGCACAGCATTCTTCTTGTTGATGCCTTTAGCAAACTCTTCGGCCCATTTCTGCAGATAGGTCTGGAACGTCTGAAAGAATCCGCACAGCTGACGGATCATCGTGGTGGGGTAGAGGCATTCATCCTCCCGGCCCTCATACCGCTTCTTATAGGCCTGATAAGTATCGTGATCTTCGACATGGATGAGCATGGCATTGCGCTCTTCCGAATACTCGAGATACGAGTACGCCTTACCAATCGTATAATAGTACGATGTGCCGAACAGACAGGCATTCTCCTGCCGGTCATACTTGAGCTGCAGATTTAGATGATACTTCGTATATATTTTATTGGCCGCATCATATAAATAATCGATATCGTCCTTATACTCCTGCTTCCGTTTGCCCTCACGCAATCCCAGATCATGGATCGACTTCGGGATATCTTTCTTTTTCCCCAGGTGATCGTGTATCGTGCAGAAGACACGGATCAGGTCATTGGTATTCGACAGCGCGGTTTCCAGGATATGGCGCTCCCAGATCTTATGCGTAGAGTCCACCTCATCGATGATGACGATCGGCTTCATCTCACCGAACAAGTCCATGAAGTCCGCCATCCCTGGTATCAACGACACATTGCCGCTCAAGAACTTATCAAAAGACGGGAAAATCAACCGCTTAGTCGGCGCGATCGTACCTGGATACAGCGCAATGGCCCAAGAACAGCGCTCCGCTAGCTCTTGCATATGCGCGACAAGGAACTGTCCCTGACGCCCCTTGTTGTAGTCATGCATCTCATCATCCGATACACCGGACAAGATCTGAAACGCCGTACGTCGGACAAGCTGGCGAAACGCTTTCTCACTCTTTGTCAACGCCTGTTGTATCTGCGCTTCCGCTCCCGCATTCATGTGTCGCATGAGAGGCGTATCATTTGATAACGGCGGACGCCGTTCCCATTCTTGGCAAGCTTGTAAGGCAGATTTCAAGTCCTTATACGCCGTTGAATTTCGGATGGACTCAGGAAGTGACGCCTGCAAAGCCCTCGCTTTCTTTCCCGTGCCCATCAGGCATCGATCCAAATAGGCCCTCTTATTATCGAGGAACAAGAAGTCTGCTGCAAATGCAACTTCACCCTCCTGACGCGATCCATGGAAGGCCTTCAAGTAAAGCTTCTCCTGATCATCCGCCTTGAGGTTCTTCTTCTGCGGCGTCACAAAGAGGATTGGTCGCCTGTTTGGACCATCCTCACAGAGATACCGTGCAATCGCCTGGTACATACTGTACGTCTTGCTGGCGCCAGTCGGCAAGTTCAGCATGTACAATCCAGATGTCTTCTTGAGCATCCCATACAACTCACTCGTAATGGCTATGGTAGGATCCATAGAACCGCCCCCCTATAAACGCGACGATAGCTGCATGCAGCAACCAAAAAGTTCACCGGGTGAATTTCCTTTACTGTGATGAAGGAAATTCACCCGGTGAACTTTTTAACGGTTTTGAATACCGAAAACGGTATCGGAAGGGCTGCCATACTGCGCCCCTGAACCTTTGAGGCTACTGGCCGCAGATGAGCAAAATGAGAGCGGGCCAAAAGGTTATCTACTTTTTGTAGTATATCATTTTATTAGTATTCTGTCAAATTTACTATCATTTCATCTTGTTTAATTGAGAATTTTCAATGCGTGAATGCAAAAAAGCCAGCGACATGGTACACCAATCTCGGCGGTCGATGGTCGGTTCCCCGTTCAAGGGGAGGTGATGCCCATGACGACTTACGAGAAAGCAGCCCTTGTGCTGGCTTTTTTGCAGTTGCTCGCGGTGCTCCTAGCATTGCTGAAATAGCAACTAACTGACTCTTTGCGAAATCGGAACGTCCCAAGTTTTTAACGAACGGCGGATCCGACGCGCGAACATCGGCCGCTCTTTCTGTCTCGATTGTACCACATCTTCTTCGTTTTGGCCAGTGCCGCAAAACTTCACCAAGTGAATTTCACTGGATGAGGAAATCGCCGTACGTGCGCTGCAGGGCTTTCAGCTTTGCCTTTGGCACGCAGAGGACGACGACTTCGCTGTCGTCGGGCCGGTCGACTTCGGCGTGGATGGTGTAGGTACGGTTCTGCACGTCCATGGATTGGATATGGCCGAGTTCTTTTTTCGGCGCGGTGGACTCTTCCAGCAGCGCTTCAAAGCGCGGGATGACCTGGTCGTACGGTGTCTTGGCCGGGATCTGGCGGATCATGTCGTCCGTCAGGAAGTCGCGGCGTTCCCAGAGGGCCTTCTGGACATCTGCCGGCCAGCTTGCGATGCGGCTGGCTGTCTTCAGGCGAATCCGACCTTCATCGAAGTAGGCGTAAAACTCCGGGATCAGGTTGAACACCTTGTTCCAGTAGAACACGGAGCTGCGCTGGATGTCCATCTGCTCGGCCACGCGGTCAAGGACTGCTGCGACCTTGTTCTTCTTGAGCATCTCCACCTTGGTGTGGATGGCATAGGCCTTATCACGCGACGAGAGCTCGGCACGCTGCACATAGTTCGTATCCGAAGCGATCTCACGTGCCTGATCGTCCGTCAGCTCGCCGTAGCCATAGACTTTCGCCTCGATGGCCGTATACTTCTCGTCGCCGGTGAGCTCGTAGAGGATGCCGAAGATCTCATTGCGCGTATTGCCAGCCAAGATCTGGTAGGCACTGCCATCTTCGTCCATGCTGCGCACGACGATTGGCTGCTGCAGGCCCGTGCGATAGATGCTGTCGGCCATCAGGACTTTCTTCTCCTGCGAGACCTGGGAGAAGGGGTTCCACTCCGCTGGCGTTGGCAGGAGTTTCGCCCGCGGAATCCGCATAAAACGGCCCGCTGTGCCTGCAATCTCCGTCAGGACAGTATCTACATCGCGTTTACTGCGCGATGCCTCTTCTGCGGCCTCTGAGGGAGTCATAGCGGCTTTTTCCTGTGAAGAAGCCGTTGGCTGCTCCGAGTTCAGCTGCTCTTCAATCGCCTCTTTGAGTTTCGGATCGGCAAAGCGATCGCTGACGCCGATCGTCCCCTTGATATCCTCCGGGCGCGCATCGGACTTGGCAAAGTTAATCGTTCTGTTTCTCATCATGTTCAATTCGCTCCACTACCTCATCCAAAAGTCTCACATAGGCCTTCGATGCCTTGCAGGCCGGCTTGCGGTACGTGACCGGATAGCCCTCGTTCTCCGCATTGACGACATCCTGATTGCGCGGGACCTTCGTCTGGAACAGGTCCTTATCCCAGTTGCCTTTGACCATCGGCAGGAGCGTGTGGAAGGACGTCGTGCGGTCCTGGACCTTCGTGAAGAACACACCAAGCAGTTTGAGCGCCGGATTGAGCTCGCGGCTCTTGGCCATGAACTGGTAAATCGTATTGGCACCGACAATCGAGTCCCAGCTGGCTTCAACCGGGATGATCACATAGTCGCTGCCGATGAAGATGGAGGAGACTTCGTTATTGACGGCCGGGCGCGCATCGATGAGGATGTAGTCGTACTTGTCGAGCGAGCGGATCTCCGTGATCAGCTTGCGGAACATCGTCGCACTCGCGATGCTGTCCGTCGTCAGCAGCGTGTAAACGCCGTCGAGACGGATATCGGAGTAGATGATGTCGATGCGCGGGAACTCATCGAGATGGCTGATGAAGTAGCCGAGCGGTTGATGCTCCGTACCGCGGAAGCGGTCTTCGATCAGCGAGCCGAGATAATTCGGGATGGCCTGCTCCGGGCTGTCCGCGCTGTAGCCAAAGCGTCCCGAGAGGTTGCCCTGCGGGTCCGCATCGATGACGAGCACATGCTTGCCGCGCTTCGAGAGCAGGTCGGCAAACGCCGCCGTCGAGGTCGTCTTGCCCACGCCACCCTTGTTGTTGGCGACACAGATGGCAATGCCTTTGTGCTTCGTCGCCTCTTCCATGGAAGCCTCTTCCTTCTGATAGAGCGTATCAACGGCGCGATCCAAGACACGCGTCTGCGGAATGCCCTTGCGCTTCGACAGCGTGCGCAGCTTCTCCGCATTGTCCTTTGACAAGGTCGTATTGATGACCTTGCGATTGATCAGGTCTGCCAAGCTTCTTCATCCTTTCCGTACTGACTTATAGAAGTTTCTAGATACAGTTTAGCATATACAAGATAATATAGCAATAAAAATGTAGAAGTTACAGAATCCATCTCTCACGCAGCACACGCGTCGGCCGCGCCGCGCAGAAGCCCATCCGGCGCACGCTCCCCGCATTCGTGCTAAAAGTACATGCGGATCGTCCCCGGCGCCTCTCGCTCAGGCCGCAATGTCCTGCCAGTCGAGGCTCTCCGCCTCTCATCTACGCCACCTCTTCCAGTCTCTTCTCAAGCCCTGTCATCTCCCATATTCTTCTACATACTCATGAACTATTCCCGCACAGCACCATCTCCATCATCATCTCTGTCGCTTCGCCTTTCCCATCTTTTCCCTCTGTTTTTCCGGCCCCAGCATTGTTCTCCCAAGCTTGGCCAAAGCGCACGGAGCGCCGCTCGCCCCTAGGAGCAGGTATATATGCAATGAATGACTCAGGGGCCGCGAGAGCCTCATCCGACGGCGTTGCGACAGCCTCAGTGAGCTCATCTTTGACCGCAGCCATTTGCTTCTGGACGCGCTCCATCAGCTTGTCAATCCACTCATGGAAGTACTTGGCTGCCGTCTTGCGCGTGATGGAGAGCTTGCGTGCGAGCTCCGAGATGGTTGCCATCGGCGCTTTTTTCAGGCAGGCCCAGACGCGCTTGCGGTTTGCTTCCGTGCGGTTTTCTGCAACCTTGGCCAAATGCTCCTCGCGCGTGCGGCCATTGCGTTTCGTCTTGCGGTCAAAGGACCAGCCGAGCCAGCTCTCGAGCGTCGCCGCGCAGACCGTCTTCGCCTTTTCCGCATCACAGGCTTCGAGCGCATGCCTCGCCTCGCGCTGGGAGAGGCCAAGGACATCGGCGAGATGCAGGACATCCTCAGATATCGCCTCGAGCGTCATGCCGCACTTATGGCCGACACAGACGAGCGCGAAGAGCGACGTGTAGCGATGGCCCTCCTGCGTCCGCTCAGCAACCTTCTCGACGAGATAGGCATAGAAACTCCGCTTTGCATGAGGTACGGAGGAAGCACGGACCGACTTCGCGACAGGATAGACCGGCTTTTGCGGACGAGCCCAGGTCACGCCGACCGACCGTGCGAGCGCCTCGATCGTCATGCACCCGCCGACCCAATAGGCGCGGCAGACCTGTCCGAGTTTCGTCAGGCTGCCGACAATGCGATAGGCATGCGAGATACCCGTCTTAAGGTCCGCATCAAAGTGATGCTGGCGGAACACCGTCAAGAGCGCGCGATGGATGCGCTCCAACAGCTTCTTGGCCCAGTTGTAGGTCTGGACCGGCTCCGTCAGCACGTAGACGAGGTGCACGCCATTGCCCGAGTTGACGAGATACGTCGGGCAATGACCGAAGAAATCCTCTTCACAGAGCTCGCGCAGCTGCTTCGCATCGACATGGTCGAGGTCGATGTAGAGGCAGGCTGTCGACTGCAGCAGATCCTCCAAGGCGTACGAGTGGTAGTAGGCCGCAGGATAGACATAGGCATCCCGGCGCGCACCCGCATCCTGCAGCATTTCCTCAGCGTCATCATAGCGGCGCATGCGGCTGCCCTTCCTCGCCTCAGAATGAACCGCGCAGAGGCAGAAATCCGGATCGTCCTCAATATGGCCGAGAATGTCGTCGTAAAAGGCGTCCGGCGAGATTGACGCATACATCGCCTGCAGATATTCCGTTTTCCGCTTTGCATCCTGCCACGGGTTACAGACCGTTCTCCCCATCGTCTCACTCCTATCTGGATCCTCATTCGCGCCATACAAATAAATATCCCCCGGCATAGCCGGGGGTTTTATATTTACGGCCTTATAAGGC